>Ga0213837_1001611_pt1 | contig 11751 bp, 6 predicted proteins | sample SWPATP12_FD_160572 | JGI IMG/M metagenome (GOLD analysis project Ga0213837, IMG submission 160572) | Coastal seawater microbial communities from Marineland, Florida, United States - SWPA TP1 #2 | ecosystem: Environmental > Aquatic > Marine > Coastal | place: USA: Florida | collected 2016-08-06
TCGAGCAGGTTGCCACGCTCGACGCCGACCGGGTGCTGCGCACCTTCAAGAACCTGATCCAGGCCACGCTGCGGACCAACTTCTACCAGAACAAGACCCACGTCAGCTTCAAGCTGGACCCCTCCGGCATTGACGGCCTTCCGTTCCCGCGGCCGATGTACGAGATCTGGGTCTACTCGCCCCGGGTCGAGGGCGTGCACCTGCGCTTCGGCAAGGTGGCCCGCGGCGGCCTCCGCTGGTCGGACCGCCGGGAAGATTTCCGCACCGAAATCCTGGGCCTGGTAAAGGCGCAGACCGTCAAGAACGCCGTGATCGTGCCGACCGGCGCCAAGGGCGGCTTCTACGCCAAACAGCTTCCGGACCCCACCGCGGACCGCAACGCGTGGATGGCCGAGGGCATCGAAAGCTACAAGACCTTCATCCGCGGTCTGCTGGATCTCACCGACAACCTGGTCACCACCCCGGAGGGCGAGCGGCTGGTGCCCCCGGCCGACGTCGTGCGGCACGACGGCGATGATTCCTACCTCGTCGTCGCAGCCGACAAGGGAACCGCCTCCTTCTCCGACATCGCCAACGGGCTCTCCGCCGAATACGGCTTCTGGCTCGGCGACGCCTTCGCGTCCGGCGGCTCCGTCGGCTACGACCACAAGGCCATGGGCATCACTGCCCGCGGGGCCTGGGAATCGGTCAAGCGCCACTTCAGCGAGCTGGACCTGGACACGCAGGCAGAGCCCTTCACCGTCGTCGGCGTCGGCGACATGTCCGGCGACGTCTTCGGCAACGGCATGCTGCTCTCGCGGCACATCCGGCTGCTCGCCGCGTTCGACCACCGGCACATCTTCCTGGACCCGAACCCGGACGAGGCAGCCTCGTTCGAAGAGCGGCAGCGGCTCTTCGAACTGCCCCGCTCCTCCTGGGACGACTATGACAAGTCGCTGATCAGCGAGGGCGGCGGCGTCTTCGCCCGCCAAGCCAAGTCCATTCCCGTCTCCGCCCAGGTCCGGGCCGCGCTGGGACTGCCGGAAGGCACCACCCGGCTCAGCCCGCCGGAACTGCTCCGTGCGATCCTGCTGGCCCCGGCCGACCTGCTCTACAACGGCGGCATCGGCACCTATGTCAAGGCGAGCACCGAGACCAACGCCGAGGTTGGCGACAAGGCCAACGACGCCATCCGCGTCGACGGCCGGGAACTGCGGGTCAAGGTCGTCGGTGAAGGCGGCAACCTGGGCATGACCCAGCGGGGACGGATCGAGGCGGCCCTGCAGGGCGTCATCCTCAACACCGACGCCATCGACAACTCGGCCGGCGTGGACTGCTCCGACCATGAGGTCAACATCAAGATCTTCGTGGACCGGATGGTGGCCGCCGGCAAGCTGGATCCGGCCGAACGTGCGGAGTTCCTCTCCTCCATGACCGACGAGGTCGGCCGCCTGGTGCTTGAGGACAACATCGACCAGAACATCCTGCTGCTCAACGACCGGATGCGGGTCGCCGAATGGAGCCCGAGCTACGAGCGGCTGATGGACTGGCTGGAGAAATCCGCCGACCTCAAGCGTGAGCTGGAGGCGCTCCCCACCACCGAGACCCTGCGCGAGCGGCTCGAGCAGGGCCAGGGGCTGACCTCGCCGGAACTCTCCGTGCTGGCCGCCTACGCCAAGATCGAACTAGCGACGGCGCTGCGCGACAGCGACCTCGCGGAAGACCCGTGGTTCCGCGAGACGCTCCGCGCCTACTTCCCGAAGCAGCTGAGGGAACGGTTCGACGCCGAACTCGACACCCACCCGCTGCGCCGGGAAATCATCGCGACCGTCGTCGCGAACGACATGATCAACCTGGGCGGCATCACCTTCGCGTTCCGCGCCATGGAGGAAACGTCCGCCACCGAGGCCGCCGTCGCCAAGGCGTTCATCGCCCTCCGCGAGGTCTACGAACTGGACATCATGGTGGCCGAGCTCAACGAACTGCCGGCGTCGTTCCCGACCGAGCACTGGAGCACCGTCCACCTGGACATCCGCAGGCTCCTGGACCGCGCGGTCCGCTGGGTCCTCAGCCAGGGCAACGCCGCGCGGCCGATCGCGGAGATCGTGGCGGAGTTCAAGCCGCTGATGGATCCGATGCGGGCCCGGCTGCTGGACTACCTGCGCGGCGATGACCGCGAGCGGGTCTCGCAGTGGCTCGAGAAGGCCCGCAGCTGGGAACTGCCCGAGGACCTGGCGCACCGCTGGGCGGAGTTGTTCGAGAGCTTTGTGCTGCTGGACATCGCCAAGATCGTGCACGCCAGCCCGGAGCCGGTGGAGAACATCGCGCACGTCTACTACACCGTCTTCAACCGGTTCCACGCCGACTCCCTGCTCGAGCGCATCACCAAGCTGCCCAGGAAGGACCGCTGGCAGGCCCTGGCCCGTGCGGCACTCCGCGACGACCTGTACTCGACCGTCTCGGACATGACGACGGCGGTCCTGGAGGCGACGCCGTCGGACATGCCGGCGGAAGAGCGGTTGGTGGTTTGGGAGGGCCAGAACGTGGAGCAGCTGGGGCGTGCGAAGAGCATGTTCGACGAGGTGAACTCCCTCGAGGCCGATGACATGGCCTCGCTGTCGGTAGCATTGAGGCTCTTGAGGTCAATCGTCCGACGCTAGGGTCTGCGGGCCCCGCGTCGCAAATGGAGGTGCTGTGGCAATCTTTACGGACCCTATCAGGGAGCATGCTGATTTCGGGCCGGGGGATGCCGAGTGGCTGCACCTGCTTGTGGGGGATTGGCAGATGGTCGCCGACCTTGCCTTCGCCGACCTCGCCTTGTGGTTCCCGCACCCCGAGCTCGGCTACGTGGCGCTGGCCCATGTCCGCCCCTCCACCACGCACACGGTGTTCCACGCCGACTTCGTGGGGGAGGGAATCCGCTCGGACCTATTGCGCCTCGTGGACAAGGCCTGGGAGAGCCGCACCATCGAACGCTCCAACGAGACCAACTGGAGCAGCGACATGGCGATGCGGGTCGAGGCCGTGCCGATGGTCCGGAACGGCCGCACGCTCGCGATCGTGACCTCGCACATGGACCTCTCAAGCTCCCGGATGCCCTCGCGGCTGGAACTGACCTACCGGCAGTGCGCCTACGACCTGCTGCGGATGGGAACCCTGGGGCTCTGGCCGGACTTTGCCTCGCCCACCGGATCGCGCCGCGGCGCCCCGCGCGTCGGGGACGGCCTGATCCGGCTCGACGCCGAGGGGATCGTGCAGTACGCGAGCCCCAACGGCGTCTCCGCGTTCCGCCGCCTCGGCGACGGTGAATCGCTCGAGGGCCGCTCCCTCGCCGAAGTCACGGCCGGCTTGTTGCGGGACCGGCGCATGGTCGATGAGACCCTGCCGCTGGTGGTCACCGGGAGGATGCCCTGGCGCAGCGAGATCGAGTCCCGCGGCGTGAGCCTGTCGCTGCGGGCGATTCCGTTGCGCGATGAGCAGCAGCGCTTCGGCGCGCTCGTGCTGTGCCGCGATGTCTCGGAGCTCCGCCGGCGGGAGATGGAGCTGGTCACAAAGGACGCCACCATCCGCGAGATCCACCACCGCGTCAAGAACAACCTGCAGACCGTGGCGGCGCTGCTGCGCATGCAGTCGCGCCGGATGGTCAGCGACGAGGCCAAACAGGGGCTCGAACAGGCCATGCGCCGGGTCGCCACCATCGCCCTGGTCCACGAAACCCTTTCGCAGGGCCTGACCCAGAGCGTTGACTTCGACGAGCTGATCGGACGCCAGTTCCGGCTCTCAGCCGAGGTCGCCTCGCCCTCGCAGCAGGTGAAGACCCAGCGCTCCGGCCTGTTCGGGGAGCTGCCAAGCGACTTCGCGACGCCGCTGGCCCTCGTGATCAACGAACTCGTGACCAACGCCGTCGAGCATGGGCTTGAGGGTCGGGCCGGGACGGTGTGGCTGCTCGCCGACCGCTCCGAGAGCGAGGATGGAGACGAACTGCTCACCGTGACGGTGGCGGACGACGGCGTCGGGCTGCCGGCAGGGTCCTACGCGGAGGGGCTGGGCCTGCAGATCGTCCGGACCCTCGTCACGAGCGAGCTCGGCGGCAGCATCCAGTGGAAGCCGCGGGAGGGTGGCGGAACCGCGGTGCAGGTCGTCCTGAGCCTCGCCACGCGCTGACCGCTCCCGCGCAGCTTTACCGGTGGAACGCGAAATGGCCTCGGACCAGTGGGTCCGAGGCCATTTCTTAAGGTTTGCCGGAAGGCGGAAAATCAGGAGGCGCGGCGGGCGCGGGCTGCACGGCGCTTCAGGGCACGGCGTTCGTCTTCGCTCATGCCTCCCCAGACGCCGGCGTCCTGGCCCGACTCGAGGGCCCACTGCAGGCACGTGTCCACAACGGGGCAGCGCCGGCAGACGCTCTTTGCTTCCTCGATCTGCAGGAGCGCGGGGCCGGTGTTTCCGACGGGGAAGAACAGCTCCGGGTCCTTGTCAAGGCACGCTGCGCGGTTACGCCAATCCATGCTGATCAGTAACTCCATTCCTGGGAATTCGTTAAATGCCCTTGTGAAATTATTCACTAGAGGCTTCATAAGAAAGGGGCCCTGTGGGCCCCCTCGGTCATCTGGATTAAGCGTGTCATGTTAACGCTGTGTAAACAAGGGGTATTTGCCGAACAAATGCCGCCAAATCGTGAGCGATGCATCACATTGGCTGGCGGAACCCCCAATTCTGTTCGACTATGTCCGGTAGGGTGCCAGTGTGTCAAGACCCCCAGTGAACCCCGCAGATCCCGGTGAGCCCGTCGGTTCCGGTGAGCCCACAGATCCCGCTGAGCCCACGGATCCCGCTGAGCCGCAGCCCGGAGATCCGGAGGGCAACGGCCCGTCGGCCGCCTCCGCCGCCCGGCCCGCAGGCATCACGGTCATCTCGATCGTCACAGGCTTGGAGGCCGCGGCGCTGCTGCTGGCAGCGGGCTGGTACGGATTCCAGCTGCTGACCGGTGCTCCCGTGCTCTCCTTCTGGGGCGCGGTCTTTACCCTCGGCCTGCTGCTGGCCTTCTCGGCCTGGCTTTTTGCCGTGAGCCGCTTCCTCTTCCGCGGGTACCGCTGGCCAAGGGCGGGCGCGCTGGTGGCCCAGCTGTTCATGCTCACCATCGGCTTCCCGACCCTGACCGGCGGCTATCCCTTGGCCGGGCTGGCTATGTTGCTGCCCGCGGCCCTTGCCATCGTGTTGCTTTTCGACAAGCGCGTCATTGCTTTCGCGTCCAAGGCGGGCGGTTCAAGCCGGGCGCTGTAGCCCGGACTACAGCTCGTAACCACTCACGGAAGGGCGAGCTGGACGGGACGAGCTGTGCCGTCGGCAAGCAGCACAGCGCGGCCCGGCGGCGGGTTCGGCTCCAGCTCGAATCGTTGCCCGAACAGATCTCCCTCCAGGGCGCTTCGGGGTTCGACCAGAATCCCCAGGCCGCTGGTTCGGGCGGCTCTCGACAATGGAACTTTCGGCACCAGGGCCGGGCCGGAGTCGGCGGAGAAAATTACCCTCCAGCCCAGGGTGTTGAGTTCCAGCAACTGTTGGTTCAGCGCGGGAGGAAGCCGGTCCGCGTCGTGGACCAGCAGCACCGCGTGCCTGTCGAGTCGCCCGGCGACCGCTTCGTCGCAGACCTGCGACCAGAACTCCTCGCACGCGGTCTCCGAAGGACTGTTGCGGGCGGGCCGGCCGTCCCCGGTTCCCGAGGCAGCCTGGGGGCCGAGCCAGCTCACCGCGTCATTGACGACAGCGATGGCGGCCAGGAACGCTGACTTCGCGGAGTCCGGGCCTCCCAGTACGGCCAGGACACCGCCGCGGGGCAGGCGGACAGCGACCGGGCTGAGTTCGTCGCCGCCCACCCCGATGTACACAGTGAGGTCACCCTGTCCCCGCCCGGTCAGGGAGCTTCGGTGTTGCGGGCCGGAGTTGAGCAGGGCGCGCAGTCGTTCCGGCGGCAGGAACCGGGGGAGCGGGTCGATTCTGAAGGGCTTCGCGTGCAAGGGCTTGGCGTGCAAGGGCTCCTCGTGCAGAAGCTTCCCCGCCGCGTCGGAATCCCCGGTAGCCGGCGTGCCTGCACCGAACTGGCAGACCGCGGGACTCTCGCCGGCGAAGGGTCCCACTGCCATCGCACGACCGGCGACCGGCGGAAGCACGGGCATCGAGGGCCACGCAAGCCGACTTTCCATGCTGGCAACTCTGGGAAAGTACGCCCGGTTCGGCACAGCAGCCAGAAATTTCGACGCCGCCAGCTCCTGGCCTCCGGAAATCAGAACCGAAATCCCGGCGCCGTGTCCATCGCGAACGAGGTCGTGGAATAGATCCTCGGCCCAATACAGCGGCCCCGACCGCAGCGCCGATTGCCAGGAGCCCCACCCGGTGATCGCGAGGACAAGGGGAGTGTCCTGGCCGCCCGGGCGGCTGAGGCGCGTGGACATTTCCCCGCAGAGACGCTCCAGCACGCGGACGCTGCGCCGCAGTTCGTGAAGCCCGACGACTGCACCGGCCCGGCCGGCGTAAGTGCGGTCGAGCAATGTACCGTGGGCATCCAGAACGTAGAGGTGGGACTCAACCGGGTGCCGGGAGATCCGCTCCGCAATCACCCCGGTCAACCCGGCCGCGTCTCCCATGGCGCCGCCGTCGATCAGGGCGAGGTGTCCGTCAAGGCCGGGGTGCCAGGTGAGTCCGGCGACGCGCTGCTCGGCGGGAAGGTCCAACCAGCCCAGGCCTACGCAACACTCATCCCCGCCGCAGCGCTCACAGTCCCCGGCCGGGGTGAGGGCGGGAGGGCCGGCAGCGGACCCAGTCGGAAGCGGGGCGGCCACCGGCCTCGGCATGGGGACACAGTCCTGGACTTCCCACAGCGACGCCAGGGTCCGGATCAGCACCGCAGCCGCTCCGGCTGCCTGTGTGGCCGAGTCCGGGGCCGAGTCCGGGGCCACGGCAACCCCTTCGTCCACGGCGGCCCCTGGCCGTGGCCCATCCAGCGTGTCGGTTGTGAGACGCACGCTGACAATGCCGGGCTGCAGGGAAGGAAATGACAGGAAGGCGCTCTGGAATTCTTGGACCGGTTGTGACCCTCTTGCCAGGTAGGCCCTGCCCGGCACGCGGACGTCGATCGCGGCAGCGGCACCGGTACCGATAATGTCCGTGGATTCCTGCCGCGACTGGACCCGCAGGCCAATGCTCGTGGTGATGTTTGCGCGCATCTCCGGATTCAGCGCGCCCTGCGCGCGTTGGGTGGCCAGCACGAGGTGGACGCCCAAGGACCGGCCAATGGTGGCTATGCGCATGAATTCGCGCAGGGCATCCGGGGCGTCGTCCAGCAGGATTCGGAACTCATCGATGACGAGGAGCAGCCGGGGGAGGACCTCTGAGCCTGCCGCCCCGGACCGACGGTAGCCGGCCAGGTCCGATGCCTGTGAAGCGGCGAGAAGCGCTTCCCGTCGGCGGAGCTCCGCGCGCAGCGAGGCCATGGTGCGGTCGAGCTCGCTTTGCGTCAGGTCGGAGAGCATTCCCATGCAGTGGGGGAGATCCCGTAGGCCGCCAAGCCCGGATCCTCCCTTGAAGTCAAAGAAGAGGAAGCTGACGCAATCGGGGGGATAGCTCAGAGCCAGGGCGGCCACCAGGCTCCGCAGCAGCTCCGACTTGCCCGAGCCCGTTGTACCAGCAACCAGCACGTGCGGCCCGTCCGCGGCCACATCCAGCAGTTCGGGACCGCCGGCACCGACTCCGATGGGCACGGAGAGCCCGGCGGCCAGCCGTCCGGCGGCCCACCGCCGCGCGGTGGCTGCGGGGGTGGGGTCAATGAGGGAGCCCAAGGCGCAGGCCCCGGGCATCGGACCGCAGCCTGCGGCCGCCGCCGGGCCGCCGGCCCGGGCCCTGCAATAGCGATCAAAGGCGTCGTCCGGAACCAAATCGGGGGTGAACCGGGTGATCGTGCCGTCCAGACGCAGACAGCCGGAAACTTCGTCCAGTTCGATGCTGGCTTCCCCCGCTCGCGCGCCGGCTTCCCCCGCTCCCGCGCCTGTCCCGGTGAAGTCGAAAACCCGCCAGCCATGCCGGAGCGCCGATTCTCCGACCGCGCCGGCGTCGTCCTGGCCTGCAAGGATCATCAGGATCCCCGAGCTTCCCGCGTTCTCCGGACTGCCCGCCAGGGCCGCCTCGATATCCGCGGAGCGGGCATGCAGGCTGGTCCCCGGCAGGTAGCGGGCCGCCAGCGGCAGGGTTCCCAACGGCCCATAGATCACAAGGCGCGTGGTCCGTGCCAGGGGATACCGGCTCAACTGCAGCAGCAGGTACCGCATCAGCCCATCAGTGGCCGCCCCGGGGCCGCGGACGGAGACACGGCGGGCGCCGGGATCGAGCTGGAGGGGAACCCGGCCCAGCGCTGGGGGACGAAAGCCCGGGTCGGCTGGTTCGAGCCTGACATTCGCGTCCTGGTCCGCGAGCCCCAGGCGCAGCCATACGGAACAAGCTGCCGGTGCGCTGCTGCTTCCGGGTAAGGCGCCGGGGGCCAGAATAAGTTCCGCGGCCGTCGGAGCCGAGCGCCGTCGTCGTTCGAGGTCCCGTGCCGCCGCACCGGCGACGGCGGCCCGCTGTTCGCGGCGCTGGCGCCGGCCGGAGAAGACCGGAACCAGCAGCGAGGCCGCGGACACCACCGTGAACGCCAAGAACATCCACATGCCCGTCAGCAGAGCCAAGCCCAGCCCAAACGCCAGCGGCAGCCCGGCGCCCACATACAGGCCGGCGCGCGACTCGCGCCGGAGCAGGCACGGGACAGTGAGCGGCTTGGCAACTGATTGCCCGGCCAGGTCAAACCCGGATCCGGGCCAATCCTGCGGCCCCGCAACCACAACTGACAGGGTCGAGTTTCCGCACCGTATGACCGAGCCGGTCGAAATTAGTGCTGTCTGGACACGCCTGCGGTCGACAAAGGTCCCATTGCAGCTGCCAAGATCCGTGATGGTCAGGGCCCGCTCAGAGATGTCGAGCCGGGCGTGTGCACGGGACACGGCAGGGTCGGGGAGGGCCAGGTCGGCACCTGAGCGTCCGATCAAGCAGCTTCCGCGGCCTAGCCGGAGTGTTCTTCCCGCCGCCGGGCCGCTGTGCACCGCCAGGTATAAGGGGGCCGGGTCACTCTGTGGACCTCTCCGGCCCGAAAGCTGACGGTCTGGCGCGGGAGCCCCGTCGACGAGGATCGCTCCGTTGACGAGCGGCGGCTGCCCCAGGGTCAGAGACCGGAGCGCTTTCCCTTCCACGCTCACCTGCCGGGTTCCGAAGCGGTGGGAAAGCTCCAGGTCAAGCGCCGAGCCCGGGCTGCCGTCCGCGGCCTGCACCGTGAGTTCAAGGGGCCCATCGGAGCGACCCGAACCCGGCGCGCGGACCAATGTGCAGTGCAGTGCCATGCCGGTTCTTCCTTCGCTGTTTGCTGCGTAAAAGCCACGCTAGCCCCGGTCTGATCCGTGGGATGGGGCAGCCGAAGCCGTTGTGGAAAACCGTTTCGAACGCCGCCCGGACGCGTGCGATTCGCGCCCCGGGGGCGACTGTCGAATCGGTGTTTACTCCGCACAGCGGATAGTGTTAAGCGAAACCGTGGGGCGGCCGTGTGGCTCTTCCCTGCCAGTCATGAGAGAAAAGGCTTCAGAATCGTGAAGATTGCTGTAATTGCGCTGGGGAAAATCGGACTGCCGCTGGCGGTCCAGTTTGCTTCCAAGGGCCATGACGTTGTGGGCGTCGATGTGAACCAACAGGTCGTCGACCTCGTCAACGCGGGCACCGAACCGTTTCCCGGCGAAGCGCACCTGCAGGAGAAGCTCTCGGACCTCGTGCCCGCGGGCAAGCTTCGCGCCACCACCGACTATGCCGAGGCCGTCCCGGGCGCGGATGCCGTCGTGCTCGTGGTCCCCCTGTTCGTCGATGCGGACGCCAAGCCGGACTTTGGCTGGATGGACGCTGCCACCGAGGAACTGGCCAAGCACCTGACTCCCGGCACGCTGGTCTCCTACGAGACGACGCTGCCGGTGGGAACGACTCGTACCCGCTGGAAGCCCGCCCTGGAGGCCGGCTCCGGCCTGGTGGAGGGCGAGGACTTCCACCTCGTGTTCTCTCCCGAGCGCGTTCTGACCGGGCGCGTCTTCGAGGACCTCCGCAAGTACCCGAAGCTCGTCGGCGGCCTGTCAGAGGCCGGCGCAGCCAAGGCAGTGGAGTTCTACGAAGCCGTCCTTGACTTCGATGACCGTCCGGACCTGTCCCGCGCCAACGGCGTCTGGGACCTTGGTTCCGCCGAGGCATCCGAACTCGCGAAGCTTGCCGAGACCACGTACCGCGACGTCAACATCGGTCTTGCGAACCAGTTCGCCCGGTTCGCGGCGACCGCAGGTATTGACATCTACCAGGTCATCGACGCCTCGAATTCGCAGCCGTACAGCCACATCCACCAGCCCGGCATCGCCGTTGGCGGCCACTGCATCCCGGTCTACCCGCGCCTGTACCTCTGGAACGATCCCGAGGCCACCGTGGTCCGCGCAGCCCGGGCGGCCAACGCCGACATGCCCGATTACACCGTGGGCCTCCTGGAAGGCGCCTATGGCGACCTGACCGGCGCCCGCGTCGTCGTCCTCGGCGCCGCCTATCGCGGTGGGGTCAAGGAGACGGCATTCTCCGGCGTCTTCGACGCCGTCACCTCGCTGGAAAAGCGTGGCGCCGTCGTCTCCGTACACGATCCGCTGTACACCGATGCTGAACTGGACAAGCTTGGCTTCACCGCCTACCACCTGGGGGAGCCTGTCGACGCGGCGATCGTCCAGGCGAACCACGCCGAATACCGGGACCTGGGCCCGGCGCAGCTGCCCGGCGTCAAGGCCTTCATCGACGGCCGGCGCGTCAGCTCCGCCGACCGGTGGGACGGCGTTATCTACCGTGTTATTGGCAAGGCCTGACACTGTCGCGAACGCTGCGGCCCGCGGCCGCAGCACCGGCACCCTCGAGAGGAATTAACTATGACGACGACTATTGCACCGAGCGCTGACGTTTCGGACCAGGCAGTCCTCGGCGACGGTACGAAGATCTGGCACCTCGCCCAGGTCCGGGAGCAGGCAACCCTCGGGGAGAACTGCATCGTTGGCCGCGGCGCCTATGTCGGAACCGGTGTTCAGATCGGTGACAACACCAAGATCCAGAACTACGCCCTGGTCTACGAGCCGGCGAAGCTGGGCAAGGGTGTATTCATTGGCCCTGCGGTCGTGCTGACCAACGACACCTACCCGCGCTCCGTGAGCCCCGACGGTTCGCTCAAGAGCGCCCACGACTGGACGCCGGTGGGCGTCACGATCGAAGACGGGGCCTCGATCGGGGCCCGCGCCGTGTGCGTGGCACCCGTGACGATCGGACGCTGGTCCACGGTGGCTGCGGGCGCCGTCGTCACCAAGGACGTGCCGCCGTTCGCCCTGGTGGCGGGCGTCCCGGCCAAGCGGCTCGGCTGGGTCGGCAAAGCGGGTGAACCGTTGCGCCAGGAAGGTGGCTTCTGGGTCTGCCCGGCCACCGGCGCCAAATACATTGAAGACGGAAATTCCCTGAAAGAATCTGAGGAGAACGAATGAGCTACGACTTTATTCCGGCTGCGAAGCCGATCATCGGCGACGACGAGCGGGCTGCTGTCGACGCTGTTCTGGCAACGGGCATGCTCGCGCAGGGCACCCAGGTCGCCGAATTCGAGAAAGAGTTCTCTGACGTCCTCCTGGACGGCCGTTCCTCCGTCGCGGT
>Ga0213837_1001612_pt1 | contig 11733 bp, 9 predicted proteins | sample SWPATP12_FD_160572 | JGI IMG/M metagenome (GOLD analysis project Ga0213837, IMG submission 160572) | Coastal seawater microbial communities from Marineland, Florida, United States - SWPA TP1 #2 | ecosystem: Environmental > Aquatic > Marine > Coastal | place: USA: Florida | collected 2016-08-06
CGACTGCGATATAGATCCTCCAAAAACGCTTTGCTCAGCGCTAGTAATAAGCTGCTCTATATTAGCGCTGTCGCTTTGCAAAGCCTGCCATGGATTCGCTGTCAAAGACTCCATATCTTCTTGAGATTTAGTTTCATTAAACACAAGTACTAAATGAACATCACCTCTATACTGAGAGTAAGCCGAATTACCTTTGAGTGCTCCTATGGAAAAACCAGCCGATCCCCCTCCGCTAGGGTTGGTGTTACCCAATGAGTCGCCTATATGCCCCCCGTTTACGAAAAAACTAACATCTGAAGTTGTATCAACGCTTCTTGTAGCCCCATAGCAGTTAGGCGCTGCATTCGGTACTATATCAACAGGCAAATCAGCAGAGGTATCTTTGTTTGTTCCGTTTCCGTACTCCCAAAACATCTTTAACTTTCCAGCAACCACGTTTAGAGTGTATTGCGCGTTTGTGCTGCTAGTTTCACCGTTTGTTGAAAAAAGACATATATTGCCATCCGTTGTATTCGAAGCATTTTGCGCAATGGAAACTAATGTTACGTCACCTGAAAGTTTAAAAGGCGCTGAATCCACGGTATAAGTGTATCCTGTGTCAGCGTAGTAAGTATGATCGGAATTGTATGTCACCGCTCCCGATTTCGACATCGGAATATCACCCACAAGGTTGATCATTCGTGTGCCATCAGACACAAAACAGCCTACTAAACCAGATAACCTTGGGTTGTTCCACTCTATCGCAAGTAATACTCCCGCTGGTCTCGCATAACTCATATCTTATAGCCTAAGTTAAGAAAACAGATGCAGAAAAAGTGCGATTGAATTTGCTAATCCCAAATACTTTTACCTTAGGCTTCAGGCCTGACAAGTTGATGGAAGCATCTTCAGGTTTAGTAGAATTTGCAGGAATATGAACTGCAGCCCTTTTGGAATGATTATGTGAGTAAGGCTTACCTTCTATTGCGCTTTCACATTCGAAATAAATAATATCATCATAAGGTAGCGCTTCAGACACAACCACTTCAACACTGGATTTGGTATCTCTATTTGTATAACCTAAACCATGAGGATAATCACATTCCACTCTTCTTGGGGATAATTCTAACTGCGCTTTATCCCAATCGTCTTGTGTTGCATCTGCAAACGGATAAGTAACACTATTACAATGGGCCTTACAGATATTAAGTAACTGCTGAATTTTAGCGGAATGTTCAGTTAACAATGCATCACGAAGCAATTCCGTATCCTTAATAACTCCATCACCAATAGGATCACCCACGATGAAATTAAAATCATTATCGTCAGTCGAGGAACCGGCTAAAGAATCAACAATTAATTCACATAGTTCTTTAGCTGGATGTTCTACCAAAAAATGATTATCTGGATTTGGATCTTCTTTATTCCAAGTATCCAAACTACCTTTAGCGATGTTCTTAATAATCAGATATAAACCTACACCTCTAAGATATAAACGCATCTTAGAATTAGATATCATTCGTTTTACATCAACTGGATAAGCTTTTGCGGTTGCTAAATCTGGATGGTCTGTAAGTTTCATGTTGTACCTTATAGTTCTACTTGTACTTTTACCCGCTCACCGTTTTTAAAGTGAGAGGTGAAATATTCATTTACGCTAAAAAATTCTTTAATAAATCGCTCGATCTCTTTCGTATCCTCACGACTATATTTGCCTCTCGCAATTAAACCCTCGACATGCACCTCACCATCAACATAACTAATCGTTGCGATAGCAGAATAAGGCTTACCAAATTCTTTAACCTTTCGTGCTCGTACTGCTGTTATCTCGAACACCCAATTTTCACTGAGTGTTAAATGACTCATTAGATAACCTTACAAACCACATTAAATTCGATTGGTTCAAATACGAGCTCAACATTTTTACCGATTCGGGCAAAACCTCGGTTAATTCGTTCAGGGTCAATGATGTAATTTCCATAATTATCAAATGCGCCTGTTAAAGTTAGTTTACCTAAGTTGTCTACAGTCGCTTCGAAACGAATATCATCAACTCTATGTGTTGAATCGATAAGCTTTTCAGCCATCAACACATAAGTACCTTCTGGTAGCATTACATCAGCAGTTGCAGTGAAATTTGCGTCTTTACCTAAATGATGAATACCGTCTCGAAAATCTGTACTTGTTATCACCAAGTTATTTAGCGGTACTTGAGGGATAGATGGGGGAGTTACTACATTAAAGTTCGTACCATCCCAAACACTTCCTATTTCTGGAAATTCGGTTACCCCAATAACATTTGGATGATTGATTTCTTTGGTTGATGTTTGAACAGCGAATACAACCTGATCGCTATTAATTTGTGCGTATTTAAACAAACTCAATTACCTCCCAACCAACTTGTGAACCAGTACCACCCCATAGACGGACGTTTGTTGAACTTTCCAATGTGACATAACCAACATCTTCAAAATATCTGTTGGAACCTGATGACTTTTGACCTGTCATTGACACCATTGATTTAGACCTATCAACTTCAGAAATAACCATTGTGGTGCCGCTACCGCCTGACAGTACTCCTCGTTGAATTGACTTAATTACACTACTAAAAGAAGGGGCAAGCGCAGCCAAGCTCGCAATTAACAATTCTTCACTACCTGAAGCAGCTGACAAAGCCGTTATATCAGCTTGTATTGCAGCATCTAGAGCTGTCGTATCAACAGATGTATCTAAACAAGCTTTTTTAAGGATCAACAAGTCTTCTGTTGGTTCCGTTCCATCTAGCGCTGCAATCTTAGCCGCTAATCTTGTTTCTAAATTGGTGATGTTCATATTTATCCTTTTACAAAGCAGCGAGCGCTAAAGTTCTGTTTTTTGCGATTTTTGCATCAATTGCTGCAACTGCATTAACTAAGGCCTCATCTTGTTCAGTGTTTTTATTCGCCTGTGCCGTTGAGATGGGCTTATTTGCATCAGAAGTGTTGTCAACTTCAGGCAAACCTACCGTAGCTTTAGTTGGTTTATTACCAGGATGGTAAACAAAAGAACCTGCTACTTTTACGCTGGCAAAGTCAACGTGGGTTCCACTGATATCACCTTGCTGAATTGCCTCTGCTTGGTTGCGAAATGTTTCTGCTTCGTTTCTAAGGGCTGCAACATCATTAATCGCTTGATCACGAACATCTTCCATTTCACTTTTAATGGTAGCTGCGTCTTGACCCGCAGCTATTTGAGCATTAACACCCTGCACCATGTCGTTAAATGCACTAACAAGTTCATTTAATTTCCCCATGTAGTTGCCTGAATGCGTCCCTCTATCATTTAGCGCAAAGCTCCATGAAATTGAATCATATGGATATGGCACTATTACACCTCTTGAACGTTATATTGAGTCGAGTAAGTATCGTGATGGATATTGTTAAAATCGGGCAGAGTCGTAAACATACAAGCCATTGCATACTGCATTTCTTTTTGGCCTCCATACTCCGGATACATCGACAAATACATGTCGGTATCATCACCTGTTCGATTAATCGCATTGAAAAAATGAGGGCGCTCTAGCTCGGAAATCCAATCGAGCGAAAAAGATAACTTTCGAGGTCTTGCTCGTTTCTTTGAAAAAGTACTCCCACCAGCAGTGGTTTTCTTTTGGCTTTGGCTCGCCCACCCTAGACTATGTCCATAACTGAAATTGACTAGCGGTTGAAGCACTATCCCTGAATAAATACGGCCTATATCAATAAAACCATAATCATTAAGAGGATCTTTAACAGTAATACGAACAGCTTGTACCGCTTCACTACTGAACCAATGATTACTGGCTCTTAGTTTGGTATTAACAACCGCAGAAACTAACGTATCTAATAACCAATCATGTTCGCCTAGTGTCTTTTGTTCAACGGCCTGTAGCTCACCTGAATCACCATCAGTAATTGGTTGAGTCATTGCGACATCAGAAAACAGCTCTATTTGCCAAGTCGCAGCATCACTTAAATTATGCCGCCACAATACAAGTCCAGACAAAATAGTAGGCTCATCGAACGTCATAGCTATTTGAACCTGTGCAACATCCGCTGTTCTAAACACACGAGAATTTAGGTTGTTTTGCACATTAGTCAAAGGCAATGAAGCAACCTCGCTACCCACTGACAAAGATAAATTCGCCTTATCTGCATCGTTAACGATGATCATGCGAAGATTTTTACTTACATCCATAAATCTACCGTAACCTCTCCGTCGATAGGGTTATCATCTAAACCGACCACAATGCCGTTTTTTCCGTTAATCAATCCAAAATCCCAATAGGTCAATTTGATTTCATCAGCCAAATCAAACAAAAAAGGCGTAGCAAAGGCTTCTACCTGGTACACATATCTTCTTTGGTTAGATTGTGCCGCTATCTGGTTAGATACAGCTTGAGCATCGGCTTGGTAAGCTAAACAACTATCAATTGTTTTTGGCTCTGCATCAGGATAATCGGGTAAGTTATTGGTTGATTCTGCAGGTTGGTATGCTTTGCCATACAAGTCTCTATTTGACGTACTAACGATACCCGCTAAACCATCATTTTGAATCGTGTAATTGTGACGGTAATTGACCACCACCTTACTTGATGGCTCAATGACTTTTCGAGGTTTTACCCCTTCATTGGCAACATCATCAAAATCTAGTTCACTTACCGATGTACCTGAAATTACTGGCATGACACCCGCATTAAAGACACCTACACGAGAATAATAGTGATACCCGTTTATAGACTCGCAAATATGATCAATGATACTTCTGAGTTTTTTCGGCTCTCGTTCATATTTCCCGATGGTGTAATTTGGTAGTGCGGATAGATCAGCAATATTGCCAGCCTGCTCACCAACAAATGTAGTGAGAAGCCAAGACAACACTTCTGATGGATACCTTAGCCACGTTGTAGGCTTACACCCTTTCACATCACAGGTTATTCGTCCTGCAGGAGATTGATTGAGTGTAAAGCGCCCATTAGCATTATCTTTTGTGTAAGACACCGGCACACCGTTATCACGCACTGCATAAACATCTTCAACCGCAATGAAATTGACACGATATCTATGTGTCGCTGCATCTTCGAGTACTGGCTCAATATTAAACACATCACCAATACATAAAGGTTGTGCTTTGTCTTGATTGGGGCCGCTCGTAAAAGTGCCTGTGTCAATCTTGGCGTCGAGTTTTAACGATGGATCACGTATTTCAATATCGTAAGTATCAGTCGTTGGATTAATGCGCTCAGCAAGTTGTTTACCAATGTGAATGAAATCAGCAAAGGGCCAATCTTCATCACCTAAGTAATAATTCACTTCTTGCTTGTAAATATTTCCCGCAGCCAAATCGCTTAAGACATCATGAGCAAACACAGAAATGTTACTGCGGCTTGCTGTTGTCTTTCCGGTGAATATTCCCATACGACGAGAAAATCTTGGTGTTTCCAAAACTAAATCATCAAATGCAGTATTAGCTGGTGAATCCGTTGGCAAGCTGGTAAAAGCTGCTGTCGATAAATGAGCTTGTTTAACTCCATCCTTCAGATAAGTGATAACGGCCAATAATGTACGCTTAACCCCTAACTTTTTTAACCATTCGTTTGGGGTCATTATTGTGCTGCCTGTGCAAAATCTTCTAGTGCTCTTTCGAGGTTACGAGTTTGTTTAGAGCTTTCCGCTTGATAGCGCTCAAGCCTTTCTACAACATTACGAGTTTCTTCTCGTTGATGTTGCAACTCACGAACCAGCGCTTCATTATGACGCTCATGAGCAGTACGTGTACTATTTAACTCGTTTACGATAGCTGCATTAGAGCGTTCTATATCAGGTTGAATATTTTGGATCGTTTCATTAACCACTGGCGTCACAATTTCAGGCGCTGGTAATTCGATCACCGGTGCAACATCTATTTCACTAATCGCAGCGCTAATGTTTTGAAGCTCTGAGATTTGTCCGTCAATTGCTGTGGTAATACTCAACGTGTTTTCATCAAGCTGAACGTTTAATGCAGACATGGCTTGCTCAAACTCAGATTCAGATTGAGCTTCTAATTCTGCCGTTAATGTTTTTAACTCGAGTAACCTTTCAACGGTTTGCTCTTGAAGCTGTTGAACCGCAACATTGTGATCGCGAATTTCACGAGGAACCGATGGTGCACGACCTTTTGATGGTGCATTAATCGATTGACCGGCTACGTCATTAATTGCATTAAAAACAGTGTCGAATATCTCAGAATACTGACTGCCACTTGCATAAAAACTTTGTGCGTTTTTAAGGTAGCTATCTTTAGCACCTGAAAGCTGCCCTACTGCATCCAAATCACCAAGCTTGGCTTTTTCAAGGATACTGAAAAACTGACTTTCAGATTCTTTAAGCTTCTGTTCATTCGTTAACGTTGAATAGTCAGATAACAGCAATGCATCCGCTGCACCTTTAAGAGAGTCCAGCGCATCACGTAAACTGTTATAAATATCTAGCTCTAACTGATACTTATCTTCAATGTTCGCAAGTTGCTGATCGTATCTCGATTGTGCTGCATCTCTTGCTTTATTAATACTTTCAAGTTCAGCATTATATTTAGCGGTATAAGCATTTGTTAAATTACTAACATTGCTGATCTGGTCTTCAATAGAACCTTGACCAAGCAGTGCAGTAAAATCGCTTATTTGGCTAGATTGGTAATCGCTTTCATTCCAATCAGCACCTTGTCGACGTATCGACAAAATACCACTTGAGATACTGGCATTAAGTGAAACAAACGCATTCTTTAAACGGTCATTATTTGCAACAAGATTATTGACTGCCGTTTCATGAGTACGAGTTAACGTATCCATTTGACGTTTATGATCATCGTTAATGGCGGTTAAAGCTTCGTCTAAAATCGCTTGGCGTCTACGACCATACAAATTTTCAATGAGCGTTGTATCAGCACCCAATGCAGCCGCTTCATTACGGTATTCATCAAACTCTTTTTGCAAATCTGCAAGCTTAATTTGTAGCGGTGACATATCTAAACGAGTAAGTTCTTCTTGGAAGGTACTTAAAAACGCTTGGCGTTGTTCGTTTAGTTGCGCTTCTTTTTCCGCAGCGGTACCGACAATTGCAGTGCCATCTTCAATCTTGTCATAGTAATTATCTAGCTCTGGTACCAACAACATCAGTTGAGCATATAAACGCTGATCGGCTTCTCTTGTTAGATCTAAAGATGATATGACAGACTTAAACCCATCACGGGTTCTTGGCAGTACTGCACCTAATGCAGAAAATTGCTCATTAAGCTGTTTTTGTAGGTATTCAAATTGCTCTGCTTCGGTAAAGAACTCACTTAAATACGTGCTCGCTGCACTTTGAAGTTCTTCAATTGAACCAGCAAAAGCAATAATCGCTTGTGACACTTCAATTTGTTGATTGGCATCGATACCATCAAGCGATTGGCCTGTTAATTCTAGTACAGAATTAAACACGGCTTGTTGCTGAGCAATTCGAATTAACGTTTCATATAACCCTTCACCTACTTGCTGGAATTCACGAACACCAGGTATCAAGTGTTGCGCCATTAAGTCAGCTTGTTGGCTAAATACCGCTTCAAGCTCTGCTTGGATTTCTTCACCAGACAAATCTTTAAAACTAATGTTTGGTAAATCGATCACAAAGCTTTCTAGGCTTTTAGCTACATCAACACCTAAAACGTCAATAGCCGAATTTAGGGTGTTACCAATGCTTTCAAACAATAAAGCAAATTCGTGTTCTAACCCGGCATCAATATCTTGATAGTCGGTGTTATAACTTGTCTTTTTAGAAAGGCCCCAAAACTTTTTCTTTGTCGTTTTAACGTCAAAATACGCTTGGGCTTCTAATAGACCTGAATCAATGACTTCGCCTAATGTTTGGCTAACAATTGAAATACCAGAATCAATCAATGATTTTTTAGTTGATGAAAACTTACTGAAAATTTTATCAACTACACCAGTTGGATCTAAGGCACTAAAAACCTTACTGCCAGAGGTTAACCAATCTGGTGTTGTACTTTGAGAGCCTAAAACACCTGAATAATTGCTATCACCAAACTTACCGTAAGTACTGACAAGGTTAACGGCTAAATTTGTAATGTTGTTATTCAAATCACGTAAGCTTGCGTTCATTTGACGCAATTCAGCGTATTGATCAAGCTCTAACTCTTCCGCACGCTCTAACGCATTAGCAATGGATGATGATTTATCATCAGAGCCAAGCAATGTGCCAGCGCCTTGTGATTCTTGACGAGATGCACTGCTAACCGCTGTACCTGATACTGAGCCAGTAAATACTCCCAGTCCTGCCATAATTGCAGCCATAGCAGCAATTCGAGCAAATGCAGTGTATGGATCACCACTACCTTGATTAGTAATTGCAGCTAGAGCATTGGCAGCTGCTTTTTTAAGTGATAATGCAATTTCAAACGCAGTAAAAACTTGCTCCATGCGGTGCAAGGCTTCACGCCCTTTCGATTGCTCATCGAACATTTTTGCTGAAGCACCAGCTATAGAAGCATAGCTTGATAAGTTTTCAGATGTTCTTGTTCTCGCTAAATCCACTTCATATTTTTGAAGTTTTTTCAGCTCATTTGGATTGTCTTTATACTTTTCTTTTAATTCAGCAACTTCTTTAAACTTTTTAGCGTAATTGTCTTGAGAAACGACTAACTTTTCTAGTTGTTGGCCAATACTACCGAAGGTTTCAACAATAATGTTACCAGCACTAGACCAAGACTGAGATAACGAATCAGCACCTTCGATTAACTTATCAACCTCGGTTAATCCATCGCTATCTTGTAGCTGCTGTTGCTCATACAACGCAGCCGAGAGCGCTCTAACCGTGTCTATTTCTTCTTTTTTGGCATTAACTGATAACTTACTTAGATTCGTTGCAATAAACTGCTCTTTTGCAGATTGTTGGCGCAGAATAATTTCTTTACCAATTGAAGCTATCAGCTTTTGATTCGCTGTTAATTCAGTAGAAGTTTCCGCTACCTTTTTACTTGTTTCCTTTTTATGTTTGCTTTGCGCTTTTGAATTGTTATTTAGCGCATATTCATGAGCGATTAATGAAACAATTGTTTTATCAATTTTTGCAATTTCTTCATCACGGGCATTCTTTAAGCTATCTAACTCAGCACCAAGCTTTTCAATAGGAACAATACTGTTTTCCATTTGTTTGGCGGCTTTTTGATATGCAGAAGCATAGTCATCTAACCCTATGGACGATAGACCATCACCAATTGTGCTATAAACCGAAGACCAACCAGATTTAACTACGTTCTCGACTTCAGTCCAAACATTGACAAGGTTTTGTACTATCGAAGAAATCGCGTAATTCAAATACGCGAAACCTGTTTCCATTGCGCCAACGAACGCAAGCCCAGCAACACGGGCTTCAACAAATTGCTCTCGTAAATAAGTACCTATTTCCCAGCCAGCATACGCAGCAAACAAAAAGGACATTGCGCTTTTAAGCAAACCGAATTGAACAATAGCCGCTTTGGTTGTTGTTATGGAATTTTTAAGGCTTGCCGTAAATAAAGATACTGGACCTGTACTTGTTGAAAAAGCCAAAGAAACCGCAAGCATTTGCTTTGACAGAAAACTACCAGCAACGCCAGCAGCTTTCAAAAACAGTGGTATAGACTTAAGCCCTAAATACAGAGCGCCACCAGCAACAACAATCTCAGCTAAAGTACCTAGTCCACCTATTATTGCTGGAAGGTTCGCGGTAATTGCATCGATACCAATTGCTAATGAATCAAGTAAATCGCCAAATACATCTGTAGCGCCCGACTCTCCAACAGCATCAAAGAGCTGATCAACAGAAATACCCAAATTGGACATTCGTGCGGATAGCCTACCCATTTGATCGGACATTGCGCCAGCGAACTGGTTATTACCAATATCATATAGGTATTTTTGGATGCTTTTTGCATCCTTTTTAATGGTTGTCGCTTGGTTTTGAAAGGTAAACGTTACCTGATCGCCAACCGACTTGGTTTTAATACCAAATTCTTTTAAACGCTCAAATTCACCGACTGAAGCATCAGCAACAGCTTCAACCATCTGCATGAGATCTTTACCCATAGCAGAGGCTGTATTGCCGTAGCTGATCATGGCTTCTTTAGACGGTTCAAGGCCTAAGTGCGTTAACTTAGTAAAACCTTCAACGGACTGCTCAAGAGTAAATGGTGTTTCTTTAGCAACACCAATAAGGCGGTCTAACTCTTCGCTAGCACTACCCCAATCACCTGTGATCGTTTTTAACTGAGCACGATACCCTTGAAAGGTATCGACACTTTGATACATCTGTTGCCCAATAGAACCAATTGCAGCACCCAATCCTAGCGCTGCAGCCGAAGCACCAATTTTTAATAGACCAAACTCTTTACTCATTTGGCCTATAGAATTATTAGTGCGCTTTGATTCTTGCTGAAACTTACGCTGTTTCTGATTTAGTTTTGTTACTTCGTCTTTAGTGGCCTTTACAGCTTTTACGCCGCCTTTAGCATCACCTTTAACAACTAAACCAACATTATAATTACGAGACATTCTTTTTCCGTTCGTTTAATGCAGCAAGAAACCCACTTTCTATTAAGCGGATCGATTCAAAATATTCGGGTTGTTTTTCTAGAGGAATTGCGGTCATTCGCATAACACATTCGACCGCAACATAATTAAGCCCTATTGGCCCCGCCATGCCGACATTCCATTGAGTCTGGCATTGCTGGAATAATTCGAAGAAGCGATAATTTTCATCCCATAACTCGAACTCTTCTTGCTCTTTGGCTTTTTGCCAAAACGCCTCTGAGCCCTCAGGGAGTTTTATAATATCGCTATCATCTTCAGGGGATTGCTCGGTATACCCGCCGCAAGGGGCAAGAAAATTACCGAGTTCTATTAGTTTTTTCTTTTAAGGACCTCACGACCTACGCACACTTCCATGAACTTGGACACCAATGGTCTACGTACGTATTCCATCTCAAGTAATGTATCCAAAATATCAGGTGTAAACTCTATTTGCTTTTTGTCTTCGTCCAAAAGACCTTCGATATTAATGATGTTTTGGTGTAACACTTCCTCATCATTTAACTCTTTAGATTCGGCAGCTTCCAAAACGCTTTTGGTTTCGCTTACTGGTAACTTTCGAAACTCAACAACAATATCGCTTTTTGTCGAACGACCAAGATCAGTAGGAACTAGAATTTGGACTTTCTCTTTAATTGATGCAATTTGTTTAACTACTAAAGACATAATATTTTTTCTCGCCGTTAATTTTGAGCCGTAGAATAAAAAGAGACTGAGCAGCACACGGCTCACACGCCGCCCAGCCAAAAGGGAGTTATTTAATTGTGAGTTTGAACTCATCGTCAGATGTTGCAGGGATCAAAGACAAACCTAAGCTATAGTGAAGTTCACCGTCACTATCGGATTCACTGATCGTGGTTAGCTGCACTGCAGGACAGTCGATTTGCACGATATTTCCGGCAACAGTTCCATGAATTAGCTGTAAAGGCTCAGTAGTAATACCGTTATGACTTTCAACTAATGCAAAAAAGTCTTTTGTACTTACATCTGGAGCTTGCACAACAGTTGTTCCTGACGGCTTACGGTCAGTTACAATTACTTCGTTTTGGTTAATAACGTTTCTTGCTTTAACTTCTTGCGCTAAATCGATAGATAAACTCTCTGCGATTGGTGAATAAGCACCATATGTCATC
>Ga0213837_1001614_pt1 | contig 11713 bp, 8 predicted proteins | sample SWPATP12_FD_160572 | JGI IMG/M metagenome (GOLD analysis project Ga0213837, IMG submission 160572) | Coastal seawater microbial communities from Marineland, Florida, United States - SWPA TP1 #2 | ecosystem: Environmental > Aquatic > Marine > Coastal | place: USA: Florida | collected 2016-08-06
AATTGAAAACCAATATACACTGTCAGTCACAAAGTTGTTAGCAAACAATTCTAATTTTATTGTAAGGAGCACCAATGAAACTTTTAGCCTTTGCTGCAAGTAGCAGTTCAAAATCAATTAATAAACAACTAGCGTCTTACGCTGCCTCACTTGTTGAAGGCGCTGACGTAGAAATCTTAGATATTAATGACTATGAAATGCCATTATTTAGTGAAGACAAAGAGAAAGAGTTGGGCCAACCAGAATTAGCAAAACAATTCTTCGCTAAATTAGGGGAAGCTGACGCCATAATTATTTCTTTAGCGGAGCACAACGGCTCATATACAGCGGCCTACAAAAATCTTTTTGATTGGACTTCACGTGTCGATATGAAACTATTTCAAAACAAAGCTGTTGTTTACCTGTCAACCTCTCCTGGTCCAGGAGGTGGTGCTTCGGTACTTGCAGCGGCCACTAACTCAGCCCCATACTTTGCAGCAGATGTGAAAGGCTCGTTATCTATCCCAAGCTTTTACGACAATTTTGATATGGAAAATCAAACCCTAAAAAATGCTGAATTGAAAGATAAATTACAGACTATTCTAGCCCAACTTCAATAACAAACTAGCTATAAAATAACACATGCGGCAAATGGATTGCCGCATTTCAACCAATACGAAGGACTGTTCCTCCCTACATTATCTGCTATTATCAATTCTGGTTACTCATATATCGTTATTTAAAGGACTCTTGCGTTAAACGCCTGTTTCCCTTAAACCTTACAGCAAAGGACTATTATGCACCCACGTAATAAGGTAATGACAAAAATAAGTATGGTGTTGTTAGGTGCTTTATCAACAATAACTCATAACGCAATCGCCGATGACAAAGAAAAGCTCGCTAAACAATTGGCCAATCCCGTCGCTTCTTTAATTAGTGTACCAATACAAGGAAATTATGATCAAAATATTGGAGCGAGTGATAAAGGAAGCAAATGGACAACTAACATTCAACCAGTGATACCGTTTTCAATATCAGCGGACTGGAATGTGATCAGTCGAACGATATTACCGGTAATTCAGCAAGAAGACATATATAAAGGAGCCGGCAGTCAATCGGGTATTGGCGATACTGTTCAAAGTTTTTTCTTTTCTCCAAAAGCTCCAACAGATTCAGGCTGGATAATCGGTGCTGGACCTGTGTTTTTGCTACCAACAGGATCTGACGACCTACTTACTACTGATAAGTGGGGGGCTGGTCCAACAGCTGTAGCTTTGAAGCAAACAGGACCTTGGACTTATGGAGGTTTGTTTAATCACATATGGTCATTTGCGGGTAAAGATGAACGTGCCGACGTCAACAATACCTTTTTACAACCATTTTTATCTTACACTACCCCTACTGCTTGGTCTTTTACGGTAAATAGCGAATCGACTTACAATTGGGAATCTGAAGAGTGGTCAGTACCTATTAATGGTATTGTTTCTAAAGTCACAAAATTTGGTGATCAAATGGTGAGTATTGCTGGTGGCGTTCGTTATTACGCAAAGAGCATGGATAATGGACCTGAAGGTATAGGGTTTAGATTTATGATTACCTTTATTTTTCCTAAATAAATTGGGCTCAAAAATAAAAACCCGTCAGAGACATGCTTTGACGGGCTTTAAAAGTTTTAAAACTACTTCTTAGTTTGACTTTTTGACCTTTTCTAATCGTGCTTTATGGTCTAAATCGTTATCTGGCATTTCAACATTATCATTTTTAAGATAATGGTCCATCCAACGCATCAGACGTAAATTGTAATCATAACGTGCAGCGATTTTTCTGTTTCCATGTCCTTCGCCAGGATAATAAACTAAACGTACTGTTTTACCTTGAACCTTCATATAACGGTACATTTCCATTGACTGTGCTGGATGTACACGAGGATCATCTTTACCATGCAAAATTAGTAATGGCGTTTCAGATTGCCCTGCCCAACGAATTGGACTACGTTCTAAATACCATTGCCACTTGTCCCAAGGGTAAGAGCGAGCATGGACTAAGTTCATTTCCGTAGAAATATCAGTAGTACCAAATTTAGATAACTGGTTTGAAACTCCCACTGACATTGCTGCTGCAGCAAAGTGTTTTGTTAACTTAGTTGCAGCCCAAGCTGAGGCATATCCACCGTAAGAAGCACCAGTAATACCAACTTTATCATTGTCTACTAAGCCCATATTCACTAGATGATCTTTAAATTCAACTAAATCATCAAACTCTTTACCGGCATAATCATTTTGTCCTAATTTCGAATATTCAACACCTTTACCAGTGCTTCCACGGTAGTTTGGGTAAAACATTACGTAACCTTGCCCAGCACCTAATTGCCCTGGACGAGAATAGGAAGTCATCCAGCCATCTTTGTCATGGCTTTCTGGACCACCATGTACAGACATAATTAACGGATAACGCTTACCTTTTTCATAACCAATTGGGTAAATTAAAACACCGCCAATCTCAACACCATCACTCGCTTTGAAACTGATGCTTTCTTGCTTACCAAAATCTTTCTCATCTAACCATTCATTTGAATTAGTTAAACGAGTTGCTTTATATTTTGATCCTCTAAGCATGTAAACTTCATTAGGATGTTTCTCTGTATGCCCTCTCAATACAATTGTTTTGTCTGAATCAGAAATACTTAGATTTGACGCGATAAATTTGCCACCTTTAACAACTGTTTTATATTTCGTTTTATTCGGCTTAATTTTTGCGACTACTGATTGCGTATCAATATTAGTAATAAAGTAGAGGGTATTTTCGTCATTTGCCCATTCAAAGTCAGCAACGTGCCCCATATGATTCGGTAACCAGTCAGTTACTTTTCCTGACTTCACATTGGCTAAGAACAAACGTCCCGTTGCTGGATCGTGTTTATCTTCAGCGCCAAGAATTGCGACATACTTACCATCGTAAGAAAATTCAGCACCACCTAACTTACCTTCTGTTGAAAAAGAAGTAACTACGGCTTTTTTGTCGGCATTAACAATGTGCCATTGCGATTTAGTATATCTATCATCAATTAGGCTAGTTGGTTGTGTTTTTACAAGTAATGAATCACCTTTTGGAGACCAATGAACATCAGACACATGTCCTTTAATATCCCAAGCTTCTGGTTTTAAAGCTTTTTCAGACGCTTTTAAATCAACAATATATAACTGCTGATCAACCAAGTTTTCCTCATAAACTTCGGCTTTAAATCCAAGTTCTTTTAATTTTTTAACTGACTTGTCTTTTGCTGGCTTCGCCAAAATCGCGATTTGTTTGTTATCAGGAGAAATAGAGTAATCGCTGACACTAGTACCATCTAATGAAAAAACTTTTTGAGCTTGGCCACCATCTTTTGCAATTTGATAAAGAGACGTAAATTTGTCTTTACCCATCTTTGCTAAAAAATAAATGGTTGCACCGTCTTTTGACCATTCAATGTGTTTTACATTTACATTGCCAGTAATGTATGGACGCTCGATGCCTTTGTCATTTACTAAGTATAACTCTGCCCAGTTAAACCCATCTTTTTCTACATATAGTTCACGTGGAACCGAACGAGTAAAAGCGATTGATTCACCGTTTGGGCTAACTTGTGCCGAAGAAACACTTTGCAGTGTTGCCAGCTCTTCAGGAGTAATAACATTGCTTGCAAAAGTATTTACGCTTACCAAACCAAACGTCAAGGCTATTGCACGTTTGAGTATATTAATTTGTTTATTCATATTTTTATTTTCTCTTTTGAAAATCCTGCCCGATTCTATGATTTTTTGACGGTCAAACCAACTCAGATAATCAGGTTTATCGACGAAAAGAGATAAAATCGAGTTAAAAAAGACGTTTGCATACACCATAAATAAATCGGTGCACTTTATGCATTGAAATTAAGGAGTGTTTATTAGGGTCTATATCAGTGAGGTGAAGTTATGTTTAGTCAATTAATCATTTTACTCTTCGCAATTTCGTTAACCTACTTTATCACGCGATTTGTCTATATTTCGGGTATTTATAACAAATTCAATGTGCCCTCATTGACCAAAAAGTTGAGACAACAGCACAAAACGACAGAACTCAACCTGTTTTTAGCTCAACTGCTCATTATTTTTTTGATCGCTTGTATTTTATTGCTGTTAAGCCTTATTAAATAGCAATACAAACCGATCTGTTTTGCGGCGTATTTCTGGCTTAAAAGCTGAAATATCGAGCGGGTCTTTCGGGTTTCGAAGCATCTCACTTTGTTTGATAAAGTGATAACCTTTATCTGACATTTCCTTTTTAACATATGCCTCGTCAATTCTATGTAAGTCTTGCGCTGCGGTTGCGCCAGTACCAGATTTAGCGGAGTGATCCACAATCAATATTTTTCCGCCTTTTTTAAGTGCTACAGTAATTTGATTTAAAAAAGAATCTTTGTCGATATCCCAACCTTTTTCTTTGTGGTAAAGATCATGGTAACCCAAAACAAATATTACGGCGTCTAAACTATTAGGAGTTAATTCTAGGTCTTCCGTTTCTCTATCGTATCGAATCACATTAGGCAAACGATTATTCGCAAGTCGTGCTACAAGCTCCTTTTCAATCCATGGCATATAAGCTTGATTATTATGAAGATATATTTTGCCGCCTGTACCAACTTTTTGCGCTGCTAACTCTGAATAATAGCCTCCGCCACCAAGCACATCTAATACCACCATATTTTCTTTAAGATCTAGTAACTCAATCACTTGAGCACCTTTTCGTTTTACATCATGTTGGGTATCAAATGTTGAACGCTGCCCTTTTTTAAAATTAAATGATGGTTCAGCATTTACAGTCAGAGACAATATTCCAATCAATACACTTACTACTAGCATGTTAAATAGTTTCACAATACTTTCCTTTATTATCTTCTATCGCACTAATATCTAGAGTCAAAACCTATGTATTCAGACCTAAAGTAACATAGGAATATTGATGTGTGATCACTTTCAGTAGTTACACTTGTAACAAATTATTAAGCCTTTAGTGACAAAGTGCCAACAATCCAATAACGTAGTTGAAAAATTAAGAGAAATAAGGAAATAAAATGCCCTACCTTTGCCGTATTTCTATGGTTATCTTTTTATCATTCTTTTTGATCGAAAATACATTTGCAAAAGCCGAGCAGCTACAAATATCTCACCCTAGTTTTTCAGAACCTCTTGTATTTAATGTAAATCTTCCTGCAAATTACGGTCAAAAGACTACCAAATTTTATCCGCTGATGTTTGACTTTCACCCTCATTCGCAATCGTATCTAAAAGGCATGCATGATTGGATGAGCCATAACGGAGAATGGCCATGGCTTCAAACAATTATAGTCACACCTGCACACGGAAACCCTGTGGGTAAATTGTTTGATGTCACAGGGAAATCAACTCCTCTGTTAGATTTTTTCGAGCAAAATCTTTTTACGAAAATTGATAATAAATATAGAACAAATAACTTCAAAATTATGAGTGGATTTCGCGTTAACGGCACACTGTTACTATCTGCCCTGATCAATAAACCTAATTTAGCCAATGCATATATTGTTACAAGCCCTGAGCTAAATGGTGATCTTGCAGCGATTCTTTCCACATCAAAAGAGAAACTCGCTAAATTAGATAAGAAACCACGCTTCTTATATTTAAGTCACGGTAATACCATCAAAGAAGACCACCAAATGGCGTCGTATAAAGCACTCTATAAAATTTTGGAAGATTCCGCCCCAAAGAGCTTAGATTGGCATTTCCAAGATAATAAAGAACACTATTTTATGTCTCTGCCTTTATTATCAACTATCGCTGGTATAGAACTCTTATTTGATGATATTCATCGAGGACTAGACCCTACGGGTGATATCTCAAAAGCAGGTGTTGTTGCAATATCGAAACACTATCAATATTTAACAACTGAAAAATATGGGTTTGAGGTTTCGCCTAAAACATCCATCAAAAACAGAGCTTTCTACTTGGTAGACAAAGGCGAGAAAAAAGGCATCGAAGTTCTCAAAGAATACGTAAACCTTTATCCTGATGACGCATATAGTTATCACTACCTTGCCAAGGGCTATGCTCAGTTAGGCGAACACTCACTTGCTATAAAAAATCAGGAAAAAGCGGTTAAAATGTCGAAAAACATGCTGACTTGGCATCAAAAACGCATTTCGAAGCAATTGGAAGAGTTTAAAAAGACCAATAGAAGTTAATCAAATAAAACGATATAAACAAAAAACGCTGCAAATGCAGCGTTTTTTTATAAATTCAATTTAATGCACATTACACGTCAATACTTGTAATCCATCCAAATTTATCTTCTTTGGTACCGTATTGAATGCCTGTAAGTTCATCATATAAGCGCTTAGATACTTCACCCGATTCATTGTTATTAATCACGTGATCTTTGCCTTTCAAGCATAGAGTGCCAACAGGAGAAATGACTGCGGCAGTTCCACAACCAAATGCTTCCGTAATTTTACCGCTATCAATATCCGCTAAAATTTGATTGATGTCTAAACGCTCTTCACTTACCTCATAGCCTAAAGTAGGGGCTAGTTTTAAAATAGAATCGCGTGTAATACCAGGAAGGATACTGCCACTCAATGCTGGGGTAACGATTTTATTTCCTTCGTATACGAAACAAATGTTCATCGCGCCTACTTCTTCGATATATTTGCCTTCAACAGCATCTAACCAAAGCACTTGCGAGTAACCTTTTTTCGCTACTTCTTCAGAAACGTATAGGCTCGCCGCATAATTCCCACCTGTTTTAGCTTCACCCACTCCGCCAGCTACTGCGCGACGATAGGTATCAGAGATATAAACAGGAATAGGATTAAAGCCGCCTTGAAAGTAAGCACCTGCTGGACCCACAATAATGTAGTGCATGTATTCAGCGCTGGCACCTAAACCAAGCTTTGAACTAGTTGCTATCATCGTTGGACGAATATATAAAGACGCACCATCTTGATCAGGCACCCATTTGTGGTCTAATTTTATCAACTCAACTAAAGCATCTAGATGGAACTTTTCATCAACTTCAGGCATAACCATACGTTTAGCTGAACGATTAAAGCGTTGAAAATTTGCTTCAGGACGGAATAAGTTAATTTTACCGTCTGCTGTCTTGTACGCTTTTAAGCCTTCAAATATCTCTTGGCTATAATGTAATACCGCTGCAGAAGGGTCTAAAGACAAAGCTCCGTATGGCTTGACGACCGCACCATGCCAGCCTTTGACTTGATCATAGTTTTGAACAAACATGTGATCAGAAAAAGTACCACCAAAGGTGTATTCATCAGGGCAAGAGCCGCGCTTAGAATCTTCTAGCGCTTGTACATCTATAGACATAAAAATATTCTCATTTACTCGTTTTAATGGCCTGTATTCATACCAAATATACTAATTATTCACTTTGAGTGAATTAAACGTTTTTACTGGATTTAACAAGCATGTATAGGGAGAGAAACCTTAACAAAACTGAGTCAAAAACGCACTCATTTTAACAAGGTATTTACTTCTGTAATGTAAAAAAATAAGGCCACCCAAAAAACTCCATTTTAGGGTGGCCTTTAAGCTTATAATAACGAGACTAAATTAGAATTGGTAAATGGCCGATACTTGATAATTCGTGCCATCAGTATAGTAATCAGCTGCCGTTTGATACTCTTCATCAAGTACATTGTTTACTTTCGCTAAAATTCTTAGGTTTTGAGTCGCTTGATAAGTCGCACTTAAGTCAACTAACCAGTAACTATCTAGAGGTTCTGGCGTAAAATCATGGCTTTCATCGCTATAAGTCACGATACCATTAAAAGTTAGCGCATCCCATTGATAACCAAGGTTATAGCTTGCTGTCAGCTCTGGTCGTCTTAGCAAAGATTTGCCTGTCGCTTTATCTTCAGTTTTAGTGTAAGTCACCGTTAACTGCTGAGAGATATTTTCAACATTAGCACTGTAAGTTAATTCAACGCCCTCAATTTCAGCTTCATTGATATTAGATGGTTTCCAAGCACCGCTAGCGTCAGGTGCCCAATCGATTAAGTTCTCAATCTCAGATTGGTAGTAACTTACTTCAACAAAACCATAGCTGTTTTTAGAGCGGTAAAGTAATTCGTGCGTACTAATTGTTTCAGGTAACAAATCTGGATTACCCGAACCCGGCCAGTATAAGTCATTAAACGTTGGTGCTTTAAAACCAGTACCGTAGTTGTAAGTAAGTAATGAATCTTTTGTCATCTGATAACCAAGAGACGCGTTGTAAGTCGTTTCTGAATCTAGATTTTCAATATCATCATAACGAACAGCACCTTCTAATAACCAGTTACCATCTTTATGACGAGTTTGAGCAAAAACAGCACTTACTGCTCGGTCTTCAATATCCCAGCCTTGAACACCATCAACCCAAGATACGAGATCTTGAGAACTGCTAACTTTCTCATTGTAATAATCAATACCACCAGTCACACTAGTATTTTTAGACAAAGTGTATTGGCTGACTAAAGAAATTTGGTCGCGCTCAGTTGCAATTTTGTTAGCATCTGATTTGTCACCACCACTGACAAAGTTTTGTCCTTCATCTTGACTCGTTGAAAGCGCAAACTCAGTAAATGACTGACGAGTCTTATACTCAGCAGAACCTTTTATTGAATAATTTGTATATTCTTGCTCATTTGCCGTACCAGCCCATTTTGTATCGTAATCAGAACCTCCACTTTCGTATTTAGAGGCTAAATGAAATGACAACTCTCTAGAATACTGACTTGCACCTACTAGACTGAATGCCGTTCTATCGTATCCGTCATCATCTTCCTCGAAATTACTGGCATTAAAACCATCACTTTCCTCTATTGAAGCAGAAAATGTTAAGTAATTGTCTTGGGAACCTAGGCCGATTGAAGCGCTACCTTGCCAGTAACCATGGCTACCAAACCCTGCACCAACAACACTTTCGCCACCAGTTAGTTTTTTGGTGAATATTTGAATAACACCACCTAGCGCGTCAGATCCCCATAAAGCAGCTCGAGGGCCTTTAACTATCTCAATTCGTTCAATGTGAGCTACTGACATTGATGAAAAGCTCGCTGAACCCAATGTCGCTGAACCAACACGTACACCATCAACAAGTACTAAAGTATGATCACTGTTAGTACCACGCATAAATACCGAAGTTTGTTGACCAGCACCACCTTGATTAACAACGTGAATACCCGCAACCGTCTTTAATAAATCCGTCACGTTTAAAGGCTGAATAACGGCAATTTCTTCTTGGCCAATAATTTCAGTTGCAGAAAGCGTCAAGAATTGATCTTCTTGAGTTCTATTCGCAGTAACAACAATCTGTTCCATGTTCGATTGTTTAGCTTTTGCTGCATACGCATGATTAGTCATTGCTGCAGGAGCTATTGTTAATGCGGCAACTAAACTCGTGTGTACCAAACTTTTGGCGAAATTAGGTTTAAGTGTTTTCTTTGATTCAATATTTTGTGTTTTCATGTTTCCTCTCTACGCCACCCACCGTGCCGTGATTAATTACGGTTTTTTTACCGTTTCTAGTTAGATAAACATTGGGTATCGGACTTTCGCTTAACTAAGCAATTACCGTTGCGGGGGCAGTATCAAACTCTCATTGATTTCCCCAATCATTTACCATGTGAAGATGAACAAAATGTCCACCCATTAAAATTTAATTTTTTCCTAAATGAGCCTTATCAAATAAGTCATTTTTGTTACCTGAACGCGTCCATTTTTGCACACATATCATCAACACCGTCTAACATTCGAGAGCTAAATCGATGCAATAAATCTGCGTTCACTTGAATAAACTGATTGTCTTTCACAGCTGGAATTTCTGGCCATTTTTGCCAATCTATTTTCGGTTGTGGCCTATCTGATTTTTCATCTGGAATTATGATAAGTTCAGGCTGAGCGACTATTACGTTTTCAATGCCGATCTTTGGATAAGGTGTGGGATTTTCGCCAAAAACGTTTTTTCCGCTGCACACTTCGACTAATTGATGAATCCAAGTTGTGTTGTTTATTGTCATCATTGGCTCAGACCATAGTTGATAAAAAACCGCGATTTGCGCTTTATTACCATTCTCTTGACGCAAAACGCGAAGCTTATCTTCAAAAGCTAACGCCACAGATTCTGCCATTTTAAAATATCCGGTCTCTTTACAAAAGTACCTTAGCTCATTAGCGACATCTTCAATGTTTTTCGGGTTGCTTAAAATAACTTTTAAACCCAATTGCTTTAATCGCGCAATATCACTTGCTTGATTGCCTGACTGCCAAGCAATAACAAGATCTGGCTGTAACTCTAATAACTTTTCAACCTGAATACCGTGGTATCCACCAACTCGAGGAATAGAGAGTGCAGCCTCTGGGTAATCGGAATATTCAACAGCTCCAACGATGTTGTCACCTGCACCTATATCGTAAAGGTTTTCAACGATGTGTGGCGCTAAAGCGACTATCCTGAGTTCTGAATGCTTTTCTTGGTTAGCAAAGCTGCCGACACTTGCACATAACACAAGCGCAACAATGAAAAGTTTTAAAAAATTATTCAAAATGATTTTCCTTAGATTCTGTGATGTCCATTACTTTCTTCATATCTAAATACTTTTCGGTCACTGACGCGAGGCGCTCTAATTGTGCTTCTCGATGTTTGGCAATATCAACATATGCTTCAACATGATTATTTGGAGAAACCCAATTTAATATGGATTGTGTGGCGCTAGTTTGATCAAAGAGACCATGCAAATAAGTCCCAGCGATTAAATTATCTGTAGAGATAAAACCGTCAGTGTCGTAATTCGAAGACATTTCTGTCACTAATGGATTGTCCAGTGCGCTCCCTTTTGACTGCCCACAATGAATTTCGTAGCCCGCAATAGCACAAGGTTTGCCCGAAAAGTTTATTACCCCTGTCACCTGAGTCAGTGTTTTCTTCGGAGTCAATACTGTTTCAAAGTCTGCCAAATCAAGTCCTTCAACTTCGGGGACTGAGGACTCAATTGAAAGAGGGTCTAATATTTTTTGACCTAGCATTTGAAAACCACCGCAAATACCGAGAATTTTTCCTCCGTATCTCAAATGCTGTTTAATTTCTGCTTCCCAACCTTGTTCTTTCAAATAAGCTAAGTCTGAAATAACATTTTTACTGCCAGGAATGATAATCAAATCACTATTTAGAATCGTATTCCCCATTCTCACATATTCCAAACTCACTTCAGGGTTTAAACGAAGTGCATCAAAGTCTGTATGATTGCTAATATGCGGTAACAGTAATACTGATATTCTTAACTTTACCTCTGCAATTGTGTTTTCGATGGCAATAGCGTCCTCAGCATCTAAGGCTAAATCATGCAAATATGGTAGAACGCCCAAAACAGGTTTTCCGGTTTTCTTTTCAAGCCAATCTAACCCTGATTCAAGTAATTTAATATCTCCTCGAAAACGGTTAATGACAAAACCTTTTACTCGATTTTGCTCTGATTCACTCAATAACTCTAAGGTGCCAACGAGATGAGCAAAAACGCCGCCTTTATCAATATCTGCAATAATAATCACAGGACAATCAATTTCTTCCGCATATCCCATATTGGCAATATCATTTTCTCTTAAATTGATTTCAGCGGGGCTGCCTGCACCTTCAACAATTAAATAGTCATAACTTTTCGACAAACGATGGTGCGACTCAA
>Ga0213837_1001615_pt1 | contig 11708 bp, 13 predicted proteins | sample SWPATP12_FD_160572 | JGI IMG/M metagenome (GOLD analysis project Ga0213837, IMG submission 160572) | Coastal seawater microbial communities from Marineland, Florida, United States - SWPA TP1 #2 | ecosystem: Environmental > Aquatic > Marine > Coastal | place: USA: Florida | collected 2016-08-06
CAGTCCCTGCTCTCCTGTTTTCGTGATCATCGTTGCTCACGATGACCGGGGTTTCGTTTCGTTAAGTTGTGCTTGTCCGGCTGGCTAGGCAAGCTGACGGTGAAGCTGGCCCAGGCGGGCGAGGACCGAAGCGTCTACCACTTCGTCACCGACCTGGATCCGGATGCCACCGATAAGCGCCGGGTCAACGTTCATGTTGATCTTGAGCTCGCGCCCGTAGAGGGCATTGAGCCCCGCCTGCAGGCGGCTGGTCTGTGACTCCGTCAGCGGACGGGTGACACTGACCGTTGCAATCCAGCGCTGCTGGCGCTTGGCTGCCAGCTCGGCGAAACGACGGACAAGCTTGGTCACCTTGAGCCCGCGCGGCTGCGAGACCGACTGCCCGATAAGGACCTTCGCTTCTTCGCTGGCACCGGGCACGAGCTTTTCGGCGAGGGCAACCTTGGCAGCCGGGCTTGCCTGCGGTTCGGACACAGCACGCTGTACCTCGTGGTTGGACTCCACGGCCTGGTTGAAGGAGAACAGATCGTTCTCCAGCGCTTCCAGTCCGGTGATTCCTGAGGCAGAGACGGCAGACTTGTTCTCAGCGACGGCGATGACCACCGAAGCGGCAAGAGTCTCGAGTGCATCGCCGATATCCCGGGCGGATGCCCAGCGCGAGCCGGCCAGTCCGCTCGCGATTTCCACAGCATCCGCGGAGACTTTCCCGCTGAAGAGCTGCTTGATAAGCGCCGACTTTTCGTCACCGGAGCGGGACGGGTCAGTCAGGGCGCGGCGCAAGCCAGCCGAGCTGTCCACCGTTCCCAGGATTCCGAAGAGTTCCTTAGCCAACTGCAGCGAGGCAAAAGGAAGCTTGGCTTCCAGTGCCACCAGGGCCGCGGTCAGCGATTCGCTCGATACACCTGCCATTACTTAGCTGCACCTGCGTTCTGGTTCTCCAGATCTGCCAGGAAACGGTCAACCACACGGGCCGAACGCGCGTCGTCCTCAAGGGACTCGCCAACGATGCGGCCTGCCAGCGTGGTGGCAAGCGTGCCCACCTCCGTGCGAAGCGACACAACGGCCGCCTGACGCTCGGACTGGATTGCGGCGTGCGCCTGTGCCGTGATGCGGGCAGACTCTGCAGCCGCCTTCTCCTTCAGGTCCGCAAGGATCTGAGCGCCTTCGGCACGGGCTTCCTCGCGGATGCGGTTGGCCTCGGCACGGGCATCGGTGAGCTGCTGCTTGTACTCTTCGAGTGCAGCGGAAGCCTCTGCCTGGGCCTTTTCAGCCTTGGCGATGCCGCCTTCAATGGCCTCCGCACGCTCCGCGAAGGTCTTCTCGAACATCGGGACAACGTACTTGACCACGATGAACATGAGAACAGCGAAGCCGGCGAAGACGACAAGCATTTCCCAGGGATTGGGAACCAGAGGGTTGGAGCCCTCTGTGGCGGCTGAGATGATCAGCTGATTCATAATTCACCCGTCCTTATCTACTCGGTTCTGGATGTTCGCTTAGTTCTAAAGTTCAGACTAGAGAACGAAGGCGAAGACCAGGCCGAGGATGGCGAGGGCTTCAGTCAGCGCGAGGCCGAGGAATGCGATCGGCTGGAGCACACGCTGTGCCTCCGGCTGACGTGCTACGCCGTTGATGTAAGCGGCGAACACGAGACCAACACCGATACCACCGCCGATTGCGGACAGACCGTAACCTACGAGGTTGAGATTGCCTTCCATTTTTTTCCTTTCAAGATGCCATCTATGTGGCAGGTTGTTTGGTGTGCTTCTACCCCGTGAGGGGAAGTTTGTGGGGTGCCTAGTGGCTGTCCGCGTGCAGCGCGCCTTCAATGTAGATGGCGGTCAGCAGGGTGAACACGTACGCCTGCAGCGCCATGATCAGCGCTTCCAGCATGTACATGGCAATCGCGCCGCCGAGTACGAGCAGCGAAGTGCCCTTCAGCAGGATGTTCTCCTGCATGACAAGGAACTCGATGCCGGAACCGGCAATCATCACGATCAGGTGGCCTGCCAGCATCGTCGCGAACAGACGGAGGCTGTGCGTGACGGGGCGGACCAGGAAGTTGGAGATGATCTCGATCGGGATGACGATCGGAAGGATGTAGACCGGGACTCCAGACGGCACGGTGGCCAGCTTGAAGTACTTCAGGCCGTTCTTCTTGACGCCGATGGCGATCCAGGTGACATACACGATTCCGGCGAGCACATAGGCGCCGCCGACGTGCGAGAAGCTCGGAAGCTGGATCAGCGGAATGGCACCGTAGATGTTGTTCACCAGGATGAAGAAGAAGAGGCTGAACAGCAGCGGGACATACTTCATGAAGTCTTTGCCGCCGATGATGTCCTTGGCGATGCCGTTGCGGACGAAGCCATAGGCGGCCTCGCCGGCGAACTGCAGTTTGCCGGGAACAAGCTGCCCCTTGCGGGCAGCTAGCAGAAAGAATGTGGCGATAATAACGACCGAAAGGATTACCAGCAGCATCTGCTTGGAGAATCCATCGGCCGCCCCCCACGGCAGGATTGCCGGCAGGTGCATTTCTTCAATTCCAGGAGGCGTAAAAGTTCCTGAATCTTGGGCCGGGAGCGCAAGCGCGATCAACGCGTTTCCTCTCTGCAGTGTCCATCATTGGGCGTTGGTAGGTGAAAGGCGGCGTTGCTGCCGGCCTCTCCCCCTGTGAAATTATTTGGCATTACTGATCCTCGTCCTTGGACGGGCCACGTGCAGCATTGTCCCCGCCAGCGGAATTATCCGGGCTGGTGAGGCCGTGCATATGAGAAAGATAGAACCCTCCCGCGGCTCCCAGCAGGGCGCCTGCGAGCACAATCCAGCGGGTTCCCCACAGATTATCCAGACCCCACCCTATCAAACTCCAGACAAGGATTCCGCCAACAATGTAGCTGAAGACGGCGATGCCGGCGTTGTATCCGCCGTCGCGTCCGTTGTCCGAAACGCCGGGGGCCCCGGCGGTGCTTTCAGGGGTACCGGGTGTGTGCTTATGCCGGTCTTTGCGGCTAAACATCGGAGCCGCCTTCCGGGGTCTCGGGGTCGTTATAGAGCTGCAGCCGCGCCTTGCTGAAACCATAGATTTCGGCGGCCTGCCACAGCACCACGGTCACGACGGCGCCGGCCAGGAACCAGCGCCCGTTCAGCCACTCGGGGCTGCCGATGGCAAAGAGCACCACCGCAAAGCCGACGACCTTGATGAAATAGGTGGCGGCGAACAGGCCGATGGCGCCGGAAGAATGGTTCCGGCCGCCAAAGTGGCCGACCAGGAGGCTGATCGCGAAGAAAGCGATCACCAGCACCCCGCCGAAGAGGGAGGACAGCGCTGCCGCCGTGCCGTCGAGCAGCAGTGCTGCGAGGCTGGTGAGCAGCAGGGCTCCGCCGCCAACGGCCGAACTGATGGCCAGCAGGCGCAGCCACAAGGATTTTGTGGGACCTGAGACACCAACGGGTCCGGCGCCGGGCGTTCGCCCGGGTTCGGCGTTGGAGGTCATATGAACCCAATCGTCGAGGTGTTGGTGTGCTGGTCAGGTGTCGCGGCGTCAACCCGCCCCTGAATTCTACACGAGATAGAACATGCAGTTGTCCCGTTCATCCCCGTGGGCCGCTTCGGCGTCTAGGACGCCGGCACCCGGGTGACCTTCTTCCGCCGCCGGAAGTGCCGGATGAGGTCCGGGGATGCAACGTAGAGCGCCAGCACGGCCAGGCTTCCGGCCACGCAGAGCACGACCACAGGCAGCGGTGCCGTGGCGGCGATGAACCCCAGGACGATTACTGCGGCCGTGCACACCGACACAGTGCCGGCCGACTGCAGGTGGGAGAACCCGACGTCGGTCAGCCGTTGGTAGACGTGCTCACGGTGGGACGCGTACCACCGTTCGCCCGCGTTGATCCTGCGCAGCAAGGTGTACCCGGTGTCGGCCAGGTAGACCAGGATCGGCGACAGGACGTATTCCACGTAGACACCGCTCAGGAACCCCGCCACCGCCAGGGCCGCAACCGAGGCGCCGAGCAGGTAGCTGCCGACGTCGCCCAGGAAGACTGAGCCCCGCGACAGGTTCCACGGCAGGAACCCCAGGAAGGCCATGGCCAGCACGGCGCCGCCGGCTGTCAGCCATGGCTGCCCGGCCAGCACTCCGGCCACTGCGTAGGCGGCGCCAACGAGGATCCCGTGGAAACTGGAAATGCCGTTGATGCCGTCCATGAAGTTGGCAATGTTGATATAGGCCGCAATGGCCAGCGCGGCCAGCGGCAGCCACCAGAAGGACTGGCCGGTAAGGACCAGCAGCGCCGCGGAACCGGCGGCACCAATCCCCAGCTGCGCGGCGGCGCGGCCACGGATGGAGAGGCCCCGGAGGTCCTCGATCCACCCTACTGCGGCGCTCGCAACGATGATCGCAAGGACGGTGAGGAACACCGACCGGTCCACCGTCACCGCCCCCAGGAGGATCGCGGCCACGTATCCGACGCCGGTGGCGAGGGAAACGGCCACCCCCATGCCGCGGATGGTGGTCCTGGCATGGGAGGACCTGGCAGACGGAACGTCGACGACGCCCATTCGGACCAGCCATGGCTTGACCGCGAACGGAAGCAGGATGCTCGCGAGCAGGGTGATGCCTGCGGCGAGGGCGACGGGCATCATGACGCCGCCTTGATGCTCTCGCCCGGCTCGTCCGCTTCGTCGTCGGGGATGGACTCGATATCGAGACCCTGCTCGGCCTCGCAGCGGGCAAGCCAGACGTTAAGGTCCAGCTCTGCCGGGTCCTGCTCGTGGGCCCGGGTGTGTGAAATCTTGGGATGCAGGGGGCGCTCGTCCAGCTCGCCGGTTCCCACGAGTTCCTCGTGCAGCTTCTCCCCCGGCCGGAGTCCCGTATAGATGATGTCGACCTTTTTGCCGGACATGGCGATCATGCGCTGGGCGACGTCGAGGATCCTGACCGGTTCTCCCATGTCAAGGATCATGACCTGGCCGCCACGACCGATCGCGCCGGCCTGGATGACCAGCTGGCAGGCCTCAGGGATCGTCATGAAGAAACGGGTGACCTCGGGGTCCGTCACGGTCACCGGTCCGCCGACGCGGATCTGTTCCGTGAACAGCGGAAGCATCGAGCCGCGGCTTCCCATCACGTTCCCGAACCGGACGGAGACGAACTTGCGTCCGGTCTTGCCCGCCATCCAGGCCGTCAGCTTCTCGGCGACGCGCTTGGAGTGGCCAAGGGCCGTCGTCGGGTTTGCAGCCTTGTCCGTGGAGATGTTCACGAAGTGGGAGACGCCGGCGTGTTCGGCCGCGCGCAGCACGTTGAGGGTGCCCAGGACATTGGTCTTCCAGGCCTCCACGGGATACTGCTGCAGCAGCGGCGCGTGCTTCAAGGCGGCCGCGTGGAAGACTACCTCCGGGCGGCGGTCCTCGAAGATCTCCTGGAGGGCGGCGCCGTCGCGGATGCTGGCGAGGACCGTGTCGCGCCCGGCGAGGAGTCCCCGGCCGGTGATGGAAATCTGGGTCTGCTGCAGCCCTGTCTCGTCATGGTCAAGCATGATCAGTTCCGCCGGGGAGAACTGGACGATCTGCCGGCACAGCTCGGATCCTATGGACCCGCCGGCGCCGGTGACCAGGACGCGCTTGCCTTTGATGTAGCCCGCAATCTCGTCGACCTTGATATCGACCGGACGCCGGCCGATCAGGTCCTCGACCGCGACGTCGCGGAAATCCGAGAACCCCTCGGGCGCCCCGCGGCCGAGCATGTCCCGGAGCGGGGGAAGCACCAGCACCCGGACATTGAGCCCAGCGACGGCGTCTGAAATACGCCGGACGACGGAGGCCTCGACATTGGCGAAGGCCAGCACCAGCACGGAGGCGCGGGTGCGCCGGATAATGGCCGGCAGGTCGTCCCCGCGGCCCAGGACCTGGACGCCGGAGAGGCGCAGGTGCTTCTTGGTGGGATCGTCGTCGATCAGCCCCACCGGGAAATACGGCGAATCGCTGTCCTGCAGCATGCGTGTCAGCAGGGAGTTGCCGAGGAAGCCCGCGCCGTAGATCAGGGTGTTCTGGGCGCCATCGCCGGGACGGTTCTTGCCCTCGACGTAGAGCCTCTTGGCGTAGCGGGCGGCTCCCATGAAGAGGCAGGCGAACGGGAACGCGATGAGTCCGACGCTGCGGCCGATCCCGATGGTTTCATAGAGCACCAGCAGGCTCAGCGTGATGGACGCGGCCACAATCACGGTGACGAAGACGAGGGCCTTGGCCTCCTGGAAACTGCCGAAGGGATACCTGCCGCGGTAAAGGGCCAGCGCATAACCGGCCGCGGCCTGCACCACGATGGCGATAGCCATGATGATGATGGCGCTGACAAGCTGCTCTTCCCGCAGGCCCATCTCGTAGCGCAGCAGCAGGGCCAGGATGATCGCCACGACCCACGACATCGAGTCGAGGAAAAGCTGGATCCAGATCCAGAGCGGGGGCTTCTTCTCGTCCGGTGCTGCGGCGGGTTCGCGCGCTTCAGATTTCGTAGTCAACAGAGATTGCAACCGACTTCCACTACCACGGCGGCCATGCGCCTGTTTCAAAAATTACCCGCCGTGCAACTGTCGGACAGCACCCGGGTCTCCCACGATACTAATCGCTATCGCGCCGGAAGCCGGGGTCCGTGCCGGTCGCGGTCGGCCGGTCCACCAGGATCCGCGCCGGAGTCAGGCCTGTTCCGGGGCCGCCCCGGAGGGCACGGGCGGCATCGGCTCCCAGCTGGGGTCCGCGAGGATGCCGCGCGATTCGCGCCATCCCTGCCACAAGGCACCGGCGCCCTTGATGCTGCGTTCAACCAGCACCAGGCGCGCGATTTCCTTCAAGTAGGTCAGGGCCGTACCGGCTCCGAATCCGAGCCGGTTGTACTTGCCGTGCGCGCGCAGGTACTGCGCCACGTGGCCCCGGTTCCTCATCACGTAGCGGCGGCTCAGGTCGGAAGAATCGTTGAGGTGGCGCACGCCCAGGTCCACCTGGCGCTGGGCCCGGACCTTCTTGATGACAAAGGCGTTCACGTAGACCACCGGCGTCTGCTGCGCCGCCAGCCAGCCGTAGATGAGGTCGTCCCACGTGATGAAGAACCGCGGGTCGGGCAGCCCGATCTCCCGGGCCAGCGAGGCCTTGATCAGCATGCCTTCGAAATTTCCGACGTTGGTGCGGAAAACCTCGGACGTACGGAAAACGTCGCCGCGGACGGGCAGGAAGACGCCGAGCGCCTCGACAAAGTGGTGCTGCCAGAAGAACGGCTTGCCGGCGGCGTCATAGCGGCGGCCGATCATGCAGGAGTAGTCCGGCGTGAACTTGTCGAGCGCCTCGACCGCCCCCGGGAGCACCTCGACGTCGTCGTCCATGAGCCACAGCCACTCGGCGCCTGCGCCGAGGGCAAGGTCAACGCCGCGGGAGAAGCCGCCGGAGCCGCCCACATTCGCCGTCAGCCGTTCGTACTGGATGGGCAGCCCGCCGTCGGCCATGGCGCGGGAGACGACGTCCGCGGTGTGGTCGCTGCTGGCGTTGTCCACCACCACGATCCGGTCCGGCCGGGTGGTCAGGCGGCTGAAGGACTCGAGCAGATTCTGCAGGTAGTCGGCACGGTTGTACGTGACGACGACGGCAAACAGGTTCTTCACTTCCGGCCTAGCGGTTGGCGGACATGAGCCGGGCGGGCGAGCCGAAGCCCTTTCCGCGGAAGCCCGTGGAATAGGCCCCGAACCAGTGCGCAAGGCCCTTGAGGTCCCCGGCCTTCAGGAAGTAGTACGGGAAGCCGACAATGTCCGCGCCAAACCAGCGCAGGTTCCGGTATTTCCGGGTGAGGTAGCCGCGGTTGCGGAAGTAGCAGTACCGCTTGAAGTCTCCCTCGGGGATGACCGGGGTGATGAAGCCGCCGAAGACCGGCTTCATCTCGGTCCAGGTGGCGGGGTGCTGCACGGCGACCGTGGCCAGGGTGCCGTACTTCAGGCCGGCTTTCTTGACGCGCGACAGGAAGTCGACCTCGTCGCCGCGGATGAAGAACTTCACGTCGGGGATGCCGATCTTGTAGAAGACCTCGGTGCGGATCAGGGCGCCGTTAAAGAAGTGCACCATGTCCGGGAGGTAGCCCATGGGCTCCAGCCGGGAGCGGTCGTTGGTCAAGAGCCCGTTGATGCGGAAGTTGAACGAGAGCCTGTTGGGGTCGGCGGTGGCGGCGACGAGCGGGCTCACGATATCGAGCTGGTGCTCCTCCGCGGTCTTGAGCAGTTCGGCGAGGCAGCTGGCGTCCTCGGGGTGGCCGTCATCGTCCATCATCCAGATCCACTCCGCGCCGCTGGCCATGGCCGCCAGGATCGCGTACGCGAATCCCCCGGCGCCGCCGAGGTTCGCCTCGGAGCGCAGGTAATTGATGTTGTCCCCGCCGGCGTTGACGACCTCGGTCGCCGGAACGGTGCCCGAGTCGACGAGCGCGATCGAATGAATGGGGGCGGTCTGTTCGGCCAGGCCCTTGAGGAGGAGGGCGAGTTCCTCATGGCGGTCAAAGGTTACTGCCGCGACGGCGACTTTGGGCTGCATGTCAGTTCCTCGGGGTTTCGTCGACGGCGGGTGCACCGGTGCTGTCAGGGGTGGTGCTGCCAGGGGCTTTGCTGTCAGAGGCGCTGTCAGGCGTGGCGGCGGTTTGTTCCGGGATTGCGGGGGTCTCGACGGCGGCAGGCTCCTCGCCGACGCCCAGCACGCCGGGGACAACCTCGCGGAGCCGCTCCAGGCTGATGGCACCCTGGCGTACCACCCGCAGCGGCACGGCGGTCCCGTCAACGATGGTGGACGGCAGCGCGTCGGCACCCTCGGCCGGGCGGGGACCGCCCTCGAGGTAGACCTCCACCGACTCGGCGAGCTGGGCTTCGGCGTCGGCCGCGGTCTGCGCCGCCGGCTGGCCCGTGCGGTTCGCCGAGGAGACAGCGAGCGGCCCGGTCAGCGTGAGCAGGTCCTGGGCGACGTCGTCGGCCGGGATCCGCAGGGCGACGGTGCCCTTGGTTTCGCCGAGATCCCAGTCGAGGGACGGCTGGGCGTGCAGGATCAGCGTGAGTCCGCCGGGCCAGAACGCCTCGGCCAGGCGGCGGGCCTCGGCCGGGACATCAGTGGCGAGGCCGTCGAGGGCATTGAGCCTGGGAATGAGGACAGGCGGCGGCATCTTGCGGCTGCGTCCCTTCGACGCGAGCAACAAAGTCACCGCGAGGGGGGAGAACGCATCGGCGGCGATCCCGTACACGGTGTCTGTCGGGAAGACCACGCATTTGTTTTCCCTGATGGCCCGCTGGGCATGTTCGAGTCCTGCAGCGCGCTGCTCGGCTGCCGTGCAATCGTAGCTGGTCGTCACTGGCCTATTCTTTCATCACGTCGGGTAGTGCCCGGGCCGCCGTCAGGCAGCAGGGCCGGCGAGGACAGCGCTGGTGGCCCGGTCCTTGCCGTTGAGGTCGCGGTGGGTGGTTACCCCGGTCCACAGCCCGGACCGCTGCAGCATTGCGGCGATCCATTCGGCCTGCACTTCGGCATGTTCCATCACGAAGTAGCCCCCGGGGACCAGCAGCCGGGCGGCGGAGGCGGCCGCCGCCGTCGGAAGTTCCATGCCGTCCGCTCCCCCGCCGTACAGGGCCTCGGGCGGATCGTGCAGCGCCACTTCGGGTTCGTTGGGGATGGCTTCGGCGGGGATATAGGGAGGATTGGAGACGACGACGTCGAACGTTCTGTTGTGCGCGGGCAAGGCATCGCGCAGGTCACCGCGGATGAGGTGGACGCCGAGGGGCAGTAGGTTCTTGGCCGCCCAGGCGTGCGCAAACTCGCTGAACTCGACCGCGTGGACCTCCGCGCCGGGGACTTCGTGCGCGATCGAACCGGCAATGGCCCCGGATCCGGTGCCCAGGTCCACGACTTTGGGATGGACCGCCCCCTGCAGCCGGCCCGTGTCGTTGAGCCAGTCCAGCACGAGCTGCACCACGGATTCCGTTTCCGGCCGGGGAATGAAGACCCCCGGCCCGACGGCGAGTTCCAGGTAGCGGAAATGCGCGACGCCGGTGATGTGCTGCAGCGGAATACGCTGAGCCCGCTCGGCGACGAGCTCCTGATAGCCCTCCGGCGCCGGGGAGTCGCCCAGCATGAGCGCGCGCAGCCGGCCAAGCCCGACGCCAAGCAGGTGCTCGGCCAGGAGTTCGGCGTCGACCCGCGGACTCGGGACACCGGCAGCGGCCAGGGTGGCGGTGGCCTCGCGGACCGCGTCCGCGAGGCTCAGCCCTGTTCCTTCTGTCATCAAGACGGGACCGGACTAGTCGCCGATGGCGTCGAGGCGGGCCTGTTCGTCCATCTCGATGGCCGACTGGATGACCGGCTCCAGGTCGCCGTTCATGACCTGGTCCAGGTTGTAGGCCTTGTAGCCGGTGCGGTGGTCCGCGATCCGGTTTTCCGGGTAGTTGTAGGTACGGATGCGCTCGGAGCGGTCCATGGTGCGGATCTGCGACTTGCGCTGGGCCGAGTTTTCGGCGTCGATCTGCTCCTGCTGGTGCGCCAGGATGCGGGCGCGGAGGACGCGCATGCCTGCTTCGCGGTTCTGCAGCTGCGACTTCTCGTTCTGCATGGCCACCACGATGCCGGTGGGAAGGTGGGTGATCCGGACGGCGGAGTCGGTGGTGTTCACGGACTGGCCGCCGGGGCCGGAGGAACGGTAGACGTCAATCTTTAGATCGTTCTGGTTGATCTCAAGCTCTTCGGGCTCGTCGACTTCCGGGAGCACCAGCACGCCGGCAGCCGACGTGTGGATGCGGCCCTGGGATTCCGTTACGGGAACGCGCTGCACACGGTGCACGCCGCCCTCGAACTTGAGCCGCGCGTAGACGCCCTCGGCCGGATCGTTCGAGCTGCCCTTGATGGCCACCTGGACATCCTTGTAGCCGCCCAGGTCCGATTCGTTGGCGGAAATCATTTCGGTCTTCCAGCCGCGGGATTCCGCATACCGGGTGTACATCCGCAGCAGGTCGGCCGCAAACAGGGCAGCCTCGTCGCCGCCTTCGCCGCCCTTGACCTCGAGGATCACATTGCGGGCATCGTCGGGATCACGCGGGATCAGGAGCCGGCGCAGCTTGGCCGCAGCCGTCTCCAGCGATTCCTCCAGCTCCGGCACCTCGGCGGCGAACTCCGGGTCCTCGTCCGCCATTTCCTTGGCAGCCGCCAGGTCATCCTGGATGCCGTGCCAGGCATGGTAAGCCTCAACAATGCCGTTCAACTGAGCCGAACGCCGCCCCAGCTTCCGGGCCAGCTTCTGGTCAGCATAAACAGCAGGATCCCCCAGCTGCGCCTGGATAGCATCATGCTCATCCAACAGGCCCTGTACGGACTCAAACATTTTCAAAACCTCTTTCGACTTGTTACCAAGTCTAGTTATGCGGCGGCGTTAGGTGAGATAACAGCATGGCGTCCGGTTTTTGCCGCCCCGGGTGTGGCATCGGGCCTGCCGGAGCTGGGAGGCTGGCGATCGAAGATCGCGGGCCTCCCAGCGTAGGGGCGGGGGCGGCAAAAACCGAACGACAAAGGGTGGGGCCCGCGAAACTACGCGACGGCCCCACCCCCTGCTCAGCTACTTGTCGTTATCGGACTTCGCACCAAGCGTCGTCTTCTGCACCTGCATGAGGAACTCGACGTTGCTCTGGGTCTCCCGGATTTTGTTGGTCAG
>Ga0213837_1001626_pt1 | contig 11662 bp, 10 predicted proteins | sample SWPATP12_FD_160572 | JGI IMG/M metagenome (GOLD analysis project Ga0213837, IMG submission 160572) | Coastal seawater microbial communities from Marineland, Florida, United States - SWPA TP1 #2 | ecosystem: Environmental > Aquatic > Marine > Coastal | place: USA: Florida | collected 2016-08-06
ACTCCCCCCATAATTATAACTCTTTGAGCCGGAATTGTTTTTTTGACTAATTTTATAAAAGTTAATAAATCTCTCTGCTTATCATTAAAATGAGAAGCAATTAACTTACTTGATATTAACTCTTCACCATCTGTATAAGGCACACGATTATAAATATCAGTAACAACAAATGGTTCACCCTTATAAAATAAGCCAATCTGATTATGTTCGTTATTTAAAATACTAATGACTATATAAGAATTACTATCTAATTGATTGAATAAAAAGTTACTTATGATTGCAGGTAGCTTACTTTCTCCATCAGTCTTATCTAACATATCAGGAAACTCATTAGGCCCTATAAAAGGAAATGAAAATGAATATTTAAATTCTTCTGGATTCATAATGGCAGCGCTCTTTAACATATACCCATGACTTCTTCCTATTACATAGACTTTTTTCACACTAATACTCTCACTTTATTTACAGTCCAATTTTACTAATTAACATTCAAATTGAATTCGAATAAAACCTAACGCCAAGGTGGTTTCTACTTTAAATCTGCTGCCATATTTTTAATGATAGCCTCTAGTCCAATTTGAGCTTGCCAACCTAATAATTTCTTTGACTTCTCTGGATTACCAAGGCTAAAACTTATATCTGTTGGCCTGAAATAAGAGCCATTTATATCAACATGGTCACGCCAGTCTAGATCGTAAAAACCAAAAGACAATTTAACAAAGTGTTCTAATGTGGCTGCACTTCCCGAAGCGATCACAAAGTCTTGAGGCTTGTCTTGTTGCAACATCCTCCACATTGGTTCGACATATTCAGGAGCCCACCCCCAATCCCTAGATATATTTAAGTTACCTAACTGAACCTTTTGCATACGTCCTTCGGAAATAAGCTTTGCTGATTGAAGTATTTTCTGAGTTACAAAACGCTTAGATCTTAAGGGTGACTCATGATTGAATAACACTCCATTACAAGCATATAACCCATAAGCTTCCCTGTAGTTTGCTACAAGCCAATGCGCAGAAGATTTTGCAACTGCATACGGACTTCGAGGTTTAAATGGTGTTTCTTCATCTGCTCCATTAGAGCCTGTTTCACCAAAACACTCACTAGAACCTGCATTGTATAATTTAACTGGCATCTGCCTAAATCGAATAACTTCTAATAAATTAAGTATACCTGTAGATATACTATCTAAGGTTTCTGCAGGTTGCTCAAATGATAAGCCTACAGAACTTTGACCCGATAAATAATATATTTCATCAGGTTCTGATGATTCTATTGCAGTTAATACACTCCTAAAATCATTTGGAGCCATTGAAATTAGTTTTACATCATTTGCTATATTTAATTTAACTAAATTAGTTTTAGTAGAAGTTAAGGCATCTCTCGATGTCCCCCATACTTCATAATTTTTGCTTAATAGTAACTGAGCCAAATAAGCACCGTCTTGACCCGTTACCCCACAAATAAGAGCTCGCATTTAATGTTTCCGTATATCAATTTAATTTACTAAAAACGTTTCAAATTCAGAACCGAGAAGTCTTTTCTTAAGTAAAGGAAAATTTTCTATACTTTCTTGTAAGCTACTAGAACTTGTTTTCTTCAACGTTATTTGTGGATTAATCGGTGTTAATTTCAAACTATTTGCAATCTTACTAATTGCTACTGATAGGTCATACTCTATTTCTTCTTCGTAACATATACTGAGACCTCCAGCCCCTAGAATAAGGCTTCGATAATGAGCTTCCAACTTTGCAGAATTTGCTAGAGTTTCTTTTATTTCACCAGAAAACTTCAGATCAAAGTCGCTAAAGTCATCTAAACTCACATTAAATTTTTCTTTTACTTTTAGTCTTTCTCTTGTGTGGTAAACACCAGTTTCACGAGCCTTCAAAGAAGATAAAATTCTCTTGAATGAGTTATTTCTATACAAAAAAATAATCTTACATCCTTTAAATTCAGTCTTTAGACTGGAAATACATTCTTCTATTGAAAAATTAAAAAAATCATATTCAAAATGGTGTGCTTTTATTTCACAACCATAAAATTTACTATCGTTTTGATGATTAGACATAAAGCCAAACTTTGCATTTTTGATGAAATCAATAAACTCATTTAATGAAAAGTAATTAGAATTCCTCTGCTTATCCCACTGTGTACCTTCAAACCCTTTATAAACAAAAGTATTTTTTGTAAATATCTCTCCATTCCAGCATACACCTGGAAGTTGCTGTATACCTTCAGCTAAGACTGTGCTTCCACACCTGCCGAAATGAAACATAAAAATATCCAACTGTGACTACTCCTTATAATTGTTCGTAAAAGCTTGAAGATACAAATGTATTAAAAAATGACTCATAAGAGAGCTCGTCAAGCATTATATTTTCTGACAAGCGCTTCAAATACTCATGTGCACCCACAATTTTTGATTTGTCTTTCAATAGTTCATCTACCTCTGACAAGTGATTAATATACAGAGGATATTCTGCACCTAAATATTCAACAACACTTGGTAATGGATTTATAATCAAAGGGGTATGTCTAGCTATGCACTCAATCACCAAATTATTAGCCGCCGTAGCAAATAGCCAACAAATCACTACAGAAGAAGAAAGAAATTCATCGTATTCATCATTTGGAACCATAGTTAACATTTCGACATTATCATCTAGGTTGGTTCCAAACTCATCGATTTCTCTTTTTAAATATTGTTTGGTATGATCTTTTAATAGCATTACCTTCCGATAACCTGGTACTTGAATACTGTGAATTGCAGTTAATTTCCGAAGCCAGTCACCTGCCTGGACTAAAGTAGGTTTTTCTATAAACTTTGCTAAATTGAATAACTTGACATCTCCAAAAACTGTAGGAAACTTTAAAGATAGCGTTTGAATATTTGGGTAATTAGCCTGTACATCTTTTCTCAAGTCCTCGCTTAGGGCTATTATTCCTCGACAATACGGCAGCGACTTTTGCCATAATTCAGTTTCAAAAATTTTTTCCGGGTATACATCGCTGTGAAACCAGTTTGGAGCATCAAAAGGCACATGTATTATGCCAACCCAATCTTTTAATAATGCTCTTGGACTATCAGAAGCAGCCTCTCCTTTCTCATTACCCCATACAAAATAACGCTCAATAAAGGGAAGAAAAAGCACTTTTCCATTTTCGTCATGCACAGGCAACAAACTTTCAATTAATTTATTGAAACCATGTCGGTGTTGCCCATAAGAAAAATTTACACCGTGCAATTCTAGTTTCTTTTCAAACGTCAGCTTTTTTTGTTGGCTAAAATGTTTAATAAATTCCCTCTCAATCTTATTATGAAATAAGTCTAAATCTGCACCTCTTCTATTATGAGATTCCATATTCACAAAATAATAACCTAGTCCTTCTCCTACAATGTGTCCATACTCTCCAGCGAGTGTTACTTTTAACCAAAAAGCCCAATCAGCAAATGTTCCATATGTTTTTTCATTAAAGTATCCATATTTTTCATGCAAACTACGACACCATATTGGCATACAATGAGGTAAATTATTCGGAACCAATTTTTCGACTCCATTTACAATTTCACAGCGAGCCAAATCTTTAAAACCAAATTTCCCGTCAAGATCAGAATACCACGGAACTCCTTTTTTATGGTGTATTAGTTCTCCAGAATATTCGTAAAATGGATAGAGGGCACTTGCAACAACACTTAAATCTTCATCATTTCTTAGTTTCGTACACAAGGCACTAACATGATTTGGAGCTCGCAAATCATCTACATTTGCATTAGATACAAACTTCGTTACAGAAACTTGAATTCCAATATTCCAGCATTCATATAAACCAGGATCATTTCTATGCCAAATAAGGATTATATTGCGGTGTTTTTTATATTGCTCATTAAACAGTTCTTTTTCTAAATTGGATGTTGAGCTTATTAAGTATATATGGTCAATATTACTGTAACCTTCAAGCTCCTCACTATTTAACGCAAAAGATCTAATATAATCATCGCTATTGAAAACAGAGGTTATAAGTGAACACTCTCGTTCCTCAAATTTTGATATTGAATAATTGAAATGAGTTGAACTATCTGTATCCAATTTAATAGAAGCATTAAACTCAATTTTCCTATCTTCTACAAGTTCAACGTCAATCATGATGCTATCACAATGTCGTAGTAACCTATCGGATAGCCGACTAAAATCCGTAACCACACCAACTGAGTCACAACCTGTCTGTTCTCCAAACATTACAGCTTTTTTAAATTCATCAAATTCAATACTATTTTTGATTAATAAGCATTCATCAATTAAAATATTTCTAGTTTCAAAACTATCAAGGCATGACTTTGAAAATGAATTTGAACATATAACAACCAACTGTTTATTGTAAAGTTGTGAAATTTTCTTTGCGGCGTAGAAACAATCAACAAAATGTTTTTCTATATAATTAGCTTTTGTAAATAACCATAATGAGTTTTGGTATTCTCCTTTATTGATCATTTTTAAACAGCCCTTCTATATCAGAATAAAGTTTTTTTGCTTCAGAATTTAATGACCAACCCGAACTCATTAAACGTTGGAACAATTGAGAAGAACGACTATTTTCACCAAGCATAAATAGAAAGAGTGAGTAGTAAAATACAACTTCAAAAACAGAAGGATCCCTTCTAAATTCCTTTGCTATTTCTTCGCTTATTTGTCGAATGCAATTAGGTTTTTCACTCCGAACAACATTTGAAAACCTTATTAGCAAAACCTTAATCAAACCAAATATCAATAATGTCTCACACTTTGAATTCTTGGTAATAGACATCTTAATTAGACTAGCTAAATTAACAACCAAAGTATTCAATTCACTTTCTTCATTTTTAAGCAAATCTATATACTCTGCATATTTTTGACTTCTCAATTTCACGCTCATCCTTTTAATAAACACCCAAATTTACTTGTAATACCAATCATCCCAATCAGACTTCATTCGTTTATATCCATTTTGAGTTAATAAACTATATATTTTATCTCTTAATTCAGTATAGTTATGTTCTATTGTAAACAACTTTACATCCCATTCATTAAATGGAAATGAACTCAATATTTCAAATTCACTACCCTCTGTATCAATACTAATATAGTCTATCTCTTTTGGGGCATTATACTTAATCAAGAAATCATGAAGAGAAATTGTTTCTATGTTTATTGTTTCAGTATGTTGAGAATAGGCTTCTACTTTTTCACTATGAGACCCCGATGTGACATAATCTGAAATACCACCATATTCGTTCGCTAAAATAAACTCAACCGTTTTACCCGTTTTGTCAGCTATACAATTATCACTAATAGTACAATCTCTATTAACTTTTAAATCTGAAAAATACTTAGGGTTTGGCTCTGCACATATGCCACGCCAGCCAAACTCATTTTCTAATAAATAGGAGTTGCTCAAAAGGATCCCATTAGTTGCACCAAACTCTACAAAAAACCCCTCTTCTTTATAGTTTGTTTGTTTAAGCACCCACAAATCCTGCCCTAATTGAGAAGGGGAAAGTTTTTTCAATCGTTCTATATTAACGCTACCATCAGCGTGATTAAGTGTAGCGCTTTGATTTATTTGGGAATACAATTGATTTTTCTGATAAGCAAGCATTAATTCATGATTAATAATCTCAATTTCACTTTCAAGTATTACTAATGAGCTTTCAATCGATGTATTTTGATTTTGTTCGCTATTGAGCTCACTTTTTAACTCTTGTTTTTTAAGTGTCAACAATTCTGTAGCTTGTGGTAATAAGCCTATACTTGAAATTTCTTTAACATTCAAAAAGTGAGCATTTAATTCACTACCTACAACAAAGTTTGCTATTGCAACACCTTTATCAAAGTGCATGTTCTGTGCGTCAATATTACTTTTTAAAGCTTCAACCCTACCTAAAGAAAAATGCATTCCTGAAAACAATAATTTCTTAACAATGGATATTTCACATCCTTTTTGAATGGCCAATTTAAATAGCCGATTAGCGATTTCAAGTTGATGTAGGTTAAAATATCCGGCAGCTTTGTATGCAATTAACTCGGGAGTAAAGTCATCAGAAGTATAATCCAATTCAACTTCAGAAAGTGCCACCCAGTCGGCTCTATTCCATAACTCGATATAATCAGTCATTTTCCTACTAAGCTTTATTGTCATTTAATAATAACTCTTTAATTAAATCAAACTGAGCAGTCACTTTTACTATTTCTTTGTCTAACACACTTTCTCTAAAGTTTTTTTCTTGAATACTTTTATCTTGTTTCTCGAATCTTTCCTTGTTTATTTCTAGTTCCGCTTTACTATCTTCTAGTTCCGCTTTACTAATTTCTAGCTCCGCTTTGCTACTTTCTAGTTCCGCTTTACTAATTTCCAGCTCCGCTTTGCTAATTTCTAGCTCCGCTTTGCTAATTTCTAGCTCCGCTTTACTAATTTCTAGCTCCGCTTTGCTAATTTCTAGCTCCGCTTTACTATCTTCTAGTTCAGTTTTACTACTTTCTAGTTCAGCTTTCAGTAATACATTTTCATTTAATAGGATACCCTTATCACTAGTCAGAATGTTAATCTGATTTTCTAACCTCTCAATGGATGTCCTATATTCATTAAACTCTTTATTGGTATTTTTAAGTCTAGTTTCTCTAAGCAAGGACATTGCAGGAGTCAGAAAACTTCCCGCATTACTTAAACTCTGGTTTACATTAGCATTGACATTTGAAAGTCTATTGTATTCCTCATAATAATACTCTAATTCTTCTTGCAACTGAGCGATTTGAAGAAGAGACAATTCTAACTCTGTTTGTAAATCAATTTTAGGTTGCATCTGTTTTCCAACTATTTAATTGTCTTATAAGCTTCAAATACTTCATCACTATCCCCAACCATTTTTACTTTTCCTTTATCTAACCAAATTGCTCTTTTACACAATCGCTTAACTTGGCCTTCACTATGAGAAACAAAAATTACTGTTTGATCGGAGCAAATTTTTTCTAACATCGCTTTCTCCGCTTTTGCTCTAAACCCAGCATCACCAACACTTAGCACCTCATCTACAAGCATTAGCTCTACCTCTAGCTTAATTGCAACCGAAAAGCCAAGCCTGGAGCGCATTCCAGAAGAGTAACTTTTAACAGGCTGCTTAATAAATTCCCCTAGCTCTGAAAACTCAATAATGCTTGGTAATATCTCAATAGCTTTTTGTTTACTAACTCCCATCAACATGGCGCTAATTATTGCGTTATCTTCCCCAGAAAGTTCCGGGTCAAACCCCAAACCTAAAGTCAATAAAGAGGTGCTTTGCGCCTTGTTAATAATATTCCCCGAGTCAGGTTTATAAATTCCAGCGATAACTTTTAAAATGGTTGACTTACCACATCCATTTTTCCCGATAATACCTATAGTCTCACCTTTTTTTACATCAAAACTCACATTATCTAGCGCTTTATGCTGTTGATACCTAAAAAAAGAAAGTCGGGTTTTGTATTCAACCGAAATATTATTAAGCTCTAATAAACAGTTTTGCATTACTGGATAACCAACCTTGCGTAAGTGGACTCTGTTTTTTTGTACCAATACTTCATAATAATAATTACAAAAACGCTTCCTAAAAACATATACGATAAGGCAGTAAAGTCAGGGGGTTGGTTTTCAAGCAATACTTGTCGGTAATTTTTAATTAAATTTGCTACTGGATTCAACAAAAATAAATTTTGATGTTTATCCAATAGTACTTCTTCGTAGCTATAAAAGATTCCTGAACAAAACATCAACATCATCATTGCAGTTGAAATTAAGAACTTAAAATCCGGAATAAATGGTGTAATAGCTGCCGAAACTAATGAACAAGCAATGACCAACGTTAACTGCACAAACAATATCAATATAAAATAAATCCATATTGTACTTGGATTTGCTCCCATATAGATAAGAAATAACAATAAAAATATAAACACAAAAACTTGTTTAACAAAATCTTGGGCTACTACCATTAATGGAAAATAAGCTTTGGGAATAGCTATTTGATGAATCAATCCTTTCCCAGCAAAAATCGCATTACTTGAGTTAGTAACTGATTTAGAAAACCACAGAAATGGTATTTTCCCGCACAGTAAAAACAATAAAAAACCTTCAGTGCCGCGATTTAAAAAAACTGCGAAAACTAAATAAAACACCAAAGTGAATAATGCTGGCTCCAGTATCCACCATAAATAATTCAAATATGTTTTTCTTGTTTCAGATTTTAGGTTTAACCTAAGTTGAGTAAAAAACACTTCAAGCATATGCTTGTTAGATAAAAACATAATTAATTACCACTGAATTCACGCAAACAATCAATGTAAAATAAAGTCATCACTACTTTTTAATATTATTGAAGATTTTCAGTAAATGGTTTACTTCTATCCATCGTTTAGAGCAATGCTTTATCAAGAGTAGTTGCTCCAAATAATTTTATATAAATAACTTATTAGAAGTTGGAAAGAACGAGTACCGAAACCGTTAGAAAAAGTATAAGGGAATTCCTACATTGAAATCCATTAAACTATCCTTAGTTATCTATTGAATCTTCCATTTAAACAAACACATTTACCTAATCGGCATATACTAATAGAACTGAGTAGTATTTCAATACTTATTTGAAATAACGAAATTAAGAGCATTACCCCTTTCAAAATCTAAATTACACGTAAAAACTATTAATTTATTTAAATTTTAAGATAGTTACAGTACGAAAGTTTGGTTCGTGATTATCGACCTACTAAATGGTACTATAGTTATAACTCCCTTTTCTAAATAACAAAAACTAAACAATCATGGATCGTTATTTTTCTTCATTTACTCGGACAAAAGTTTTTGCCATTTTATTAATCTCGGTAGTAACTTGGTTAATATATTACAACAGCCTAACCGTGCCTTTTTATTTAGATGACATCCGTTCAATTTCAAATAACTCTATAATTCACGCTGGAAGCCTAAAAGAGCTATATGAAACCTTTCAATTAAGGTTTGTTGCTTATTTAAGCTTTTGGGTAGACTACAAAATTCAGGGGACAACGCAAACGGAGTATTTAATAAAACAATTACATACATCAAATATTCTAGTGCATATGCTAAATGGCGTTTTTGTTTTTATATTAACTTATCTTTGCGCTTATAAAACACCTAACTCTTCACTAAATCTTCAAAATGAGCACAAAAACCTAATATTATTTCCACTGTTATGCGCACTCTTATTTATAACACACCCGCTCCATTCTCAGGCTGTGACTTACATAGTACAGCGAACAGCAGCACTTGTTAGTTTCTTTTATTTAATAAGCTTAATCAGTTACGTTTGGTTTCGAATATCAAAATCACATGTTCAACGAATACTTAGCTTTCTATTTACGCTAACATTTGCGTTTGCCGCATTTTTTACTAAACAAAATGCTTATACATTACCGATTGCAATAGTATTAGTAGAACTAACGTTTTTTAACTCTGTTAGAGTAAGACACCTAATTCTATCCTTAATATTATTCACCGCCAGCTTCATAATAGCGTTCATAATAAATGAGCAAGGGTTAATTCATTTATTAACTAAATTGGATTCTCTAACTAGGGAAAATCAACTATATACTCGATTTGAATATTTAGTTGCACAGATCAATATTCTTTGGGTTTATATAGCTAAATTTTTTATTCCTTATCAAATTCACCTTGAATACGATTATCAAATAAATTCCTTTTCACTTGCACAAACAATTGTCGCAATGATTGGTCATATAACATTAATCAGCTTTGCTTGGTTAAAGCGAAAAAAACTCCCATTGATTGCCTTTGGAGTATTGTTTTATTACGTTGCACATCTAGTAGAATCCAGCATAATTCCGATCAAAGATCTGGCTTTTGAACACAGAACCTACCTTCCTAATGTTGGATTAATTTTCGTATTGTTAGGTATTCTTATAAAATGCCAACATAAATGGAAGTTATCCAAAAGTTACATGTCGTTCGCTTTCGTAATTCCAATAATAGTAGTTTTTTCCACATTAACTATCTATCGAAACTTCCAGTGGCAAAACCCAATTTCCTTTTACGAGTATGAATTATCTTTAAACCCCAAAAGTTGCAGAGTGCTTGGAAATTTAGCGGAAAATTATCATAAAACTGGAAACAATCAAAAAGCATTAAGCCTAATGGAGAAGTGCATCCTGTTAAATGATAATTTTTATAATCAAGGAGAGATTCTTAATAATTATATTGTTGCACTTATTTCAAACAAGCAATATCAGAGAGCGGATGAAATAGCTGTTTTAGCATTAAAAGATGTTAGCGACCCAGTTAGCAGGCGGAGAATTCTCGAAAATGCGGGAATTTCCAAAATGAACCAAAGGCAGCTCAATGAAGCAATAGCCTACTTCAAAAAAGCTATTACTTTGCCTAACCCTTATCCAAACACCTATTTTGCGCTTTCATTATCTCTAGCGAAACAGAAACAATATGTGGAAGCCAAAAAGTATATTGAAATAGGACTCTCTTTAGAGCCCTCAAATAAAGATGCTCAAATTATATTAACAAGACTTAATAAGCTTATTAATAAATCATGAGGCAATATAGTTCAGGGCAATTAGTCTGAGTCGACAATTGCAGTTTATATCTGAAATGAAGATACTATGCGTTTATATTCTTGGTAAACAGACTCCTTAACACTCTCATGCCCGCTCACCGATATGGTATATATCGTATTGTTTTCTAAATCTAATATAGCGACATTGTATACATTCTGAACACCGGCGGACGATTTAAAAACAAAAGAATATTCTTTATTTTCTAAATCTCCTTTGTAAACTTTATCGACTTCACCAACAAGCGTAAATTGTATGTCTTGTAGATTATTGCGTTTTAGGCCATTTATGGCAGATTCTAAGAAGTTTTTCCATTCTTCATCACTCCCAGTATAACTAGCGCCAATAAGTTGTTGGCAAATAACATTTGAAGCAACCTTAGCTCCATCCTTTGATTGTGTTGCTAAATATTGATTCAGTTTCAATGAGACCTCGTCGGCCAAAGGAACCGTTTGAGACTGAATTTTTGGTACCGTTAAAAAGTTCACCTTCGCGCTACATTGTTCATTAGCGATAGAGCTAGATGCAAAAGTTATTAAAAACAAATGTAGTATAGAAATAAATATGGATTTCTTCTTGAGCATATTAAACCTTAATTTGAATGAAATAGATTTAGTAGTAGATAACTAAATTTTATTTCGGGCGACTATAACATTTCAAAAAGCATAAAAAAACCCAGCCTAAGCTGGGTTTTTTAGTAATTAAACAATTAGTTTAAATTACTTACCTTTTAACTGAGAGTTAGAAACTTCAGAACGGCCTTTAGTGTTTTGAGTAAATGCGTGAGCAGATACATCTTCTTCATCAGCATCGATGTTGAATGTAACACTTAGTTTAGTTGGGTCAGTAATACCGAACAACGTAGCAATTGCAGTTTGAGAAACTTTAGTTACTGTGTTGCCCATAGCATCGAAACCTAAGTTTAATGGACCGTACTCAGTACCATTGTTATCGATAGCTGTAACGATTACGTCAGCGTCTGCTTTAGCTTCGTTAGCAATGTGAACTGAAGAACTTGTATCAGCGTAGTTTACTGGGAAGTA
>Ga0213837_1001636_pt1 | contig 11606 bp, 9 predicted proteins | sample SWPATP12_FD_160572 | JGI IMG/M metagenome (GOLD analysis project Ga0213837, IMG submission 160572) | Coastal seawater microbial communities from Marineland, Florida, United States - SWPA TP1 #2 | ecosystem: Environmental > Aquatic > Marine > Coastal | place: USA: Florida | collected 2016-08-06
GGCCTCGAGCTGGCGGAAGACGACTTTCTCCAGGACCGGCTTTTCGCCCCACCACTTGTCGTTCGGGACCATGGTGACGGTCTTGGCGGCGGAATCGAACTTGTCGACCTTGAACGGACCGGCCATCCACTCGGGGTGCAGTTCGCCGGCGAAGCCCTCGTTGAAGATCTTCGGCGTGTTGACGGCCTGCGGGATGAAGCCGCCGAAGATGTCGCTCAGCGGGTAAACCGGCTGGGTGGTGGTGGCAATGACTTCCTTGTCGCTGCTGCCGGCCTTGACGGAATCGATGAACTCGTAGGCGCCGGACGAGACGATGTCGATGTCCTTGTTGGTGCCGTTGAGCATCTTCCAGGTGTTCACGAACGTCGCGGCGTTGATGGGGGTGCCATCGTTGTACACGGCCTTCGGGTTGATCTTGATGGTGATGGTCTGCTTGCCATCCTTGACTTCGCTCTTGAAGTCTTCGCAGAAGTTCTTGTTCAGGTTGGCGGTGCCGTCGAAGTCGAGCTTCCAGCAACCCACGTAACCGGCTTCGTCGATCGGGTAGTGCAGCTCGGTGTTGTCGGCCGAGTTGCCCGCGTTGGAGTAGCCGTTGAAGTCCGGACCGATGTTGCCGACCGGCAGGGTCACAGTGCCGCCCTGCTTCAGCTCGTCGGCCTTCTTGGCGTTGACGCTGACGAGCTTGCTGAGGTCGCCCGAGGAGTCCTGGGCCTTGGCGCTCTCCGCGGTGGTGGTGGCGCCACCTCCACCGCAGCCGGTCAGCGCGAGGGCTGCCGCTACGGCGGCCACCCCGCCGATCTTGGTCAAATTCTTCATAATGATCCCCTTCATTTTTGGTGCGAGTTGTGGTTCGGGTGCGGTTTGGTGGGTCAGAGGGACTCGTGGACAACCAACATGTCCGCGTCCAGTTCGCCGTCCGGATAGAAGCAGGCGAATTGCTGGTCTGTGGGGGCCGACGGCGGTCCGTCGGCCGGCCGGCCGGTGGCCGGTGCGTGCGCCGTCGCGGTTTCCAGCGGCGGTTCCAGGGTCAGGCACTTTTCCTGCTTGGCGGCAGGGAGCGCGGCGAACACCGGGCAGCGGGTGGCGAAGTTGCAGCCCTTCGGCGCATCCAGCGGCGAGGGCAGGTCGCCCTGCAGGATGATGCGTTCGCGGGTGCGCTCCAGCTGCGGGTCCGGCACCGGGATCGCCGAGAGCAGGGCCCGAGTGTAGGGGTGGCGGGGATTGTCGAAGACGCTGTCCACGTCCCCGATTTCCACGATCTTGCCCAGGTACATCACGGCCACGCGGTTGGAGATGTGGCGCACCACGGACAGGTCGTGGGCCACCATCAGGTAGCTCAGCCCGAGTTCTGCGCGGAGCTGGTCCAGGAGGTTGATGACGCCGGCCTGGACGGAGACGTCCAGCGCGGACACCGGTTCGTCCAGGACCACCAGTTTGGGGTTCACGGCCAGGGCGCGGGCGATGCCGATGCGCTGGCGCTGGCCGCCGGAGAACTGGTTCGGGAAGCGGTTGACGTGGTCCGGCTGGAGGCCCACGAGTTCCATCAGTTCCATGATCCGCTTCCGGATGGCAGGCTTCGCCATCCCGGAGTTCTCCAGCGGTTCGGCCAGTACCTCGTAGACGGTGAAGCGCGGATCCAGTGCCCCGGTGGGGTCCTGGAACACCATCTGGAGTTCCTTGCGCATGGCGGCCTTGGTCTTGGCGTCGGAGGCGGCCTTGTTGCTCAGGCCGCCGATCTTCACCTCGCCGTCCTGGTCGCGGTGGAATTCCATGATTTCCAGCAGCGTGGTGGTCTTGCCGCAGCCGGACTCGCCCACGATCGAGAAGCACTCGCCCTCGCGGATATCGAAGCTCAGGCCGTCCACGGCCTTGACCGTGCCGATCCGGCGTTTGAGCAGGGCGCCCTTCATCAGCGGGAAGTGCTTCTTGACGTCCGTGAGCTCCAGGACGGCCTTGCGCTCGGCGCGCGGAACGGCGTCGAACCGGGAGACGGGCACCTCGGGGGCGTGGAAGATCTGGTGGACATCCACGTCCGCGCCGAGCGCCTCGCTCTTGATGCAGGCCGCCCGGTGCTCCAGGGTGCCGTCGCCGGTTCCGCCGACCTGCGCGAGCGCCGGTTCGCCCTGCAGGCAGGCGTCGCTGACCAGCGGGCAGCGCGGGGCGAAGGAGCAGCCGGTGGGTGCGTGGATGAGGTTCGGCGGGATGCCCTCGATCGGCACCAGCGAGGTCTTCTCGGCCACGTCGACGCGCGGCACGGCGCCCAGCAGGCCCATGGTGTAGGGCATCCGGGCGTTGTAGTAGATGTCGTCCACGCTGCCGGTTTCAACCGGCCGGCCGGCGTACATCACCATGATGTCGTCGGCCATGCCCGCCACGACGCCCAGGTCGTGCGTGATCATCACGACGGCGGCGCCGGTTTCCTCCTGCGCGGCGTGGAGGACCTCGAGCACCTGCGCCTGGATGGTGACGTCGAGCGCCGTCGTCGGCTCGTCAGCGATCAGCACGCGCGGGTTGTTGGCGATCGCGATGGCGATCATCACGCGCTGGCGCATGCCGCCGGAAAATTCGTGCGGGAACGCCTTGAGCCGGTCCTTGGGGCTGGGAATGCCCACCATGCCCAGGAGTTCGACGGCGCGCGCCTCCTTGGCCTGCTTGCTCATGGTGGGGTTGTGCACCGTGAGCGCCTCGATGATCTGGGTGCCCACGGTGTAGACCGGGGTCAACGAGGACAGCGGGTCCTGGAAGACCATGGCCATCTCGTTGCCGCGGAACCTGCACATGGCCTTGTCGCTGAGGCCCAGCAGTTCCTGGCCCTTGAGCCGGACCGAGCCGGTGACCTCGGCGGTCTCCGGCAGCAGGCCCATGATGGCCATCGAGGTGACCGACTTGCCCGAACCGGATTCCCCGACGATCCCGAGGGTCTTGCCCGGCATCAGGTCGAAGTCGACGCCGCGGACCGCGTGCACCACGCCGTTCTCGGTGTTGAAGCGGACGTTGAGGTCCCGGACGGAGAGGACGGCCCCGGCGGGGGCCTGCCCGTGGGCGGAGTGCAGCCCTGCGACGTGCAGCCGCTCCGCGGTGCTGAGGTCTGTGGCGGAAGTGTCGCTGCTCATGAGGTCTTCTTCTTTTTCTTGGCGCTGCCGATGGAGCTGGAGCTGGGGTCGAACGCGTCGCGCAGGCCGTCGTTCATCATGGCGAGGGAACCGGTCAACAGGAACATCACGGTCAACGGCACCCAGAACATCCACGGGAAGGTGGAAACCTGCGAGGTGGCCTGGCCGATCAGCACGCCGAGGCTAACGTCCGGAACCTTGATGCCGATGCCGATGAAGGAGAACGCGACCTCGGCGAGGATGGCGCCGGTCACGCCGCGGGTGATGTCCAGGACCAGCAGCGAACCGATGTTCGGCACGAGGTGGCGCCAGACGATGCGACGCGCCGGGATCCCCATGTACTGGGCGGCCTTGACGAAGTCGCGCTGCATGAGTGACATCGAGAGCGAGCGGATCAGGCGGGCGGTGCCCATCCAGTTGAAGATCAGCAGGACGATGATCAGCAGCATCCAGCTGGGCAGGCTCTGCTGCAGCCCGTTGCCGCCGCCGCTGGTGGCCACCGCCACGACCAGCAGCGCCGGCATCATGATCAAGGCTTCCAGGATGAAGAGCATCACCTTATCGACCTTGCCGCCGAAGTAGGCCATGGTGCAGCCGTACACCGCCGCGATCAGCACGGACACGAGGCCGACAACGAGGCCGATCAGGATCGAGACCCGGGTGCCTTCCACGGTCAGGGCGTACAGGTCGATGCCGGCCTGGGAGGTGCCCAGCAGGTGCTCCGAGGAGGGGCCCATGCCGATGTTGAAGGGGTCGATGGTCTCCTTGTCCCAGCTGGAGAACATCCCGCCGACCAGGGACAGCACCGTGAGCAGCACGAAGATCACCAGGCCGGTCACGGCGGTCTTGTTGCGCAGGAAGCGCCGCACGATGATCCTCGACTTCGCAATCACGACGTCGTTGTTCTCGATCTTGGCTTCTTCGGCGACGGCGGCCGGATCGATGGCATTCAGGTTCGTCATGGCTACTGCACCCGCACTCTCGGGTCGACAAGGGTGGTGGCGAAGTCGGCGAGGATCGCCCCGATCGCGAAGATCACGGAGCCGTAGGCGAGGGTCGCCGTGGCCGCGTTGACGTCCTGCAGCGCGATCGCGTCGATGCTCCACGATCCGACGCCGTGCCAGGCGAAGATCTTCTCGGCAAAGAAGCCGCCGGCGAAAATGGCCGGGATGGTGAAGGCGATGCTCTGCGCCACCGGGATGAACGAGACGCGCAGGGCGTGCCGGGTGATGGCCTGGTTCCGGGTGAGGCCCTTGGCCCGGGCGGTGCGGACGAAGTCGGCGTTGACGTTGTCCAGCAGGTACTGCCGCTGGGCGATCTGGTAGGCGCCCCAGCCCACGATCGTGATCGCGAAGGTCGGCACCGCATAGTGGGCGAGCATGTCGATGAACTGCACCCAGCCGTCACCATCCAGCCCGGGCGTGGAGATCCCGGTGACGAACAGGATCCGGTCGCCCACGGTTTCGTTGATGTTGATGGCGGCGAGCTGGACCAGGAAGTAGGCGATCGGGGCCGGCACGATGTAGACGAGGTAGCTGTACGAGGTGATCGCGCGGTCGGAGAATTTGTACTGCCGGGCCGCGGTGTAGACGCCGAGGGCGACGCCGATAATCAGGGTCAGGATGATCGAGGCGAGGAACAGCCGGGTGGAGATCCAGACGCGGTCGCCGAACTCGGCGTTGACGAAGGCGCCGTTTGGGCTGCGTCCCCAGTCCCAGCGGGTGACGATTCCGGTGAGCCAATCCACGTAACGTTCCCAAGGGCTCAGCGCCGGATCCAGGCCTTTGAGCCGGAAGGAGTTGGCGATCTGTTCGGGCGTGGGGCGGGGAATCTTCTCCTGCTCCAGCAATGCCGGCTGGAGGCTGGTGACCGCCAGGAAATACCCGGCACTGGTGGTCAGGAAGATCATGAACGCGTACGTGACGGCGCGCTTGGCTAGGTATCGGAGCATGGGACTAGTTCAGGATCGCCGTTGCCTGCAGGGCGACGGAGGCCGCGGGGCGGCCTGGACCAGCCTGTCCGGGAGCCGGGGTCGTTTCAACGTTCACAGCATGGGTCCTTCCGTCGTCCCCCCGTCAGGCAGGGGGTGTCCGCTGCCAATCCGGGATCTCGGCCAGCGGGTGCCTGGCCGCCCGCAGGCCTTCCGGCCAGCCCAGTGGGGCTATGTTGCGGGTCACATTCCAGAGGAAACTACCACATAGATTTTGCGGGGAGGCGCGCCAAGGGGAGCGAAACGGTACGCCCACTACCAGATCGTTATGAATAACTCACTTGAATTGATTTGACTTGGCAGTCCCAACGGCGATCGGCTAGCCTACGCGCCGCGCACCACCCGGGTGGCCAGCTCGCGCCAAGACTCGACCAGCCGGTCCGGCGCTACCCCATGAACCCTTACCGCGTGCAGGATGCGCTCCGGTTCGAGGGTGACGCTCAGGGCCCCCGCCATCAGCCAGGGATCCGCAGTCACCCCGGCTTCGCGAAGCAGCAGTTCCAGATGGCGATGCCAGAGCACCGCGGGCGGGACATCGAACCGGTTGTGCGCCGATACGTCGGCAGCGCGGGCCAGTTCGCCGAATTCCAGGACCCAGCCGATCCGTTCTGCACCACAGGCAATGAGCCGCTCCAGGGGCGGCGCTCCGGGCCCCAACGGGGGCGGTCCAAACATGAAGCGGCCCTGGAACTCCGCCTCGGCATCACTGAGCAGGGTCATCATGAGGCCCGCCCGGCTGCCGAAGCGCCGGAAGACGGTCCCCTTGCCCACGCCCGCGCGTCCGGCCAGGGACGCCATGGTCAGGCCGTCCGCCCCGCGCTCCTCGACCAGTTCCCGGGCTGCCCGCAGCAGCAGCTCCCGGTTGCGGGCGGCATCCCGGCGCTCGGACTCGGCGCTGCCCCGGGCGGCGGGGTGACCGCCGGAGTGGGCGGCAGGTCCGGCGTCGGCGGCCGGCCGGGCGGCAGGGCCGTCCGGTCGGATTGGGATGAGGCTCACAGCGCTAATTCTAGACCCGGGGAATATTAAACGGACCGCAGTCCGTTTAGAACTGGTGAAGGCTCCCAAGCCTCAGCGACCATCCAGCCGCCGGAACCCCGGCGGCGCGTCACAAGGAGTCCACATGACTACCAACACCGTTCTTACCCTGGTCGGCAGCCTGCGCGCCGGCTCCACCAACGCCCAGCTGGCCGAAGCCATCCAGCTCCACGCTCCCGAGCAGGTCGACGTCATCATCCACGAGAGCCTCGGCGACATCCCCTTCTACAACGAGGACATCGACGTCGAGGGCCAGGTTCCCGCCGCAGCAGCAGCGCTGCGTGCCGCCGCCAACGACGCCGACACCCTGCTCCTGGTCACCCCGGAATACAACGGGACCGTCCCCGCCCCGCTGAAGAACGCCATCGACTGGCTCTCGCGCCCCTTCGGCGCCGGTGCGCTGAACGGCAAGCCCACCGCCGTCGTCGGCACCGCCTTCGGCCAGTACGGCGGCGTCTGGGCCCAGGACGAGGCCCGCAAGGCCGTCGGCATCGCCGGCGCCAAGGTGCTTGAAGACGTCAAGCTCGCCGTTCCCGGCTCGATGGTTCGCTTCGCGGAGGTCCACCCGAAGGACGACGCCGAGGTCGTAGAGCAGATCAAGGGCGTCTTTGCAGTCCTGGCCGAAGCCCGGACCGCGGACGCCGCCTAACCCCCACAGACTGACACCCCCGGCAGAGCCCCCCACTGCCGGGGGTGTCCTGTATCCGGGCCAGTTATGTTGTGAACAAAAGTTTTCTCCGTGACAACGCGGGCCTGTATCCTAGGACTGTGACCCACGAAACACTTGATGCCGCCGCAGAGTTCCTTCCGGCCGAGGCAATTGACGCAATCGAACGTGCGGCTACGTCCGCCCACCGCCACGAGAAGCTTTTCTCGGAGCGCGCAGCCAATATCAAGCAATCAGCCGTCCGGGACGTCTTCGACATCTCGCTGCGTCCGGGCCTCGTCTCCCTCGCCGGCGGCAGCCCCTACCTCCAGTCCCTGCCGCTGGAACGGCTGGGCCAGTCCGCCGCGAAAATCATCGCCGAGCAGGGCATGACGGCGCTCCAGTACGGCGGCGGCCAGGGGACCGAGGAACTCCGCACGCAGATCTGCGAGGTCATGGCGGCCGAGGGGATCCTCGACGCGAAGCCCGAAAACATCGTCGTCACCGCAGGCTCGCAATCCGCCCAGGACGTCGCGACAAAGGTCTTCTGCAACCCGGGCGACGTTGTCCTCGTGGAGGATCCCACCTACGTGGGCGCGCTCAACACCTTCGAGGCCTACCAGGTTGAGGTTGGCACGGTGCCGATGGACGAACACGGGATCATCCCGGATCTGCTCGAGGCCAGGATCGCGGCCCTGCAGACCGCCGGCAAGACCATCAAATTCCTCTACACCATCCCCAGCTTCAACAACCCGTCCGGGATTACGCTCGCCGCCGAGCGCCGGCAGCAGGTCGTGGATATATGCCGCAACGCGAATATCTTGGTCCTGGAGGATAACCCGTACGGCCTGCTGCGTTTTGACGGAAAGCCGCTGACCCCGCTGCGGGCCGGCAACCCGGACGACGTCATCTACATGGGCTCCTTTTCGAAGATTTTCGCCCCGGGCCTGCGGATCGGCTGGGCGCTGGTCCCGGCGCACCTGCAGCGCCGCTACTACCTGGCCTCCGAGGCCGTCACGCTGTGCCCGCCGACGCTGAACCAGATGCTGGTCTCCGCCTACCTGCGCGACTACGACTGGCTCGGCCAGATTGCCACCTACCGCGGGCTGTACCAGGAACGCTGCGAGGCCATGTTGTCCGCCCTCGAGAAGTACATGCCGGAAGGGCTGAGCTGGACCCGCCCGGAAGGCGGCTTCTTCATCTGGGTCACGCTGCCCGAGGGCATCGACACCTACCCCCTGTTGCAGAAGGCCATCGACGCCGGGGTGGTCTTCATCCCCGGAGCGGCATTCACCCACTCGGACGAGCCCTCCAACAAGCTGCGGCTCGCTTTCAGCGCGGTGCCGCCGGAGGCGATCGAGGAAGGTGTCCGCCGGCTGGCGCCGGTACTGCAGGAAGCCGTCGCGGCGTTGTAGCCTGAACTATTGCTGGTGCCTGAACCGCACCTGACCATATTTCTGCCTGACCAGAGGAGTCACCCATGACCGGAATCATCGTTGTCGGCGTCGACGGCAGTGAGACTGCCCTCAGGGCAGCCCACACGGCCCGGGACCTGGCTGTCTCGCTGGGCGCCACGCTCCACGTGGTGAGCGCCTTCGACAGCGACCGGACCGAGGTGTTCGGCAGCGGCAGCGACCGGTTCATTGTCTCCGACGCCGACGACGCCGAGAAGGTCGCCAAGGGTGTCGCCGACGGGCTCAGGACGGACGGGATCAACGTCACCTACTCGGCGGCCCGCGGCAAGCCCGCGGAAGCGCTCATTCACGAAGCGGAGCGGTCCGGTGCCCGGATGATCGTGGTGGGCAACCGCCGGATGCGCGGCCTGGGACGCGTCCTGGGGAGCGTTGCCAACAGCGTGGCCCACGGCGCCCCCTGCGATGTCTACATCGCCAAGACCGACATCTCGGAGTAGGCACACGGCTGAAGCCGGCGCAGCGGCCCAAGGGCTGCTGCGCCGGCGTCGTTGTTTAAGCGTCCACCGCCCTCAGCATCCGGCGCAGGATCTTGCCGGAGGAGGACTTCGGGACGGCATCGATGAACTCCACCCGCCGGATCTTCTTGAACGGCGCCACCCGCGCTGCCACGAATTCCTCCACGGCCGCTTCGTCCAGCTGTTCGCCGTCGGCGTTGGGCTGGCGCACCACGAACGCCATCGGCACCTCCTGGCCGTCGGCGTCGGCGGTTCCGACCACGGCGGCATCGGCGATGCCGGGGTGCGTGAGCAGCAGCGCCTCGAGTTCAGCCGGCGCGATCTGGTAGCCCTTGTACTTGATCAGTTCCTTGAGCCGGTCCACGATCGACACCACCCCGTCCGCCCGCACCGTGGCGATGTCCCCGGTGTGCAGGAAGCCGTCCGCATCGAGGGTGTCCGCTGTTTCCTCGGGCCGGTTCAGGTAGCCTAGCATCACGTTGGGACCGCGGCACAGCAGGTGGCCCGGGGCGCTGGTCCCCTCGGCCGGAACCTCGATCTCGTCCCCGGTGGCCGGGTCCACCAGCCGGCAGTCCATGTTCGGGACGGTGTAGCCCACCGAACTGACCGGCACGTCCGTCGCATCGACCGGGATCAGGTGGGAGACCGGGCTCATCTCCGTCATGCCGTAGCCCTGGAGCACGCGGCAGCCCAGCCGTTCGGCCAGCCGGGACCCCAGTTCCCCGTCCAGCGGAGCCGCTCCGGACAGCGTCGTGTGCACGGAGCTAAGGTCGTAGTCGGCCACCAGCGGGTGCTTGGACAGCGCCACGGCAACGGGCGGGGCAATGAAGAGGTAGCTGCACTTGTGGTCCTGGACCATCCGCAGGAATTCCGCGAGGTCGAACTTCGGGATCGTCACCAGGCTGGCACGCTCCCGGAGGGCCAGGTTCAACAGCACCGTCAGCCCGTAGATGTGGAAGAACGGCAGCAGCGCCAGCAGCCGGTCCTCCGGCCGGACCTTGAGCAGCCCGCGCGACTGTTCGACGTTCGCCACCAGGTTGCGGTGGCTGAGCATCACGCCCTTGGGCCGTCCGGTGGTCCCCGAGGAATACGGCAGCACGGCCACGTGGGTAGCCGGGTCGAAGCTGACGTCCGGGGCCGGTGCGCCGCTGCTGAGCAGCTCCGTCAGCGACGGGTGGCCCTCGGCGCCGTCGAGCACCACCAACCGCTCCGCCGGTATGCCCACCTGCCCGGCTGCCTCCCGGGCGGCGGGCAGCAGGGCGGAGATCGTGAACAGCCAGCTGGCTCCGGCGTCGGTGAGCTGTTTTGCGATCTCGTCGGCGGTGTACAGCGAATTGACCGGCGTGACAGTGGCACCGGCCCGCAGCAGGCCGTGGAAAACGACAGTGAAGGCCGGGATGTTCGGGCACAGGATCGCGGCGACGCCGTGCACGCCCAGGCCCTGGGCTGTCACGGCGCCCGCGAGGGCGTTGATCCGGTCGCGCAGCTGGCGGTAGGTGGTTTCGTCCCCGCTGCTGCCGTCAACGACGGCGATCCGGTCCAGGTCCGCCTCCTGTAGGCCGCCGAAAAGGTAGTCGTAGAGGCTGACATCGGGAATTTCCACAGCGGGGAACGGGCTCGAGAACACGCAAAATCTCCTTTGATCGGCGTTCGCCGGCTCGGCGGCGGCTGGTGCCACTCTAGTGTCGCCGCGCGGCTTCGGGACAGGATTCCAGCGATTTGACCGCCATCACCAGCCCTGGTGGTCAGTCTCACCCGGATTTGGCCGAAAGCGGCCCGGTCCGCGCCGGTAAAATTGGAGGTGCCCCCGACGGTGCGGACAGCCCTATCCGCCCACTCCCGGGAGACACACCATGCCCACTCTTCAGCGCCGCCAGCTCGTCGGCCACGACATTCTGCTGGCCCGCCACGGCAATCACATCAGCGCCATGCGGGTCGACCGCGCCGCGGGCCGGGTGGTCGCCTACCTCGACGACGGGTCGGTGGACAGCGCCCCTAACCTGATCTCCCCGGCGCTGCGGATGCCGGACACGGTCCGAAGCATCCTGCGCGAGGACTGGAAGTTCCTTGCCACGGTCACGGCCGCCAGCTTCGGGTTCGCCGGCGTGGTGTTTGCCGCCGCCGTGGCCGCCGCCGGCTGGGGCAGCGACCCGGGCATCACCGAGCTGCTCTCGGCCTACGCCGGCGGCTAATCCGGCCGTCACGGGCGGGCGGGCGGACGTTCCCGCCCAGTTACTGCACGCCCGCCGCCGCTTCACCCGCGGAAACCCCTGGAACTGCGCGGGTGCGGGGCCCTCCGGGCTGAACGAACCGGGCGGGAGCGTCCGGGCAGCACCCAGGACGGGCGGGTCCCGCTGCGGCTAGTCGAGCAGCAGGGCTGGCTCTTCGAGGATTGCTGCCACGTCCGCCATGAAGCGGGCGGAGAGGTCGCCGTCCACCACCCGGTGGTCGAAAGACCCGCCAAGCGTGGTGATCCACCGGGGAATGACTTCGCCGTCGAGCACCCAGGGCTTCTGCTTGATGGTGCCGAAGGCCACGATCGCCACCTCGCCCGGATTGATGATCGGCGTGCCGGTGTCGATGCCCAGGGCCCCGATGTTGGTGACCGTGAGGGTGCCGCCCTGCATCTGCGCCGGCTGGGTCTTGCCCGCCCGGGCAGTGGTGGCCAGCTCGTTCAGGGCCAGCGCGAGTTCCTTGAGCGAGAGGTCCTGGGCGTTCTTGATGTTCGGCACCATCAGGCCGCGCGGCGTCGCAGCCGCGACGCCGAGGTTCATGAAGTGCTTGACGTGGATCTCGGCGCTGTCGCTGCCGTCCTCGGCGTCCACCCAGCTCGCGTTGACGCTGGGGTTGCGCGCCGCGGCCCAGATGACAGCTTTAGCGAGGATCAGCAGC
>Ga0213837_1001643_pt1 | contig 11546 bp, 9 predicted proteins | sample SWPATP12_FD_160572 | JGI IMG/M metagenome (GOLD analysis project Ga0213837, IMG submission 160572) | Coastal seawater microbial communities from Marineland, Florida, United States - SWPA TP1 #2 | ecosystem: Environmental > Aquatic > Marine > Coastal | place: USA: Florida | collected 2016-08-06
GGGGGCTGATGATATGTTGCTGAGCAAGTATCCCGAGGTGCTGGCCATAGATCATGTACATACGCCGGGTAATTCCTCCGGAATTGTCGATGGCGCCAGTGCCGTATTGATCGGCAGTGAGCAGGCTGGCAAAGATCTTGGCTTAACCCCCAGGGCACGAATTTTGGCAGGGTCAGTGATGGCTACCGAACCCTCTATTATGCTGACCGGTCCGGGACCCGCAGCGAAAAAATGTTTAAAGCTCGCCGGGTTGCAAACAAAAGATATCGACCTGTGGGAGATTAATGAAGCCTTTGCCTCTGTGGCCCTGCGCTATATGCAGGATCTGGATATCAGCCCTGAGATCACCAATGTTAACGGCGGGGCAATTGCCATAGGGCACCCCCTGGGCGCAACCGGTGCCATGCTGATCTCCATGGCGCTGGATGAGCTGGAACGAAGAGGTAAACAACGGGCCATGGTGTCTTTATGTGTCGGCGGTGGCATGGGTATTTCTACCATCATAGAAAGGGTGTAGGGGAGCTTGGATAAATGACAGTATTTCACTATCAAAAGGATAGCAAGGGCATTGTTACCCTGACCATGGATATGACGGGCTCGGTCAATACCATGAACCCCGAATATGACGGCGCCATGTCAAGCACAATCGAAAAGCTGGAAACCGAAGTCGGGTTGACCGGCGTGGTGCTGGCATCGGCGAAAAAGACCTTTTTTGCCGGTGGTGACTTAAAAGAACTATTGGCGGCCAACAGTCAGCCCGCCGAGCAATTAATGGCGCGTTTTGAAGCCAATAAAAACTTGCTGAGGCGCCTTGAATCCCTGCCGGTACCGGTAGTCGCCGCCATTAACGGTGCCGCCCTGGGCGGCGGTTGGGAGCTCAGCCTGGCTTGCCACTATCGTATTGCCTGGGATCATTCGTCAGTGAAACTGGGTCTGCCTGAAGTGACCCTGGGGCTATTGCCGGGCGCAGGTGGCATAGTCCGTATGATACATTTACTGGGCCTTGAGCAAGCCTTACCCTATTTGCTCGAAGGGAAAAAGTTTTCGGCCAAGCAGGCACAACAGATGGGTCTTGTCCATGAATTGGCCGAAAGACCCGAGCAGCTCATTGAACAGGCAAAACAGTGGATACAGTCACATGGCCCTGATAACGACAGGGGGCAGCAGCCCTGGGATCAAAAGGGCCATAGGATCCCGGGTGGCAACCTATCCAATCCCGCAGTTGCGCAACTGGCCATGGTCACTCCCCTGATGCTGCATAAAAAAACACGTGGCCTGTTGCCTGCGCCTGAGCGCATTTTGGATACCGCAATAGAAACCCTGAAACTGGACTTTGACAATGCCCTGACGGTTGAAACCCGCAATTTTGTCTCCCTGGTAAAATCAGAGGTGGCAAAAAACATGATTTCGGCTTTTTTCTTTCAGTTACAAAAGGTCAATGGTGGCGCCAGTCGTCCCCAAGGCATAGCCCCATCAAGCATTAGCAAGGTCGGCCTTTTAGGGGCTGGCATGATGGGCCAGGGCATTGCTTATAGCTGTGCACAGGCCGGTATTGAGGTGATATTAAAAGATCTCAGTCTTGAAGCTGCCGAAAAGGGCAAGGCCTACAGCGCCATGCTGATGGACAAACAGATTGCCAAGGGCAGGACGGATCAGGATAAAAAGCAGCGTTTGCTCTCTCGCATCACAGCGACCGACAGTAATAATATGCTAAAGGGCTGTGATCTGATTATCGAAGCCGTGTTTGAGAATGTTGAGCTAAAACACCGCATGACAAAGGAGTGTGAAAGCCAGTTGGCACCCGGCGGCATCTGGGGCTCGAATACCTCCACCCTGCCGATATCCATGCTGGCTAGAGCGAGTGAGCAGCCGGAGCAGTTTATCGGTATCCATTTCTTTTCACCCGTGGACAAGATGCCACTGGTGGAACTGATTTGCGGCGATAAAACCAGCGATGAAACCCTGGCCAGGGCCTTTGATTTTGTCCGTCAGATAGGTAAAACCCCGATAGTGGTCAATGACAAGATCGGCTTTTATACCTCCCGCACCTTTTGCCAGCAACTGATGGAAGCCGCCCAGTTGGTGGCGGAAGGCGTACATCCGGTGCGCGTCGATAATCTTGGCAAAGCCCTGGGCATGCCGGTGGGCCCCCTGACCGTGCATGATGAAGTCAGCCAGCAGCTTACCTATCAGGTCACGCAAAGCCAGATCAATATGGGACTGACGTCCGTGAATGATAATCCCATGCCGCTTGGCACGGCATTAATAGAGCGGATGGTCACGCAACTGAACCGCCGCGGCCGCTACCATGGCGATGGCGGCTATTATGATTATAGCGATCAGAATAAGCAAATCTGGCCGGAGCTAATAGACATTTACTACCGAAAAGAAGTGGAGATCTGCGATCAGGACATTAAAGACAGGTTGCTGTTTATCAATGTTATCGAAAGCCTGAAGTGCCTGGAGGAAGAGGTGGTGCGCTCAGTGGCCGATGCCAACATAGGCTCGATCATGGGCATAGGTGCCCCGAGCTGGACCGGCGGTTATATTCAGTTTGTTAACGCTTATGGTTTGCAGAAGTTTATCGACCGATGCCGGCAACTGGCCGAAAAATACGGTGACAGGTTTAAGGCGCCGGCAATAGTTGCCACTACCCTGGCAGGCACGGGACAGTTTCACTAATGGGAGAATAACAATGACATTAAGAAGTGTATATCTGGAAGAGCACGAGCAGTTTCGCAACAGCGTGCGCAGGTTTTTGGAAACCGAGGCGGTGCCCTATCACGGGCAATGGGAAAAAGAGGGCCAGATAGATCGCATCCTGTGGAATAAGGCGGGTGAGCATGGCTTTCTGGCGCCGACCGTACCTGAGGAATATGGTGGCGTTGGCGTTGATTTTAGGTATAACGCCATAGTCAACGAGGAATGCTGGCGGCTGGGCCTGAGTGGCCTGGGCTTTACCCTGCATTCGGATATCGCCGTGCCCTATATCCTTAACCATGGCTCGGCTTACCTGAAAGACAAATACCTGCCGGGATGCTTGTCCGGGGAAATTGTGACCGCCATTGCCATGACGGAGCCGGGCACGGGCTCGGATCTTCAGGGGGTGAAGACACTGGCGGTCAGGGATGGCGATGATTATGTGATCAATGGTTCAAAAACCTTTATCACCAATGGCCAGCAGGCGGATCTGGTGATACTGGTCTGTAAAACGGATGCCAGTGCCGGGGCTCAGGGCATCAGTTTGCTCTTGGTGGAGGCAGGTACACCAGGTTTTGAGAAAGGCACCAACCTGGAAAAAATCGGCATGAAGGCACAGGATACTTCCGAGCTGTTTTTTCAGGATGTTAGGGTGCCGAAAGAGAACCTTCTGGGGGAGGAGGGCAATGGGTTTGCGTATTTAATGGAAGAACTGCCTCAGGAGAGGCTTAATATTGCCATAGGGGCCATGGCCACCTGTGACAGCATTCTTGAGCAGACGGTTGCTTATGTTAAGGAGCGCAAGGCATTTGGCAAGGCCATCGCCAGTTTTCAGAATACTCAGTTCAAGCTCGCCGAGCTGGATGCGAAAATTACCGCCATGCGGGTGTTTGTCGACCATTGCCTGGCCCTGCATATCGAAGGAAAGCTGACCACCGTCATGGCATCCAAGGCCAAATTGCTGACCACGGAATTACAGGATCAGGTGGTGGACGAGTGCCTGCAATTGCATGGCGGTTATGGCTATATGTGGGAATACCCAATTGCCCGTGCCTACGCCGACTCCAGGGTACAAAGGATCTACGGCGGCACCAGTGAGGTGATGAAACTGATCATTGGCCGGGAGCTGCTAAAGGCAGAATAATATTATAAGTCCTCCAAACGGTTGGCTCCGTGTGTCATTTGCATGGCTTCATGCTCCTCTAATGACGCTAACTGTTCGAGTAATTCTATGGCAGATGGAATTTCCGCTCTGCCTATCAGATAGCGGTACAGGGCGATAACCTGTTGATGTTGGTCTTCTATTTCCCCGATGATTTCCTCGGTTGTCATTTCTGCAAAGGGTTTGTCGCATTTTTCGTGGCCCTTGATGGGGGATTTATCCAGGTATTCATACACCCAAGTATTCAGTGCGTTCTGATCTGCTGAGGCTTCAAAGGACTCTAGCAGTGACGATAGTTTATATTCATGTTCAGAAAGGTAATCCAATAACATTTTAGCTCTTTCATTTAACTGTTGGCTCGCACAATTTTTCATGCAATCGGCTAAATGTTGGTGGAATTCTTTAGTCCAGTGTAAGATGTCTCTTAAATTCTCTACTTGCATTTGCGTCACCACTCTAGGGTTAATGTCTTATTGGATTATAGTTGAACTGGTGATTTTTATTGCCTAATCACAAGCAGCCCCTTATGCTCTCCAGCCATATTCTTTTTATATTACTGACAGACAGGGCAGCCATATGAGTCAGAGGCAGGCATATCCGATCGGGACACCGGGCACTAAATGGGGAGAGCAGGAAAAGGCCGAGTGGCTGACTCGGCAATCGGTTAAACGCTCCTACCAGGAGGAGGTTGTTGCCAAACTGATGCCGTTAAGGCAGGACTTCGAGCTTATCCAATATGGCGCCTTGTCCTATGATGCCGAGCGCTACCCCCTGTTTGCGGTGAAGTCACTTGCTTGGACCACGGACAAGCCCAGTATTTTGGTAACAGGTGGTGTCCATGGCTATGAAACCAGTGGTGTTCAGGGAGCGATTCGCTTTATAGAGACTCAGGCACAAAAATACCAGGAAGACTTTAATATTCTCGTGGTGCCCTGTGTCAGCCCCTGGGGCTATGAAACCATTAACCGCTGGAACCCTAAGGCACTGGATCCTAATCGTTCCTTCTATGCGGATAGCCCGGCGCAAGAATCGGCGGCCCTGATGGCATATGTTCATTCACTCGGGATAGAGTTTCTCGCCCATATCGACCTGCATGAAACCACAGATACGGACAATACGGAGTTCAGGCCGGCATTGGCCGCCCGAGATGCCACTGAACATAACAACTGGAATGTGCCTGATGGTTTTTATCTGGTGGGTAATACGGTCAATCCTGAGCCGGATTTTCAAAAAGCCATTATCACTGAGGTGGAAAAAGTTACCCATATTGCCCCGGCCGATGAAAACGGCCAGCTGATTGGCGTACCGCTAGAGCAATGGGGCGTGATCAATTATGCCGCGAGGGAGCTGGGGTTGTGCATGGGTTTAACCGATGCCAGGTTTGTAACTACAACGGAAGTCTACCCGGATAGCCCGCTGGTTGATGATGAAAACTGTAACCAGGCACAGGTGGCTGTTGTTACCGGGGCTTTGGACTATATTTTACGGACGGTGTTATAGACAGACTATCGGCTGTATGTCTTGGTTTGAACAGCCGGGCTAGTTCTCCAATATGACTACCGTATTGCGCCCGGCGTCTTTGGCTTTATACAAGGCCTTGTCTGCCCGTTGCAGTACTGACTCGACGTCTTTGTCTTCCTCGGTTAAGGGGGTTAAGCCTATGCTGATGGTGAGCCTGATCGGCGTGCCATTGACCTTGCAGGAAAGCTGGGCGACTTTTTCCCGTATCCGTTCCGCTATTTGCTTGGCCTTATCTATCTGGCAACTGGTCAGCACCATGGCAAACTCTTCCCCCCCGAGCCGACCGACAATATCGTATTTTCTCAGGTTTTTCAGAAAGACATCCGCAACGTCTATAATGGCTTGATCGCCGATGGCATGGCCATAGGTATCATTAATGGTTTTGAAGTTGTCTATATCCATCATAAGGACGGCACAGGGGCTATTGGTGCGTTGCATCTGGATAACCTGGGTCTGGGCCGACTCAAGGAAATGGCGGCGGTTAAACAGCCTGGTCATGCTGTCGGTGGTGGCCAGGTAATAGAGCTGTTCATTTAAACTGATTAATTCGGCATTGGCCTTTTTACGCAGCTTATTAAGGTGCAGCAGGAAAAAGGCCAGTGTCAAAAATATAACGGTAACACTGATAGCGACATAGAGCAGGATTCTCTGGTTACTGATGGTTTGCTCCTTGATGGCGATGACCCTGTCCTGCTCGGCCAGTTCGGCTAGCTGGGATTCCAGTTTGCTCCGATTCAATTCAATTTGTGCATGCAGCCTCTGTGCATGACGTTCCTGCTCTTCCACTTCGGCCTGTTTTGAGAGGATAAGGCTTTGCTGTTGTTGAATATTTTTACGAATATCTTCAACCTCTTGCTGCATCTCCCGCCTTTGTTGCTGAATTTCTTTTAGTTGAGTCTGGCTTTGGCTTAACTGCAAAGTCTTTTCACTCAAATCTTGTTGCGTTTGTTCCAGTATCTTACTCTTATTGATCAGAAACTGGTTTAGGTCATTTAACTGTTTTTCTTTCGAGACCACATCCGAGAGCAGGGATTTCAGATAGCTTTCCTGTTTCTTCATCCTAGCCTCCTGCTCCTTGAGCTGAATGCTTAGATCTTCCTTGGTGCCGGCAAAATTCAACATGCTATTGGATATTTTGTAACCGCGCTTGACTATGTTTTCCCGGTTTAAGGTGATCTTTATGCTGGTATGCTCGGCGTTGGAGATCAGGCTAACCATTTGCTCCTTTTTAATGACTTCGCCGTCGCTGATGATCAAGGCATTAGGGTATTGTTTATTGATTTCCTCTATAGAGCGAAGCTTTCTGGCAGATACAAGCACCACGGCATAGGGAAAGCGATCGCCTGTGTCCTTGATGTGTTTTATGGTGAGTTTCTTATTTCTGATCACCTGTTCCGCTGTGTAGTGATTAAAGGCCTTGATTAAATTCGCGTCTTTGCCAATTATACCTATCACAAATGGCGTGGTTTTATCTTCTTGCTTGGGGGTTATATGTTTAATAACCTCCACCATATAGTGGGCCTTGGCCCTGTAATAGGTTAAAGGCTGGTGATCTGCCTTTGCCACCAAGCTACTACAGACGGCAAAAATAATAAGTAAACTTCTTAATCGCTTAAACATACTTATCGATACAGTCAGGCTGGATTATAAATAAATGATTGGTAATTACTTTTTTAATATAGCATAAATAACTATGCCCCTTAAAAAGAAGCCTGCTCTAGGCTTTAGCGAAGTTTTTGGAAGAATACATGTTTTGACAGGCATAAGGAGGTGCGGTCCCTATGCCATTCAGTCATGGGGATTGTATGGAAGAAGTCGAAAATCTATTAAGTCCGGTTAAACTGATACTGCCTTTCTTGCCTGATAGTGATATTGCCAGTACAGGAAAGGGGCCGTTATCGCAATAAGTACAAAGGCATAGAGCATGCTCCAGCCCAAACCATAGCTAAGCATAAAGCAAAACAGGCAGCCGAGCAGGATCAAAAAGCGGTTTTCCCGGCCCAGTAGTTTTTGTGCGGCCAGCATGGAGGCAAAATAGATAATGACAAAGACGCCATTACTCCAGGCGATTAAATCTTCCAGATCGCTCTTGGAAACCCAGGTGATAATAAGCACGCTCGCCATAATCAGCAGCAAAGTGGACAGCGCCCTGATAGGTACGCCAAAACGATTCAGCTTGCTAAAATAGTTTGGTAATACGCCGTCGCGGCTAAAACTCCAGGTCAGCCGGGCAACACTGGCTGTATAGACGTTGACCGTTGCCAGGCCGCCGGCAATACCCAGCACGCCAATTACTTGGGCACCATAGCCGCCCAGCATCTGGTCAAAGATGCCCACCATGGTCAAATCCGTACTGCTGGGCACCAGGAGCACCAGCAGGGTACAGCCGAGATAAATAAGGCCCACTAACACTGTGCCTATCATCATGGCCGGGATCATGTCTTTTTTCGGGTCTTTAAAATCATTGGCAAGGTGGGCCATGGCTTCCACGCCAAGAAAACTCCAAAAGGCAATGCCCATGGCCGCCATTACGGCGGTGGTGCTGGTGGAGTCACTTGCCAGCGACAGGGATTCGCTGTTAAAAGAAATGCCGGTAACACCAAGTAGCAAGACGACTATGGCAACTATGGTAAAGGTTAATAAAAACTGTAACTTGGCGGAAACCTGAATGCCGCGAACATTTAACACAAAGATAATGGCCAGCAGACCAAGTTGAGTGAGCAGAGCCTGAAACTCGCTTAGCAGTACCAGAGAGTCGATAAACAGGCAGGTCATCAACAGAGCCGCGGGTGTTCCCAGCGGCACCACAAATAGAAATATCAGTCCTATGGTTCTGCCAGCAATGGGGCCAAATGCCTTTTCGACAAAGTAGGCGGGGCCTGCCGCGTGGGGGAAGCGTGCGGTTAAGCGTCCGAAAACCAGGGCCACGGGAATAATGGCCAGGGTGAGAATTAACCAGGAAATCAAGGCGCCCTGGCCCGCGGTAGCTATGGTCATCTGGGGTAAGATAAATACGCTGGTGCCAAGCAAAGTGGTGGCAAGAAGACCTGCGCCGTGCCAACGGCCAATTTTTGTCGAATTCTTGTTCATGTCTTTAAAAGTAGGTGATTGATGAAAATAGTATAAGCCGATATGCTATGGCATTCCGTCGGGATTTTAAGGCAATTATTCACATTAACCGACAATTCGTCGGAAATAAGATGAAATTTCGACACTTTGAAAGTGCTAAGGGGATTAAGTGGATAAGTTCGATCAAGGCATCATTGCCGAGCTTAAGAAGAACGCCCGGGTGAGTGTATCGAAAATAGCGGAAACCGTGAATCTATCCCGTTCTTCCGTCTCGGAGAGGATCAAAAAACTGGAGCTCTCAGGTGTAATACGGGGTTATCAGGTACTACTGAGCGAGTCACAAAAAGAAGGGGTGTCTGTCTATTTTGAAATTCAGCACAGGTGTTCAAAATGTGCCGAAGTGGTGCCGATATTTCAGGAAATACCGGAAGTGATCACCTGCAATGGCATTACCGGCGACATGGATCTATTGGTATTTGTCAAAGCCGATTCGATGCGGCGGATCCATGAAATCAGGGAGTTTTTGGATAACCAGATGGATATTATTAAAATCAAAACCCATGTGGTAATGAGCGAGTGGATAGATAACCGCAACTCTTGAACATGAGCCATTGACAGGCCTTGGCGCCTGCAGTTTAAACAGGGCTTAAACTGCAGGCGTTTAATCAATGCCTTATGGTGTATGGGAAGAAGCCGACATACCGACTGCTCAAACAGGGGGGAGCGCCTGTCGCCACGGCAATGGGCCAATGCCAAAGCTGACAGGTCTGCGTCTTTGGGTCCCACCAGCAAATAGTAACGGGACATATTGACCGAGCCGGTGCCGGCATTGATGCGCATTATACCAATTGAAATAATAAATTGACCAACTTAGAGCTTCATTAGCAAGCTTAGAACAAACAAAATTATTTAAACATAGATAATTGGACTCCCCCGCACTTTAAATACGGGGTAATATCTTTGTTACCACACAAAAAATATTAAGCGAGTCCAACAAATGAATAATACAATCGTCGGTGTAGATTTAGCAACTAAGGTAATTCAAGTTTGTGTATCAACAAATAAAAAAGTGCGTTCTAATCAAGAAATGACACCGTCAGAATTTAACCAATGGTTAATAACTTCTAAGCCAATGACGATTGTATTTGAAGCTTGTGGCAGTTCAAATTATTGGAAGCAAGTTGCACTTAAAGCTAAACATGATGCTCGATTGATTTGCCCAAAGCTAGTTGCTCATATAAGGCAAAGTCAAAAGACGGATAAAAACGATGCATTGGCAATAGTACAAGCCTCACAATTGCCTGATATTCGATTTATTTCAGGTAAGAACCATGGTCAACAGCAATTGCAAAGCATGATGCGGTTACGAGAATTAGCGGTCAAGCAAAAAACGGCTTTAAGCAACCAACTGACCAGTCTATTACTTGAATTCAACATACGTTGTTTTGGTAAAAAAGGGGGGTTAAATAAGGTGATAACAGAAGTGCTTGAAGACGGAGAAAATGGTTTTTCTTTTGCTTTTAGAGAGATGCTTCATACAGCCAGGCAACAATACCTAGCACTGATAAAATCAATAGCAATATATGATGACAAGTTAGAAGAAGCAGCTAAAGAGCATTCAGATTGTCATAAATTACGGCAAATAGAAGGAATAGGCGTACTCAGTGCGATTAACCTGTATATCTTACTTGGTTGTACCGATTTACTTGCCTTAAAAAAAGCAAAAGATGCTTCAGCTTGTATAGGATTAACGCCTCTGCAACACTCATCAGGTGGCAAGGTAAAGATAGGAGCAATAGGGAAGCACATTAAAAATAGCATGATGCGAAGTTACCTTATTGTGGGGGCAATGTCGGCGATTAATCAAATAGTTAAACGTAGTGCAAAAACTAAAAAGGAACAATGGATACAACAATTGGTTGAGCGCAGAGGAAAGCGCTGTGCTGCGGTGGCCCTAGCAAATAAAAATGTGAGAACAGCATTTGCAATGATAACTCAAGGCTCACAGTACAAGGCTGAATTGCTCTGAGCCTAACATAATGTAAACAATAGAAACGCTAATTAGTGATAAAAAATCAGCAGACGAATTCAGTGAATAACAAAGAGCCGTGAGCTCACTCTGTAGATTTGAACGTCTGTTCGCGAAAATATCAAGGAGCCAGAGTTAGCTACTCAACGAGAGCTCGAACATAAGTAAGCGATTATATTCTTAAGAAGCGAAACCTATTGTTGACATAGGGGAGTCCACATAAGTTATTCTATATTTCATTCATTTTGTGAAGTTATCAGCTTGCTAATGAGCTCCCAAAGGGCGAGTTTAAAAGGCTTATATGCTTACGTTTTGATTTTGACAAGGACCCTACAGGGACGTAGGTAATTAGACAATGCAGGAGCAATTGTCCTGAATAACCATTCTCTGCAATCAATGCCTTGCCTCTAACCCTTTTAACCCTCGCTAAGTGATCAATTAATTAATTCACTTGGTATTACAATATCAAGGATTTCATCGTCCACATAGGGGGCAAATGTCTCCTTTATGTGTCGATAGTCACTATCAGGCAAGGGAGTGAACTTATCGGCATCTATCTTGAATTTTAGTGGCAGGCTTTTCGCCCCTTTGCTTTCAAGGTAAGCACGAATGCAGCTATTAGCCGCACCATTGAGTGGCGTTCTAAATTCACTTCCTGCCAGCACCTTGGCCTCGACACCCAGGTTAACAGGCAGCTAATCCTAGATTTTTTCATTCTCAAATCCTCATTGTTTTTTTGTCAAAAACTTGCTTATTTATCAGGTCGTGACAAGATGCAGAATGGTTTGATTTTTTTGAGTTTTTATTTTTTGTAACGCTAGTTTATAATCTTTTTGATTTGGATTATCTGCTTGATTCTGCTTGGATAATTCGATTTTTTGTCAAGTGTTACGCTGTGTTTTAAAAGTGATTTTGTATGGTGGATTTACTTTGCAAAAGAGGTGGTTGCTGACTACCTTTTAAGCTGAGTGGTAAAGCTGGATGCGCTCTATCACATGCAGTAATCATTTTTCAGGAGGAAATATCATGATTTTTATTGTATCGAATCGAAACATTGTTGACGGC
>Ga0213837_1001647_pt1 | contig 11527 bp, 8 predicted proteins | sample SWPATP12_FD_160572 | JGI IMG/M metagenome (GOLD analysis project Ga0213837, IMG submission 160572) | Coastal seawater microbial communities from Marineland, Florida, United States - SWPA TP1 #2 | ecosystem: Environmental > Aquatic > Marine > Coastal | place: USA: Florida | collected 2016-08-06
GCATCGAGACCGAGGACGCCAAGAAGATCACCAAGGCGATCAAGGAAAGCAAGATGAAGGTGCAGGCCAGCATCCAGGGCGAAACCGTGCGCGTCACCGGCGCCAAGCGCGACGACCTGCAGGCCGCGATGGCCCTGCTGAAAAAGGACATCCTGGACTTGCCGCTGGCCTTCAACAACTTCCGCGATTGATCGGATCGCCGCGGATCGCCGCACGCCTCGCGCTACCCCAATTTTGCTTGGGGTAGAATTGAGGCTGCACAAAAACAAAGCAACGGATGTGGCAACTGAAGGTGTCTAAGGATAGCAATGAAACGTGTTGATGATTTCCGCCTGCGTCTGGGCAACAAGGAATATGTGCCCATCATGATCGGTGGAATGGGCGTGGACATTTCGACCTCGGAGCTCGCGCTCGAAGCGGCGCGCCTGGGCGGTATCGGCCATATCTCGGACGCCATGGTGCAAGACGTCTCGGACCGCAAGTTCGACACGACCTTCGTCAAGGACAAGACCAAGCTCTACAAGTTCAACATCAACAACATGGACAAGGCGGTCGTCCAGTTCGACCTCGAGCGCCTGGCCGAAGCGACGCGTCTGCACGTGGGCGCGACCATGGCGGCGAAAAAAGGCGATGGCCTGATTTTCGTGAACTGCATGGAAAAGCTGACCATGAACGCGCCCAAGGAAACCCTGCGCACGCGCCTGTCGTCGGCGCTCGACGCCGGCATCGACGGCATCACCATGTCGGCCGGCCTGCACCTCGGTTCGTTCGAGCTGATCAAGGATCACCCGCGTTTCCGCGAAGCCTATCTCGGCATCATCGTGTCCTCGGTGCGCGCGCTGCAACTGTTCCTGCGCAAGGTCGCGAAACTCAACCGCCCGCCCGACTTCATCATCGTCGAAGGCCCGCTGGCCGGCGGCCACCTGGGCTTCGGCTTCGACTGGAAGAACTACGACCTGCACCTGATCATTGACGAAATCCTCGCTTACATGCGCCAGGAAAACATCGATATCCCGCTGATCGCGGCCGGCGGCGTGTTCACCGGTTCCGACGCGGTGGGCTTCCTCGAAAAAGGCGTGGCCGGCGTGCAGGTGGCGACGCGCTTCACGGTCACCCGCGAATGCGGCATGCCCGATTCCGTCAAGCAGGAATACTTCCGCGCCAGCGAGGAAGACATCATCGTCAACGGCATCTCGCCGACCGGCTATCCGATGCGCATGCTGAAAAGCACGCCGGCGATCGGTTCCGGCATCCGCCCGGGCTGCGAATCCTATGGCTACCTGCTCGATGCCACCGGCAACTGCGCTTACATCAATTCGTACAACCGCGAAGTGCTGGCCAATCCGGACGTCAAGAACCCGCCGGTGATGGACAAGACCTGCCTGTGCACGCACATGCGCAACTACAATTGCTGGACCTGCGGCCACTACACCTATCGCCTGAAGGACACCACGCACAAGCTGGCCAACGGCGACTACCAGATCCTGAGCGCCGAGCACGTGTTCAAGGACTACCAGTTCAGCGTCGACAATGCGATCGCCCTTCCGGAAAAACAGGAGAGCGCGGCGGCTTGATCTTCCCCGCCCTTACGTCAAAAAGCCAGGCGCGTCGCCTGGCTTTTTGCGTTTACACAACCGCGACACAAGTTCGGGAACGGGTGTAGGCTAGACCAGTCCAACTGAGGATGCCCACGCTGAAAGGCGCCCAGCATGACCACGTTCGTACCGACAGCCAATGCCGCCTTCCTTGTCGACGGTGCAGGCATCATCGCGACCTGGAACCATGCGTGCGAACAGCTGCTGGGTTTGACGGCCGCGGCCATGATCGGACAGCCCTTCGGCACCTTGCTGGTCGGCACCGATCCGGCCGACCGCGGCGAGCGCTGGCACGGTCTGGCGGAGAATCACGGGCGTACCAACCGGGTCGCGCTGCGGCACAGCGGCGGCGGCACGGTGAAGGCGGAACTGGCGCTGTTCCCGCAAACCGGGGCCGACGGCGTCAACCGGTTCTGGGTGGCGGCGATCGACAACGTGCACGACAACAACACGCCCGATTCGGTCGTGGTCGGCCGCACCCCCTTGGCCGCCGTCGTCGACTTCCTGCCCGGCACCGTCTACGCACTCAATCGCGACGGCCGCTTCGTGCTCTGGAACCGCAACCACGAACGCACCACCGAGATCGCGCCTGAAGAGATGGAAGCGACCAGCGCGCTCACCTTGTTCGACCTGCCGACGCGCTCGCTGATCGCCGAGAGCATCCGCCGCGTGTTCGAGGACGGCGAGGAAATCTCGCTCGAGGCCACCGTCGTGTCGCGCAGCGGGCGCGAGACGCCGATGCTGCTGTGCGGGGCGCGCGTCAACTGCAATGGCGGCCAGTACCTGTTCGGCATGGGCATGGACATCACGGCGCGGCGCCACCAGGAAGGCATGCTGCGCCTGCGCGAGCGCGCCCTGCACGCGGCCAGCAACGGCATCGTCATCACCGGCATCGACGGGCGCGACTGCCCGATCGAATACGTCAATCCCGCTTTCGAACGCATCACCGGCTACGGTGCCGACGAGGTGATCGGCCGCGATTCGCGCTTCATGGCAGCGCCCGGCATGGACGAGAACGAACGCAAGCAGATCCACGAGGCGATCGCCGCGCGCCAGCCGGTGAATGTGGTCTTTCGCAACATGCGCAAGAACGGCGAACTGTTCTGGAACGACCTCTCCATTACCCCGGTGCGGGACGAGCATGGCGACACCACCCATTTCATCGGCGTCATCATGGACGTCACCGCCACCAAGCAGCGCACGGCCCACCTCGAGCACGAGGTCAACCACGACCCGCTCACGGGACTGGCCAACCGCAACCTGCTGTGGGACCGCCTCGAACAGGCGCTGCACATGGGGCATCGCCAGAAGTCGATGATCGCCATCCTCCTGATCGACCTGAACAACTTCAAGAACATCAACGACACCTACGGCCACGAGGCCGGCGACACGGTGCTGAAGGTGGTGGCGCGGCGCCTGCAGGCCTCGGTGCGCGACAGCGATACCGTGGCACGGCTGTCGGGCGACGAGTTCGTGCTGGTGCTGGTGAACCAGCCTTCGCTGCGCTTCACGCTGCGCATGATCGAGCGGCTACGGCTGGGCCTGACCCAGCCGGTGTCCTTCATGCACAAGCAGATCGAGGTCGGCGCCAGCCTCGGGGTCGCGGTCTACCCGCACGACGGCCTCACCTCCGCCGACCTGGTACGTTCGGCCGACGTCGCCATGTACCACGCCAAGGCCACCGGCCGCAACGAAATCTATTTCTTCTCGAACGACATGAAATCGACCACCGAGGCGCGCCAGCGTTTCGACGCCGGCATGTCGCATGCGATCGAACGCGACGAGCTGTTCATGCTCTACCAGCCCTGCATCGATGCGCGAAGCGGCAAGGTGGCCTCCTTCGAAGCCCTGCTGCGTTGGCGCCATCCCGAGCAAGGGGTGCTGCTGCCGTCGAGCTTCCTGGCCGAGGCCGAAGAGAACGGACGCATCGTCGAGTTCGGCGCCTGGGTGCTCGACCAGGCCTGCGCCTTCCTGCGCGACCTGAAGCAGCTCGGTGTCAACGACGTACCGGTCACGGTGAATATTTCGGCGCGCGAATACGGCCAGCACAATTTCGTGCCGAACCTCGCCGCGCGCCTGAAAGCCTTCGATCTCCCGCCGGAGAGCCTGCAAATCGAATTGCGCGAGGAAACCCTGATCCGCAACCCCGGCCAGGTGCGCGACCTCGCGAACCAGCTGCGCCAGCTCGGCCTGACGCTCTCGATCGACGAATTCGGCCACGGCATGAGCGACCTCGGCTTCCTGCGCGAGCTGTCCGTGGGCCAGCTCAAACTGTCGAAGGAAGCCGTGCACGCCATCGTCGCCGAGGAACCCGAAGGCGACGGCAGCACGATGGCGCGTACCCTGATCGATATCGGGCACAACCTCAAGATGCCGGTGATTGGCGATGCGGTCGAAACCCGGGCCCAGCGCGATTTCCTGACCCTGCATGGGTGCGAGGCGCTGCAGGGGCTGCTGCTGAGCGAGCCGATTGTTGCCGAGGCGGCGAGGGATCTGGTGCGGGACAGGATGCCGGCTTGATCGGGGCTGTTGCCTGTGGCGATAACGGTGTTTTTGTATCCGCGTGGGCACAAGTGCCCACGCGGATACAAGGAGCCATTACCAGAACAGGCAACAGCCCCACTAACTGCGACTACCCTTCGGACGTAATCCGATGGATCAGCGCCCCCAGCACATCCTCCGCCATCGCATTGTCCACCTGGCAGGTTCCCGCATTCTCGTGCCCGCCCCCGCCATATTCCAGCATCAGGCTGCCGATATTCGTCTTCGACGAGCGGTTCAGGATCGATTTACCGGTCGCGAACACCGTGTTCTGGTTTTTCAGCCCCCACAACACGTGGATCGAGATATTCGTCTCGGGGAACAGCGCATAGATGATAAAACGGTTGCCCGCGAAAATCGTCTCCTCCTCGCGCAGGTCGAGCACGACCAGGTTGGCGTGCACGCGGGCGCAGCGGCGGATCTGTTCCTTGCACAGGCTGCTGTGCTCGAAATACAGTTTCGTCCTTTCCTGCACGTCGGGCAGCGCCATGATCTGATCGATCGAATGATGGCGGCAGGCCTCGATCAATTCCATCATCAGCTGGTAATTCGAAATGCGGAAGTCGCGGAAGCGGCCCAGGCCGGTTCGCGCATCCATCAGGAAGTTGAGCAGGTTCCAGCCGGCGGGCTCGAGCACCTCTTCGCGCGAGAAGCGGGCGCTGTCGCCCTTGTCGACGGCGGCCATCATGTCCAGCCAGGCCACCGGGAACACCTTTTCGCCGCCGTAGTGATCCCAGACCACGCGCGCCGCCGACGGTGCATCGGGCTGGATCACGTGGTTGCTGCGCACGCCGGTATTGCGGATCGTCTCGGACAAGTGGTGGTCGAAGGCCAGGTGGGCGCCCGCCACATACGGCAGGTTGGTCGTGATGTCGCGGTCCGTGATCGCGATTTTGCCGTCCTGCATATCCTTGGGGTGGACAAAGAGGATGTCGTCGATCAGCTGCAGGTGCTTGAGCAGCACCGCGCAGACCAGTCCATCGAAGTCGCTGCGGGTGACGAGGCGGAATTGGTGTGGAACGGCTGACATCGGCGTACCCTTTCGTCGATAGTTGGCGGAAATGGCGGAAATCGTTGATTCATCATACCGTGCAAAGTTTCTAATTGTCAGCTTTTGTATGGATCCTTGAGCGGCAGCCATGCGGCCCCGGCGCGGCGCCGCGCATTCCACGCCCCGCATCGTGCAGGCTGTCGCAAAGGACATGCCAAGGCGCCGCCGAGGGGGTAAAGTTGCAACATTCCAACAGCCTGGACGCCGGAGCATGCCATTTGGACAAGGCAAACCGGCACCGGGCGGCAGGGACGCGGTACACTCGCTGCGCCCACGAATCGACGACAAGACCCAGACATGCAAGCGCGCAGCACCACTAACCACTATTTTTCCGGCATCCTGTCGTCGCTGATGCGCGCCTTCGACGCCGTCGCCACCTGGGTTACCCAGCTGTCGTGGTGGAAATTTTTCCTGTTCGCGGCGCTCACCCTGATCGCCGGCGCCATCCTCCAGGAAGAACTGTTTTCCGGCGGCGAGGCCGATACCGCCGCGGCCGAACGCGCCGCCCGCAAGGACCAGGTCAGCATCGTCATCGACGACAGCGGCATCCGTTTCAATCCCCGCAACAAGCCCAAGCCGGGCACACCGGAGTCGCCGCCCCTGCCCCCGGTCGCGCCCGAAGCGCCGGCCACCGGCCCCGGCAGCCCGTCAGGCACGACACCCGACCTGGCCTTGCCGAAAGGCGCGCACCCGGGCAGCGATTCGGTGCACATCGAACTGCCGCCGCAAATCGCCGAGGAATTGTCGGTAGCGATCGAAGGCGCGGTCGACGATGCGGCCGAGGCGAAAGTGTCGCGTTATCACAAGCAGGCATCGACCTGGTTCAACAGCTTCGTCTTCCTGCTGGTGCTGGCCCTGTTCGGCATCAAGGCGCTAATGGGCGGCAAGAAGCGCGCGGAGCAGCAGACCCAGAGCGCGAACGCCGCCGCCGAGCGCGAGTCGATGCAGCGCCAGCTGTCCGAAGCGCGCATGCAGATGATGCAGGCGCAGGTCGAGCCGCACTTCCTGTTCAATACGCTCGCTTCCGTCGAACACCTGATCGAAACCAACCCGCCGCGTGCCTCGGCCATGCAGCGCAGCCTGATCCAGTACCTGCGCGCCGTGTTGCCGCAAATGCGCGACAACAACCTGGTCACCAATCTCGGGCGCGAAGTCGACATGGTGACGGCCTACCTGCAATTGCTCAAAATGCGCATGGAAGAGCGCCTGACGGTCGACATGCGCATTCCCGACACCCTGCGCAGCGCCGCCTTCCCGCCGATGATGCTGCAGTCGATGGTCGAAAATGCGATCAAGCACGGTCTCGAATGCAAACCCGAGGGCGGCACCCTGAAGATCGTGGCCGACGTTGCCGACGACAAGCTGCGCGTCACAGTGACCGACGACGGCGTCGGCTTCGGGGTGGTGCCGAGTACCGGCACGGGCCTGGGCCTGCCGACGATCCGCGAACGCCTGCGCCTGCTGCATGGCGAGGCCGGCCAGCTGCACATCGCGGCCAACAGCCCGACCGGCGTGATTGCAATGGTCGAGGTGCCCTACCAGGTCTCGCGGTAATGCCACCGCCGGCCTTGCCTGCAAGGCCGTTTCGTTGAATAATTGTCACTTCTTCTTTCCGCCAGGACCACGACCATGCCGACCGCGATTATTGCCGATGATGAAAGACTGATGCGCGACCAATTGCGCATGCGCCTGGAACAGGTGTGGCCGGAACTCGACATCGTGGGCGAAGCGAAAAATGGCGAGGAAGCGGTCGAACTGGTCGGCCAGTGCAAGCCGGACTTCACCTTCCTCGACATCCGCATGCCCGGCAAGACCGGCATCGAAGCGGCGCGCGAGATCGGCGAGCGCAGCCAGATCGTGTTCGTCACCGCCTACGACCAGTACGCGGTCGAGGCCTTCGAGCGCGGCGCCGTCGATTACGTGCTGAAACCCTCGGAACCGGAGCGCCTGAAGGTGACGGTCGAGCGCTTGAAGGAACGCCTGAAAGCACGCCTGGACAAGCCGGGCCTGGTCGTCAACGACAGCGTCACGGCGATGCTGTCGCAATTGGCCGAAAAGATCGCGGCGCCGAAACCGAAACACCTGCAATGGATCCAGGCCAGCATCGGCCAGGACTTGCGCATGATTCCGGTGGAGGACATCCTGTTCTTCCGTTCCGACGAAAAATATACCTGCGTGCAGACGGCGAGCTTCGAAGCCCTCATCAGGAAGCCGGTGCGCGACCTGGCCGACGAACTCGATCCCGCCCTGTTCTGGCAAATCCACCGCGCCACGCTGGTGAACGTCAACGCCATCGAAGGCGTGACGCGCGACATCCGCGGGCGCCACCTGGTGCTGGTCAAGGGACGGCCGGAAAAACTGGAAGTGAGCCGCAGCTTCCTGCACCTGTTCAAGCAAATGTAATTATTCGCCTTCGCGCACCCCGGTGTGCGCGACTGAGCCCGCTTGTCCGCCCTCAAGCACGCCCTTCCCTGCCCGCCGTATCGTAGCGTTTGGTCCGCACCCGCGGACCTTACCGCAGGCTTATTCAAATGAAACGACTGCGCAGTGCGCGCCCGCGCGGGCGCGGCCTGGCGATGTTTGCACTCGGCCTGCTCGGCGGGCGCCTGCTGGCCGGCGTCGACGGCGAGGGCAACGCCGATGCGCCGGCCCGCCATAGCCGGCGCATCGTCCACAACGCGGGCGAAGCGATCATCGCGGCCGACGAAACGAGCCGCATCGTGCTGGCCAATCCGGCGGCGGCCAGCATGTTCGGCGTGACCGTGCAGCAAATGGAGGGCAGCCCGCTGGCGCGCTTCATCGCGGCGCCGGCCAGCAGCGATGCCAGGCCGCTCGAGTATTTCCAGTCCGACGGCCGGGCCGGACGGCGCGGCACCGACTACGCCGGCACCGGCCTGCGCGCGAATGGCGAGACCTTCGCCATCGAAGGCTCGCTGGCGGACACGCTGCAGGACGGGCACACCGTCTACACGATCATCCTGCGCGACGTTTCCGAACGCCAGCGCGTGCAGCGCAAGCTCACGCGCTCGCACGACCAGCTGCGCCAGCTGTCCTCGGCCCTGCAGACCATCCGCGAAGAAGAGCGCACCCATATCGCGCGCGAACTGCACGACGACCTCGGCCAGCTGCTGGCCTCGCTGCGCATGGACCTGACTCTGTTGCAGGATGCCTGCGACCACACGCCCGACGCGCTGCGCCTGCTCCACAGCATGGATGGCAACCTGCTCACGGCCATCGCCTCCTTGCGCCGCATCGCCACCAACCTGCGCCCGCGCGCCCTCGACGAAGGCGGGCTCTACTTCGCCCTGCAGGGCCTGCGCGACGACTTCACGCAGCGCCACGGCATCGCCTGCGAACTGCTGGCCGACGAAGCCGAGCTGCGCCTGGACGACAAGGCCAGCACCGCCATCTTCCGCATCATCCAGGAGGCGCTCACCAACATCGCCCGCCACGCCGGCGCCAGCCAGGTGACGATGAATTTGTACCGCATCAACAGCGAACTCCTGATCACGATCCGCGACGACGGGCGCGGCATCCGCGAGGAAGACCTGGAGAAGGCCGAGTCGCTCGGCCTGGTCGGCATGCGCGAACGGGTCTGGGGCTTGCGCGGCGAAATCACCATCAGCGCCGACGAAGCGCCCGGCACCCGGATCGACATCGTGCTGCCGGTGGCGGACCACACCGTCTAGCCACCGTATCAACCTGTCATCAACAGGAAATATTGTTCCAATAAGATGCGCTGGACCTTGAGTTTCCCGACTCAATCCTTTGCCACCTTATTGGAGATCTTCATGCAATACAAAGCCCTGGCCGCCGCGCTGATCACGTCCCTGCCGCTGTTCGCGCACGCGCAGTCCAACGTCACCATCTACGGCATCATGGACGCGGCCGTCGCCATCGAGGACAGCGACGCACCGGGCGAAAAGCGCCGCACCGTCATCAACTCGGGCAACCAGTCGAGCAGCCGCCTGGGCTTCCGCGGCACCGAAGACCTGGGCAATGGCTTGAAGGCCATATTCAACGTCGAAGCGGGTGTCGCGCTCGACACCGGCGCCGCCGACTCGGCCCTGTTCGGCCGCCGCTCCGTGGTCGGCCTGCAAGGCAACTTCGGCCAGGTCACCATCGGCCGCGAATACAGCCCGATCGCCTCGGTGGCCGCCGCCAGCGACGTCTTCGGCCAGGGCTTCTACGGCAGCAACCTGTCCTCCTTCAACGCCAACCGCCTGACGCGCCGCCTGTCGAACTCGGTGAACTTCAAGAGCGCGCCGATGTCGGGCTTCAGCCTGCTGGCCGCCTGGTCGGCCGGCGAGCGCAGCACCGACGGCCCATCGGGCAACCTGCTGGGCCTGGCCCTGGAATACGCGAACGGCCCGTTCTATGCCGGCGCCGGCTACCACCAGCTGGAGCGCCTGGCGACGGAAGACGACAAGGAACTGGCTGTCGGCGCCGGCGTCAAGCTGGGCGACTTCGACGTCAAGGCCAACTACCTGGCGGCCGACCAGGCCGGCGCGAACAACAAGTTCGAGCAGATCAACCTGGGCGCGGCTTACACCATGGGCGCGAACAAGTTCTTCGTGAACTTGCAGCGCAACGAAATCGCAAGTGGCGCGCGCGGCAACGCCTGGGCCGTGGCTTACTCGTACGCGCTGTCGAAGCGCACCAACGTCTACACGACCTACGGCTCGATGCGCAACAACGCACGCGGCGTGTTCGGCCTGAATTCGTCGTCGACGAATATCACCCCGCCGGCAACCGCGCTGGGGGCGGATCCGACCGTGTTCAACGTCGGTGTGCGCCATTCCTTCTAAGCATTCGATGAAGGAATAAAAAAACGCGCGTGGCTTTTGAAAGCCTACGCGCGTTTTTTCATGCAAGACCCCGTGGTCTTATTTCAAGCGGCAGGTCAGGATCCAGAAGAACTCGATGCGCTCGATCTTGATCTCCTTGACGGCCGTGCCCAGGCGCTTCCGCAGCGCGCTGTCCGACTGGTAACTCTTGGCCACCTCGATACGCTCGCCCTCGGGCGTGGTCAGGATCTGGTAAGTCGTGCCGTCCGGCTCGGTGCGGGCGATTGTCTCGCTGAAGCCTTCGACGAAGGCATCGTCCAGGATCACCAGCAGCACATCCTTGCCGAGGCGCTTTTTCAACGTCGCCAGCAATTGCTCCTGCTCTTTCTTGTTCAGGTGCGACCACAGGAAACTGACCAAGACGGCAGAGAACTTGCCGATGTCTTCCGGCAGGTCGAGCGCATCCGCCACGCGGAAGCTGACTTTGCCCTCCACCATCGGGCGCTCGCGGGCGATCTCGACCAGCGAAGCATTGATGTCCACCGCCAGCACGGAAGCGGCCGACTCGGCCGCCACTTCGGTCCAGAACCCGGTGCCGCAGCCCAGTTCCAGCACCGTGTGCCCGGCAAGCACGTTGCCGAGGTGGATGCTCATGTCGTCGATGTCTTCGTCCATGTCCGGCTCGAGGTACTTGTCCTCGAGGGCTTCGCCCAGCAGGGCGTAATATTTTGCAACTTGTTGAATGTTCATAGTTCGGCTTGAAAATCGTTACAGCTCGTAGTTTTCGCCGCCGCGCATGGCGGCTTCGACCATCTTGCGTGTCAGGCTAGGGGCCAGCAGCTCGATGAAGGTATAAATATAACTGCGCAGGTAGGCGCCCTGCTTCACCGCCACGCGCGACACGTTCATGCCGAACAGGTGTCCGACGGGAATCGTGCGCAGGTTGCGGTCGCGCTCGGCATCGAAGGCCATGCCGGCGATGATGCCCACACCCATGCCCAGCTCGACATAGGTCTTGATGACGTCGGCGTCGATCGCTTCCAGCAGCACATCCGGTTTCAGTTCGCGCAAGGAAAATGCGTGGTCGATCTTGCTGCGGCCCGCAAATGCCGCATCGTAGGTGATCAGGGGATAAGTGGCAATCTCTTCCAGCGAAACCGCCTTCGAGCGCAATAAATCGTGGTCTGGAGGCACCACCACCACGTGTTCCCACTGGTAGCAGGGCAGCGTCACCAAACCATCGATGGCGGCAATCGCCTCGGTGGCGATCGCCAGGTCGGCCTGGCCGGACTTGACCATGTCCGCGATCTGCTTCGGGTTGCCTTGCAGGAGAGACAGGCGTACCTTCGGAAACTTGACCATGAAGGCCTGCACCACTTTCGGCAGCATGTAGCGCGCCTGGGTGTGCGTGGTGGCAATCGTGAAACTGCCGCTGTCGTGGGCCGCGTATTCCTTGCCGATGCGTTTCAGGCTTTCGATTTCCTGCATGATCAATTCGACCGACTCGAGCACCAGCCGGCCCGGCTCGGTCAGCCCGCGGATGCGCTTGCCGT
>Ga0213837_1001653_pt1 | contig 11489 bp, 12 predicted proteins | sample SWPATP12_FD_160572 | JGI IMG/M metagenome (GOLD analysis project Ga0213837, IMG submission 160572) | Coastal seawater microbial communities from Marineland, Florida, United States - SWPA TP1 #2 | ecosystem: Environmental > Aquatic > Marine > Coastal | place: USA: Florida | collected 2016-08-06
TGGTGAGAGTCATTTTCAGTCCTTGGTTTCGTATCACTGTTAGTTAGGTTCGACTGGCTGAGTTGCTATCTCCATTCTAACAATCATTCAACTGAATGAATAGGCTTTAAGCCCCTAGTTCTAGGGGCTTTTTCGCGGAATCATGCACTGAAACCGGCATGAGTCCGTCAGCAGACCAGGCGTCAGCTGTCATTTTCCGAAGTCGTCTGCACTGAATGCAAGAAGTCATCTGCACTCCTCGTGCATGACGCCGGTGGCGTGCACTGGTCGCATTTTGGTGAGACCCGGACCGTCCAGCGGATTCCCGCGCCATCCGATGCGTGCTGACTGCTCGTTGGGGAACCCGCCATGGGGCGGCAGCATCGAGGGTAGCGAGTATCTGGGGAGTGAGCCGTCCAGCAGCCAGGTCGCGGCGACTTCTGAGGAGATCCAAGCCATCGATTCGGCGATGGCCAACAGCGAGGCAAAGGCCGGGTCCGTCGGATTGCCGGAACCCGGCACCGCGGGCCCTCCAGAGGATCAATCCAAGCCGGGACTGTAAGTTTCGTCCGTCACGGCGGTGGTTCTATCTGGTGGTAACGATGAGTTCGATTTCCACCGGCGCGCCCAAAGGCAGCGCCGCTACCCCAATGGACAGGCGCGCATGCTCGCCGGCTTCACCGAGGGAGGACATGATCAGGGCCGAGGCTGCATCTATGACGGCGGCCTGGGCGGTGAAGCCGGGGGCGCTGGCCACATAGCCGTTGAGCTTCACGACGGACGCGACATCCTCGAGCGAGCCGAGTTCGGTCTCGAGAACGGCCAGGCAGTGCTGCGCAGCCACCCGGGCCGCTTCCATGGCCTGTTCGACAGACACGGTGTCACCCACCGTGCCCGGTGTTGGAATCTGTCCGTCGACCAGAGGGAGCTGTCCGGAGACGAATAAGAACTGGCCTGCCCTGCGGGCGGGCAGAAAGGACTTCTTGGCGACGGCTGAAGCGGTCATGGTGGGGTTCCTCTTCCAAAAGTCAGATGTACATCGTTGTTGAGGGCCTGCCGGCATTAGCCGGATTGCTCGCTGTCCTCGTTGATTTCATTGAGGTAGTTGTAGATGGTGAAGCGCGAAACCTGCAGGGCTGAAGCAATGGTCTCCGTCGCGTCCTTGACCAGGAAGTAGCCACGGGCGTCAAGGTCCGCAACAACGCGCATCTTGTGTTCCTTGCGCATCAGGTCCACCGGAACGCCGGTCTTGTCGATCGCGCTACGGATCAGAAAGGAGGCCAACTCGTCCACACTGCGGGGGAAGTACTCCGATCCCGAGGTGCCGCCGAGCTGGCTGCCGCCGGGGGCCGCGGTGGTGCCTTCAGCCTGGGCGCCTGCCGACAGGGCTGCCGGGTTGGTGTTGCCCAGCATGAAACCGTCCAGGATAGACCGGGCCGTCAACCAGGAGGAGACATCGGAATTCAGGCACAGCGCAGCGGCAGGGGCGCCGCCGGCATCTCGGAAGATGATAGTCGAGCACCGCAACTGGCGGCCGTCCGGCAGCGAGGACGCGTAGCCGATCTCATGCTCCAGCCTTCCCTGGGCGACATGCTCCAGGAGCATGTCTGTGGGAGGATCCCCGACCTGGCGGCCGGTGACATTGCCGGAGATGGCGCGGACCGTGTTTGGCACGCGGCGCAAATCGTGAAGGACGACCTCTGTTGGCTGCGGGAGTGCGCTCTGAAGCGGCTCGACCAACATTTCCAGCACGGAATTAATGGTCTCCGCATCCAGCGTCCCGAGCCGTCCGCTCAAGTCGGCAACCTTGAGGGCCGCACCCTGTGAATCTGCCATGTCATCTCCTACGGTAGTGCGCCGGTGCAGACCTGGCGATATGCAATATTTCCTTCAGCCTATTTCATGTTTCAACAAGTTGTGTAAACAGTATGTTTCAAAAACAATTGCACCTTTTGTTGAAATCCGCAAGGATCCGCAACCTGACACTGCAACGACATGACGTGGATCACAGCATTGTTACAACAATCCATTGACGGCATCAACATACGTTGCAATACTCTCGTTACTCGTTGAAGTGCTTGCACCTCGATGTGGCGGTGGCGGCTCGAGCGCCATCTGCTCCAACCGAACGGCGAAGTGCCGGCGGAACGGATTGGCTCCCGTTCGCCGGCCCTGAGCCCTTCACCATGAGCCGATCCCCGTTTGCCCACCCCGGCACCATCGCCATCATCGGATGATCCGGGCATGAAAGAAAGCGCTCCCTGCAATGACCCAGCACATAGATCTTTCACGCAATGAAGAGAACCTAAAACAGACCATCACGTTGCCGCAGGCCCTGGGCATCGCATTCCACCAGATCGTTGGCGGTGGTGTCGTGTCCCTGACGGGCATCGCCATCGGTCTCACCGGGGGAGGTGTGGCCATCGCCTTTATACTGGCAGCCGCAGGCGTCATGATCATGTCCATCCCCTACTCTGCCCTGGGCGCGGCCATGCCAGTGACCGGCGGTACCTACAGCTACGCTAAGCGCTTGATCCACCCGGCGGCCGGATACTTCACCCTAGTGCTGTTCATCATCGCCCAAGCATCCTTGAGCCTCTATGGGCTGACGGCCGGGGCCTACCTCCACGCTTTGAATCCCTGGTTCGACGAAACCGCGATTGCCATCGCGCTGATGAGTATCTTCTATGTTGCCAACATGCTTGGTGCGGCATTCTCCGCACGGATCGGCCTGATCCTTGCCGGCATCATGCTCGTGGCGTTCGGCCTGTTCATCGTTTTCGGCCTGATTCACACAGACTTCGCGAACTATCCACCAGTCCTTCCCGAGGGTTTCGGCGGCATGCTTCAGGCAGCTGCGCTGCTGACCTTCGCGACCGGAGGGGGCGCGGTAGTGGCCGAAATGGGACGTGAGATGAAGAACCCGGGCCGGGTCATCCCCATCGCCGTCATCGGCGGTACGGCATTCGCGGCTCTGCTGTACGTCCTTATTGCCCTGCCGGCTGCCGGCGTGCTCCCGATCGAAGAGGTTGCTAACAAGCCGCTCTCCGCTGTAGCCAATGCCGTGATGCCCGGCGGATTGGCCATCTTCTTCATCCTCGGCGGTGCCGTGATTGCTGTCATCGGAACCCTGAACACCCAGCTCATGTGGGGATCCAAGAGCCTTCTGGTCGCCATCGATGACGGGTGGCTCCCGCGCAAGCTCGGCGCCGTCAACAGGCGCTTCGGCACACCCCACTTCCTGCTGACCATGCTCTTCCTCGTCGGAGTCATCCCCGCGGCGACCCACACTAGTGTGGGTGTCATTGCCAGCGCCGCCTCGGCCGTTGGCCAACTGACCTTCGTCGTGATCATGATCTGCTCTCTGCGTTTGCGCAAACTGTTCCCCGAGATCCATGCGGCCTCGCCCTTCAAGCTCAACCGCACTGTCCACAAGGTCCTGGCTGCCGCCGGCATTGCGATCTGCTTCTACCAGACCTACCTGCTCACCAACGGGCTCAGCCCGGAAGTCTTCGTTGCACTGGGCGTGTGGATTGCCATTGCTTCCGTGTACTTCGTCATCCGCTACCCCTACGTCAAGCGCGTCATGACGGCCCGACGCGAAGAGGAACTGCTGCAGGTCGAGGTGGATGAAATGACCCGTACGCTGCCCGGCGACCCGGATCTGGGCCGCCGCGGCGCCACCATCGACTAACCCCGAAAGGAAACCCATGACTAGCACTGGCTTTGACTTCAACAGCCCCACCCCCGGTGAACTCCGGAACCGGAAAACGATCAAGTGGAACTACTACGACGAAAACGTCCTGCCCCTCTGGGTCGCAGAAATGGACTTCCCCACCGCGCCCGCGGTCATGAAAGCCATCCGGGCCAGTGTTGAGCGCGAAGAGTTCGGCTACCCGCTCATGGACCACCAAAGCGGGCTCCAGCAGGCGCTGGCCGGCTGGACCCAACACCGCTACAACTGGACCATCCAGCCCGCACGAGTCCATGCCCTTCCGGACGTCCTCAAGGGCGTGGAACTTGCGATCCAGGAGTTCACCACCCCTGGTTCACCGGTGATCCTGCCAAGCCCGGCCTACATGCCCTTCCCTGAGGTGATCCGCGTCTGTGGGCGCGACATCATCGACGTGCCAATGCCCCTGGTCGATGGGCGCTATGCGTTTGACCTGGAGGGGATTGACGCCGCTTTTGCGGCCGGCGCCGGCAGCATCATCCTGTGCAATCCCTACAACCCGCTCGGACGGGTCTTCACCCTGGACGAGATGCAGGCCCTGGCCGCTGTCGTGGAGAAGCACCACGGACGGGTGATCTCGGATGAGATCCACGCACCTTTGGTCTATGGCGGCCGCCGACACATCCCCTATGCCAGTGTTTCTGAGGCCGCGGCAAACCACTCCTTGACGATCATGGCCGCGTCCAAAGCCTGGAACCTGGCGGGCCTGAAGTGCGCCCAAATCATCACCACCAACGACGCCGACGAGGAACGGTGGCAGAAGATCTCGATGCTGCGCACACATGGGGCCTCCACGATGGGGGTGGAGGCGTCCATCGCCGCCTACCGGGACGGGGAGGAATGGCTTGACGCACTGCTGCTACAGCTTGAATCCAACCGGGACCTGATGGCACAAACCATTCAAGACCAGCTCCCCGGCGTGGAGATGGCGGTTCCGGAAGGCGTCTACATGGCGTGGCTGGACTTCCGCGCCCTGGGTCTGGATGAGGAGCCGTTCGACTTCCTGCTGCGGGAGGCCCGTGTCGCGACCAACCCGGGACTGCCCTTTGGTGAGAATGGGCGGGGATTCGCCCGAATCAACTTCGCCACCACCCGGCCGATCCTGGAGGAGGCGCTGGCCGCCATTGTCCAGGCTGTCAACACCGCAAAGGTCCTCGAATCGGCCAGCCGCTAACCTTTCCCGACTTCCAGCCACCTTCAAAGCAAAGGAATCACTATGAGCTACCACGAACCCACAGACATGGCCTATGCACGAAACATCCGCAAAAATACTCCTGCCGCGTTTGCCGCATTTGCCGCGTTTGATGATGCCGCCCTGCGCCACCCGGACAAGGTCATTCCCCGCAAGTACACCGAACTCATGGCCATCGCCGTGGCGCTCACCACCCAGTGCGTGTACTGCATCGATACCCACACAGCCACGGCCAAGGCCGAAGGCGCCACCGAGCAGGAACTTGCTGAGGTCGTCATGACCGCGGCGGCCCTGCGTGCCGGAGCCGGCCTGGCCCACGGACTCATGGCCATGAAAATGTACGACGAAGGCGTGCGAGTCCCGGTGCACAGCCACTGACACCCTGTCAGGACAGCCATCGTGAGGGGCGGCCGCCCCGGCCATGCCGGGCGCCGGCCCCTCACGCGAACGGCAAAACGAACCCCTCTTCGAGCCGGGGGCCCGCAACACCGCCACCTGATCCAGCCTAGCCCACTGGTCCTGCGTGGACGGAGGGACCGCGAAGGGGCCCTCCGTCCACGTATCCCCTGGCATTGACTGGCCAGACTGTGACGGTGGCCCGGATATGTCAGCCCAGCTTCTCGCAACGCCGCCGACATCGACTTTCACGTGGGGAAGATGGACTGTCTTGAGCGGCTACTGCTGCTGGGGAGCCGCCCGCCACCCTGACGTGATGAGATTCGCCACCACATCCTCGCTGCTTTCAACCGCCAACGGCGCGGCAGCGGCCCATGCCACCCCGAGATTCGGCAGGCACCGCCCGGCGTGTCAGGCCAACCCCGGATCCACCGTTATTCAGGCACTCCCTCTTCTTCCCACGCCTGACGCAAGTTCGTGGGCGGGGTCTGTGCGCTTGGAGCCTGTGGGTGGAGGACTGAGCGGGGCCAGGAATCTGCTGATCATGTTCCGGTGGCGGGTGAGGGAATCGATTCTGTCGTCGATGTTCGCTATTTCTTCACGAAGTCGGGTGGCAAGTGGCCCTTGAGGGTCCTCCGAGATGTCAATGTGTTGACCATCCAGGCAGGGCAGTGCACATCTAATGACCTCCGTGGGTAGACCCGCGTAGAGGAGCGCCCGGATCTGGCTAACGATTTCCACCGATTCGTTGGCGTAGCTTCGATAGCCGTTAGCCGACCTTTCGGGGTGGAGCAGACCTTGCTCCTCGTAGTAGCGCAGCAGTCGCCTCGATACGCCTGTCGCCTCGGCCAAGTCACCAATCTTCATCATCACTTTCTTCCTTAAGCGGTGCGTGGTTCGTCGGGAGACGGCCATCCATCGCACAATCCTTGACATTCATGGGAAGGATGGCATCGATTTCCCACGATACATGGACGGACCCGCAGGAGGGCAGGTCGGGCATGCATCCTGCCGGAGCGTCAAGGACCCGTGGCACTTGAGTGAGCGGGCGGTCCGTCCGTGGATTAGGCCGGCGGATGCCCGCTTTGGTGAAACGCGGTGCAGACGCGGGAGGGAGACTTCCCTGGCGCGCGTGGTTCCTTGGGAACGAACCCCCACATGCCGCAGCCTCCCTCCACGCACACGGGATCCCATGAACGGGCTCTCCTTTGCCGGATGTAAAAGGGCCCTGGTGGGGCAAGATACGACCCGATCCCCCGGGCCATCTACATCTGTGACCCGCAGCCCCCACCGTCTTTGTCGCTGCGACGGCTATCGAAACCCGCCCATCATGCTCCCAGTTCTTCGTTGGCGGTGATCCAGCCTGGCCGGTAGTCGAAGTAGGAGATCCTCCAACCATCGTCTTCCAGACGAAGATCGAGCTGGTAATGGGCGCCATAGATGTCTTTGCCCTCGGGTGTGCGGGGCCTTTGGGGGATGACTCGGCCGATGACCATGTGGGCTGTTTTCCCGTCGTCACCGATATCGATGCTTAGGGGACGGCCGAAGTGTTGCATCCAGGGCCAGTTGCGGCGGAACTCCTTTTGCTGGCCGATGATTTCACGGCGTCCGTCACGGTGGCCCATGGGCGGAAATTCCCCGAAAGCATCCTCGGTGTAGCATCCGCGTAAGAGGTGGATGTCCCCTTGGTCGATTGCCCAAGCGTATCGGGCATAGGAGTCTGCGACTTGCTGGATGGCGTCCGTTCGCGGGAGTGGAGGAATCCCCCGTGCCCAGGGAGAATCCAGTTCGCTAACGATGGTGGGCGAGGGGTCGCCGATCTTCCAACCGTGCCCGGAGGGCACCTTCCATCGGGAGAACCGGGATATGTCCCCGTCAGTCCAAGGGACCGAGAGCTTCAGCTCGCTGAACCGCCACCCGTCCTCGGCCCGGGCAAGGTCACCAACGAGGACCGCACCGAACGTTGCGGGCACGTCCGAGCCGGGGTCGATAACGTGCCCGAACAAGTACGCGGTGAGCACGGCGTTGTTCTCGTCTCCTGCCACATACCGGTTGGTCGAGACCAGTTGAAGAGGCATGACTGTGCCCTGGTCGGCCGCGAGGAGTGCCGCGATGTTTCCGGGGCCAATGGCGTCGCCGTGTGCGCTGCTGTGTATCGATCCCGATGCCCGGAATGCATCAGCCAGCAACTTCCGGTCCCCGTTGGCCCATCCGGACAGGAATGATTCCAGTAAGGAAATTACGTCAGTTCTTATGGTCATTGTCCGTCTCCGTAGTGAGTGATCTGTTGTGGTGACCTAGCCATTACTTTGGCCGGCGTGTGGTCTCGCCGGTCCGGTGGCATCGAGTTTCGTGCCGCACCTTTCCCATCCTTGGCGCGGCCGCCTGGATATCGGCCCTCCGCGGCGGCAAGCCCGCGCGGCGCCGGCATCCCGGCGCTCCAGCTTCGACAGCGAATTTGCGGTCAACACAGGTGACAAGGACCTTTACGAGCTCGACGCCCGAGTGCCGGGTGCAAATAGTGGCCGCGCTGCGCGACAGCCGTCCATCAAGGACGGTCGATCGAGTGTGTGGAACTGAGGCTGCATCTCTGCCTCCTCACCCTCGCGCAGTCGCCTCTCGGCGAAGGCGCATACTTACGATGCTGCATGGGCTCCGAAGCCACCCCGCCAATAGGTCAACGGCGAGCCCTGCACGGGCTCGGATGCCCCGACGTCCACGAAGACGAGCTTGTGGTCTCCGGCCGGAATGATCCGGGCGACGCGGCCCGCTATCCAGACATGGAGGTCAGGGAGGCGGGGAGCTCCGGAACTGAGCTGCCATTCGATTCCCGCGAATTTGTCCTTGTTCTTGGTGGCGAAGTGGCGGGCCTGGGCGCCCTGGCCCGCAGCCAGCACGTTCACCCCGAGCGGGCTGCCCGGTTCCAGTGCGGCGAGCAGTTTTGAGCCCCCATCCAGGGAAACTAGAAGCATCGGCGGGTGCATCGAGAGCGACAGGAACGCGCTGACGGTGGTTCCGTAAGGGGTGGCGGAGTGAACCGTGGTTACGACCGACACCGCGGTGGCGACTTGCGTCATGGCGGCCCGGAAGCTGTCGTCCGAGACGGGACGAGTGGCGCTGCATCGTTGCGGTTGCTGACGCACCAAATGGACGCCTGGGGACGTTGCTGTGCGTGCCGGGCTCACCGCACTCTCACCGTGCCGAGACGGTGGTTGTCCCGTACTTTGAGAGGGCGCAACGGGCCGATTTGCTCGGGGACCGGGAACGCGGCGTCGCCGTCGTCATGGAATCTCCATCCGGCGGCGTGGAAGCTCCCGTCTGGGGTGCCGATCGTCACGTACGCGTCATAGGCGGTGGAACGTTCAGGCACGGGGGCCCATACCTCGATCACCGAGCCCGCCGCCGAGATATCGGAGAAGGCCTCTGCGGCCTTGTGATGAGTCAGCTGCTTGCCCAGTACCGCGTGCACAAAACCGTGAACGCGATGCTCAGCCCACGTGGGCGCATACTCATTGCGGGTATTGGCCAGGATGGGTGTCTTGTCCAGCGCAACGAAACGGGGTCTTTCATCCTCGAAGGAGACGGCGGTTTCGTAGCTCATTACCGATCCGCCTACGCCGCCGTCCGCAGCCGGGGCCTGGTAGGCGACGACGAAGTTGAGGGTCCCGTTTCCGCCGGGCCCCTCCGTCCAAGTGGAATGGAGGATGCGGTGCGAGCTGATTTCGTCGGGAACGGCCCGGAACCACTGTGCCAGTTCACCGTGTCCCTGAGCGAAGCGGACCTGCCCTCCACGACCAGTCAGCCTGACATCGTTCATGAAGATGCCCAGGTGTTCCTCAACGTTTCCGGCGGAAGATTCCAGAAAGGCGAACCACCTGTGCGCGAGCGAGAGGGCGGCGTGGTTCCTCAGGGCAATGTCTGTCCTGGCTGCATCAGGGCTACCGAGCGGCGCGGTCGAGCGATCAATCATGGTCATATTCACTTCTCCGCAGGAGTCGTCGCGAGGGCCGGATGCTCGCCAAGCGTGAACTCGGCGGCAAGGGCCTCCAAGGCGGCGAGCCGGCAGTTTTCCCCAGGCATCATGGGGTTGACCATCACCTCGTCCGTTCCATAGTCGTCGGCGAGCTGACGAAGAGCCTGCGCGACCTGCGCTGCCGTACCCGCGATCATCCTACCTTCGTTGCGTTCGCGAGCGGCCAACTCAAAGCGACTCCATGTGTGGTTTTGCGCCCTTTCCAGCGAAGGCATCCGCGAGAACGGTGCGGCGCTTTCGGCGTGCGAGAGCCAGAGATGGAACGCGTCTGTCAGGTCTGCCGCTTCCGCTTCGTCCCTGCCGACCGCGACAAACACGGCGGCAATCACCGCAGGTTCCGTCAGGAAAGCGCTGGGGCGGAACTCCCTCCTGTACTGCTCCGCCGCCCTCGATCCCCGGGCGCTGGGGTTAATGAAATGGGCAAATGTGAAGCCGAGCCCGTTGGCCGCGGCCAGTTCCGCCGTCGACCCGCTTGCCCCCAGAACCCACGGTAGGGGCAGCGATCCAGCGTCCGGGGTTACGGATACCCCCGCGTATTGGGACTCCGCGGCATGGTCTCCAGTAAGGAAGCCCAGAAGGTCTGCCACCTTTTGTGGATAGGGCAGTAGGCCCGACTTTTCGTCGTTCAAGGCGCCACTCACCCTCGGGTTGGCTCCGGGTGCGCGGCCAAACCCCATATCGATACGATTCGGGTTCAATGCCTCCAGCGACTTGAAGTTCTCTGCGACCTTCACACTGCTGTAGTGAGGCAACATCACCCCGCCAGAGCCAACACGGATCCGAGTCGTCGCAGAAGCCAAGTGGGCAATCAGGACCTCGGGCGACACACTCGCCATCGCCTCGATCCCATGGTGCTCCGACACCCAAAAACGCGAATAGTTCAGCCGATCGGCTGCTTGCACGAGCCGCGTCGATGCCTGCAGCGCATCCTGCGGCGTAGCACCTTCATCAATGGGTGCATAATCCAAAACCCCCAGTTTCAACGTTCCTCCTACATAGATGACCATCTGACTGCGAAGACCACGCTAAACCTTGCCATGTATGTGAAGGTCAAATGCGGCGTCCCGCCGTGCCGGACACCGCGGGGGGTCGGCCCTCTCGGAATGTTCCGGACTCCAACGCTGCACCTGACCGTGACTTCGGCAGTTGGAAACCCGCTTGACCTTCACACCGATGTAAAGGTTTAGTCTTGGGATGTGCGAGTGGCAGCACATGCCCTCCGGCGGTGCGCCTACTGCTGCGGAGTTCCATCCGTCGACGTCCGAGCGGTGGAATCGCACGCCCGATACCCGCGAGATAGGGACAAAATGGATAAAATTGAACGTCTGCTGGCCGTTGAGGAGATCAGGAACCTGCGCATCAAATACGCGCATCTGCTCGATACCAACAACACCGACGCGCTCGGCGAGCTGTTCACGGCCGACGCCATCTGCGATACCGGTCGCGGTCAGCAAGAAGGACGCACGGCGATCGTGAGCGGGATGAGCGCCGCGTTCGCTGAATACGACAAAGCGGCAACAGGAAGGTACCCCTTCCACCACGTCATCACGAACCATTGGGTCGAGTTCATCGACTCCAATACCGCCGAAGGCCGCGCCTACCTTGTCGATCTTCAGACGGGCCAGGAACCGGACCGGTGGATCCTCCTGGGTACGTATGCCGATGAGTATCGTCGTGAGGACGGGGTCTGGCTCATCAGCCGCACGCGGTTGGATGTTACCTGGCCAGAGCAGTCCATCGGGGGCGGTCTGCCTGGGGATCAGCTCATACTCCCCACTCGCTTGTCGTAAGCTCCAACCTGCCAGTTCCCCACTCCAACTAACGGCCATTGTCTGAATCCCGGCGCTTGGTGTCTGCCGCAGTCGACCTCCCGGCCTTGGTGCTGTGGTTGAGCCTGTTAGCTAGCGTGGCGAAGACTTCGCCGCGGGCCGAATCGGGAAGAAATACCCGGCAGCCGTACTGCCCCAGGCGAACGCATGCAATATCGATGACAAACGAGCCCGCAAACGCAGGAAATGCCGGAAGACAACAGGGAGTCCGCCGGCAACCACCTCGTGGAAGGAGCCTCAACCTTCGACTGGACTGGGGCCCGGGCTACCTCGCGGTCCCCTACCCCGAACGCCTAAAACGCCACCTCAACCAAAAAGACCGGCTAC
>Ga0213837_1001654_pt1 | contig 11473 bp, 14 predicted proteins | sample SWPATP12_FD_160572 | JGI IMG/M metagenome (GOLD analysis project Ga0213837, IMG submission 160572) | Coastal seawater microbial communities from Marineland, Florida, United States - SWPA TP1 #2 | ecosystem: Environmental > Aquatic > Marine > Coastal | place: USA: Florida | collected 2016-08-06
CAATCTTCATATTAGAAACGCCATTGAAAATAAATTGACTCTGCAACAATTTATCTCTCAAGACACGGACGCTGATTTACAAATAAAATTTCGTTTTACGCAAACTGAAAAGCCTAATAACTCTTCGTTCAGTATTGGTATAGGCGGAGCAAAAATTGGAGGAAGTGGTGGTGCCAGTGTTGGTGTAAGTACTAATATTCCGATTGAAAGTGACGCCACCTATATCACCAAAATAATGATTGATATTTCTCATGAAGGTAAAGCAGTCTGGTTTGGAAGCGATAGCTATGAAGCAAAAGGGAATATTTCTCCTTTAGAGAAAGAGCAGTTAATTTCAGAAACGGTGAACCGCTTATTAACAAACTTCCCACCCGAAAAAGGTGCTCAAAAATAATATTAGCGACTTTAATCCGGCCAACTATCAACTGGCCTTTCCCTGATGTATTTATCTGATCTCAGATAGTCGAAACACAATGCACTTCCGTTAACTTAGGAGCTTCTTTGTCTAGCGACCCACTTCCCAAAATTATCGACAATTATTCCGCAAAAGTTTGACCTAAATTATAGTTCCTAAACAAGACTACATTAGATAATACGCAATACGAATTTCATCAAAAGAGATAGCCTTCAATCGGAAAAACCGAAGAAGCACCACTGAATGAAAAATCAGACAGTAAATCGTTCACTCGGGATCTTTCCTAAGTCATGGAGTGAAGAACGCGCCGGAAGAATACCTGGCAATATTCCTATTTGGGTAGGCATACTCTCCGAATTGACCGAATTCGGTATTTTTTTCGCCGCTTATTTTATTGCTAAATTTTATTATCCCGAAGTTTTTTCAACGGGTCCTCAAAGTCTAAATACCTACCTTGGTGTCGCAAATACAATTGTATTGCTAACCAGTAGTTACTTTATGGCAAAAGCGATGGCAAACATTAGGAAAGACAATCGCATCAAGTGTGAACGTTATTTGTGGTTGGCTTTAATTTGCGGTTGTATCTATTTAGTCATCAAAACATGGGAGTTTTATTGGAATAACCTTCAAGGTTTTTCAACCAGCACAAACGAATTTTTCACCGTTTATTATTACATGACATTTAATCACTTCCTTCATGTTGGCTGGGCATCATGCGCGATATTGTGGGTCATCTTCAGGTTAAGATCAGGAGCTTACTCTTCTAAAGAAAATTCAGGTCTAGAAGCTTTGGCGGTCTATTGGCACATGATAGATTTAATGTGGATACTCATATTTCCATTATTGTATGTATTGAGATAGGAATTAGTTATGAAACGCTTAGGAATTTTAGAGTATTTATTAATCGCACTTGTATCGATTACCTTATTTAATACATTTTTAGGTGAGCAATTTTCATCAACAGTCTTGGTGAGTATTTTGATTGCGCTTACCGTCACATACAAAGGGTTTGTCGTAATCGACCACTTCATGGAGCTAAAGGGCGCTAATAACAATTTAAGGTTTTTAATGAAACTCTATTTCGTTATATTCCCATTTTTAATCATCGTGAGTGCTTTTTATTAACAAGCGATTAAACCTGTTCGGTTCTTTTATTAAATAATGTTTTTAAATAAAAGGGTATAAAAGCCGCAATAAACATAAAAAAGAAAGCTGCAAGTTCGCTCATAAAACCATCACCAAAAGCGATTATATTGAAATCGACCAATGCCATTTCCATTAAACCAACTGTCAATCCGCTAGCAATTAATACTAAACGATTAGAGGTACCATAAGCCCCAACCAACTTTGCTAGAGAATAACCGAGTACTGGAAAAAAGCTAAAAGCGAGAAAAACGACAAATGAAAAAATATATATTGACCAAACAAAGTTAACACCGCTCAGTACTTCATAAAATGAATGGAGCTTGGTTATCAAATAGCCTAAATATAGATAAAGCATATAAAGTCCTGTGAATGATCTAGGTACGAATTAATACTAGGAGTCTATAGTTTTCTTAAGGCTGTGATTTGATCATCATCATAAGGTGACTATTTAGTTTGAATTCTTTGTATCTAACTTTCTATCACGTAGAATAGAACTTCGGTTTTTCCCATGCATTAACCATCACTTAAACGCATAAAGTAATAAAGGAATCGTCTTTTGCAATTTGAAGGTTCAGAAAAAAAAGCAGAAATTATTGTTGATAGTAGTCAGTTGTCACTCATATCAGACCTACCTGAAACCTTTTGGCAAGAGCTGGTCGCATGTAGCAATGCAAAAATCTTATCCTCGATAGAAAATAAAGACTGTAAGGCTTATCTGTTATCAGAATCTAGTTTATTTGTATGGCAAGACAGGTGTTTAATCATTACCTGTGGTATCACAACGCTTGCGAATGCAGTTGAATATTTCTTAAACCATATCGAGCCTAGTACAGTGCTTCATGTTGGCTATCAACGAAAAAACGAATATTTTGCTCACGCACAGTTAAGCAGTTTCGGCGATGATATTAAACAACTTACCAAGTCCATCGATGGTATAGCCTATCGTTTTGGCGACTTGGATAGTCACCATCATTACATTTTTCATCAAAACAACAATTACCGTTTTTCGGAGGAATATCAGTCTTTCGAAGTCGTTGCTTATCAGATTTCACCGACGATATTAAAAGAGTTAACAAAATCAAATATCGTTAATGCCGAAATCAGAAACTTTTTGAATGTTGACTTCTTACTACCAGATTTTCAAATCGATGACTTTGTATTTACGCCAAGCGGATATTCACTAAATGCAATTAAGGGCAAAGACTATCTTACAATACATGTCACTCCTCACGCAGATTGCAGCTATGTCAGTATTTGTGCTTCCTTTGATATAACACTTATAGCAAGAGTTCTTTTATCTCTTTTATCGCCGAAGTCGATAGATGTCGTGAGCACAAATCATCCTGAGTTTATCCAGCAAGTGAAAGAAAATATAAATGAGGAGTTCATCAGTAAGGCGCTTGTGCAAAAAAAGCTATCTAATAGCAACCAAATTAGCTTCGCACATATAATCGTACCGCAAATAAACTATAATGAGCCTGTTGAAATAAACATCTCAGATGAAAATCATTCGCTTTAGGAAAAATAATGAGTTCAGACAACCCTTATGAAAATAACCCACTACATGGTGTAGGACTTGAAAAAGTGCTCACAGATTTAGTTGATCAATATGACTGGGATATTTTGGCCGCCTATATGAACTTAAACTGTTTTAAAAACAATCCGAGCATTAAGGCTAGTATTAAATTCTTAAAAAAGACAGAGTGGGCTAGAGAAAAAGTAGAAGCTTTTTATTTATACCAATACCACGCTTTACCAAAAGCAGATGATGCCAACTACGAATTACCGCCACGAATGCGCATAATACCTGCTCATATAAAGCCCAGAGAGCCCAGAGAACTATCACTAGAAGACGCAGAACGCCTTAGACAAAAAAGAGCGGAAAAAGATCGTAAGCGAAACAATACTAGTACTAAATCTAAAAATCCTTACGCCAATTTTTCTTAAAATATCTATAAATGCGCTATTTCAACACTAGTCAACACTATCCATACACTGGTAGAATCTAGCGCATTAAATTTAGAACAAATAAGAGATGCATTAAGATGGGCAGAGCTTACCAAAACCGTAAATTATCAATGGCCAAAACAGCCGGCCAAAAAACTAAAGTCTACTCCAAATATGGTAAGGCAATTTATGTGCTTGCTAAAAATGGTGGTGTTGACCCTAATGGTAATTTAGCTTTGCGTAGCATGATTGATAAAGCGAAAAAAGATCAAGTGCCAACTCATGTTATTGATAAAGCGATTGATAAAGCTAAAGGCACTGGCGGAGAAGATTTTGCGGAAGCGCGTTACGAAGGTTTTGGCCCAGGTAACACTATGGTCATAATCGATTGTTTAACGGATAACGGAAACCGCACGATTAAAGACGTACGCCAATGTTTTACTAAAACAAACTCTAAAATTGGTTCTACGGGTACTGTATCTCATATGTTTGATCACCAAGCAGTTTTTGCTTTTAAAGGTGAAGATGATGAAGCTGTACTAGAAAACTTAATGATGGCTGACATTGACGTTACAGATGTTGAACTAGAAGACGGCATCATCACAGTTTATGCACCTCACACTGAGTTCTTTAAGATCAAAACAGAATTTGCGAACAGCATGCCTGAATACGAGCTTGAAGTAGAAGAGATCACTTGGGTACCACAAACTTACACTACCGTTTCTGGTGAAGAAGACTTAGCAAACTTCGACAAATTTATGGCTATGCTAGAAGATTGTGAAGACGTACAAAACGTTTACCACAATGCTGACCTCGCGGATTCATAATCCTTGTTAATATTGAATAATAAAAAGCCTGATATATTTACTAAATATCAGGCTTTTTTCGTTTTATCGATATTATCTTAATATTGATTGCGTTCATCGGGTACATCACTTAAATATTCGACAAACTCTACTTCATACCCATTTGGATCTAAGTAATAAACGTTTTTTCGATATTCATCTTCCTGTCCATCTTTAGCAATACCAAAACCTGCATTTGCGAGTCGTTCAATTACAGCTTCAATATTATTTGTGACGAAAGCAAAATGCGCTAATCCAACTTGATGGCCTGTTAAATCACGATTTTTACCAACTCCATCATCATTAAATGCAATGTACTGATAATCATCGCCAAAATGAACCCAGTTTCTCGATTTTCCATACCATTCTCCTTTATCACCTCCTCTTACTTTCCAATGAGGGAATGCTGCTTGATAAAAAGTTAATGTCTCTGGGATGTCTTTTACAACTAAGTTAATGTGCTCTAAATGTATCATTGTCAAACTCCTTAAAATATCGTTCTAACTAAAAATTCTTTAACCTGTTTTGTCCACTCGCCAAGGTGGATTCAACCGGTTTTCTCCCGCCCAATACATCTTAATTTTGTTGCCTGCTGGGTCATGTAATTCTGCTTCACGCCATAAATATGGTTTGTCTTCTGGCATGCTCTCAAAAACAATGCCCTTATTCCTCAACCGCTCTACCGTTGAATCTAGGTGTTTATCTTCAAAATAAATGGTGGTGTTGGACGTGCTTGTTTCTTCAACCAATGACAGTGAAAATGTTGCCTCTCCTTCCAAACACATAAACCTCGCGTAATGCGCCGTGTCGACAATTTGAATAAAACCTAATGAGAGATAAAAACGGACAGACTCCCTCATATCTATTGCCGGTAAAGTAACTTGATTTAAATTCATAATGTCTCCTTACATTCCATAGCAATATTCTTGCTGCTTAGGAAATGGTTGATTTTTACGTGCTTCCCTCACTTTAAAAAGCGCCAAGGCGTATTGGTAAAGCATGTGAATACTGTAGTCGATGCGATCTCTAATATTGCGATCTCTTCGACTCAACCGAGGTTGGCTAGTTATTGGATTAAGCACCTCGTTAACGTCCCTAACAATTAAATGATCTGGTACAGCAACTATTTTATTGTTTTTAAGGGAATTCATACGTAATTCTGAAATGGGATATGCACCGCTTATCCCACTCACCACGCTCACTAAAAGCGCTGGCTTATGACCGGTATCTTGTGCATCACATAACAATAAAAAATTCTTAAGAATTGGAGTCACCATACCGCCCCACTCAGGCGTGATAAGCACTAACGCATCCGCTTGTCTCACAAGCTTTTCAATATAAGACCAGCCTGCAACCGTCTCTTTTTTGGTTTCGGATTCACCATCCCAAAAAGGCAAATCAAATTTACATAATTCAATATGATTAACGCTTGCGAACTGCTTTGACTGTGCAGCGATAAATTGGCCAACTTTAGCACTCTGAGACAATTCTCTTTGGCTACCACTCACAACTAATAGCTTCATATAACCTCCATATACTCGTTTGTGTTCACTTAGTGAATGCACAAACACTATTTAATAAATATTTTTATTTACTTAATATTTAGTAAAGTAATTTATTTACTAAACATTGTAAAGGATAAAATAAAGCTTTTTATTTACTAAATAATAAAATTGAGCATAATAGACTTGTCTTAAATAGAGAGCACATTCGAATTTAATTAATGAAAACAAATGAAAAGATCATTCAGACACTTAAAAGCCAAGGTGAAATGACCGCCAAAGCACTCGCTGAGCAACTTGGTTTAACTACCATGGGTATTCGACAGCATATGTTGTCTATGGAAACCGCTGGAACAATTGCTTTTAAAGACAAAAAAGCGCCAAGAGGTAGACCAACAAGGTATTGGTCACTTACTGAAAAATCGAATGAAAAGTTCACTGATCGACACAGCGAATTAACGGTGCAATTGATAGACTCTGTTCAAAGTGTGTTAGGAAGTAGTGCATTAGAAAAGCTTATAGCCGATCGTGAGGACAAAATGTTTGAGCAATATCAGGCAAAGCTTGAACAAGGCACAACAATAAAAGAAAAACTCGAACTACTGGCTGAAATCCGCAGCGACGAAGGATATATGGCAACTGTTGTAGAACAAGAAGGTGAATTGTGGTTAATGGAAAACCACTGCCCTATTTGTGCGGCTGCGACCAAGTGCCAGAATTTCTGTCGTTCTGAGCTTCAGCTTTTTCAAAAATTATTTGACGATTTAGCAATAATTTCTCGTGAAGAGCATATCGTTGAAGGCTCTCGCCGATGTGCTTATAGAGTGCTTCAAACCTAAAGAATGAAAAATGGACCTTTAAATTCCCATTCTTGAAAAGCATTCAATTTCACTATAGTGCACTTAGTTATGTACTTCCGCTTTGAGCGAAAAGCAGAAATTGACTAGTTGTCTGAAAACATAGGGTAAGGGTATATTATTGTGCCAAAGTAAAATACCCTATACGTTGTTATGGATTAATAACAATTACTAATTGTTCTTGGCATGAAAAACTTATTATCTATTCGTTCATACAGCGCTAACCCAGTTTCTCATTCACATGACTTTAATCAAGTTGTTTTGCCGTTGCGTGGTGTCATTAACATACAAGTTGAAAATTTTAATGGTAAGGTTTCTCCAAGGGAATGCGTAGTAGTCCGAGCCAACGAAAAACATTTATTTACGGCAGAGCGTGAAGCTAGGTTTATCGTAGCGGATATGGGCTGTCTTCCTGAGAATGTGAACTCAACACAACATATCGTTTTTGAGATAAACAAGCCTCTAATCAATTTTTTGCATTTTATTGAGAGTCAATTGGAAACTCAAATCAACTCTCAATTAGAGCAATCTATGTATAACACATTCTTTCAATTGCTAGAGAGCCAACATTTAATGCCTAAACTGGATTCCAGAATCCAAAATGCACTACTTTTTATTAACGATAACATTGCAGAACCATTGAAAATAGAATCAATCGCTAAGGTTGCTTTTTTAAGCCCAACTCAATTCAAAAAGACGTTCAAAGAACAGTTAGGCGCAACTGTATTAGAGCATATTACACAGCTAAGAATGGAAAAGGCTCAGGCATTATTAACACATACCGATTACCCATTGCAGATAATAGGTGAAAAAGTTGGCTACAAAGACTTGTCTTCATTCAGTCGAAAGTTCAAGCAACATTATGGTTTCCCTCCCACAAAGTTTAAAGACTAAACTTTGTCTTTACGGACAAGGATTGCGTCCGATTTGTTAAATTTTCAAGGTGTGATTAGCATATTATTTAGCCTCTAATTTTAACTGTTGAGGTAGCTATGTTAGTTAAATCTAATAATTTAAAAGGTGTACTTGCTGTTATAGCTGCTAGTTTTCTGTGGGGTACAACAGGAGTTATGGCTAGCTTTACTACGAATGTAAGTTCTTTAGCAATTGGTGCATTTGCTATGGGTGTAGGCGGTGTTCTTTTAGTTCTAGTAAATTTTTCTAGTTTGAGCAAGGACTATAGGCTTATCCTTAGACATAAGATCCTCTTTGCGATAGGGGCTTTATCTGTTGCCGTTTATCCACTCGCATTTTATTCTTCAATGCGTATATCAGGAGTTGCGATTGGAACGATAGTTTCTCTTGCTACCGCCCCAATATTCGCAGCTCTAATAGAGCGTCTATTTAGTCAAAAAGAAATTTCTCAGCAATGGGTGATTAGTTTTGTGTTTGGTGCGATTGGTATTATTCTTTTGACTGCTGGAAAGAAATCTACCCTAGGTAGTACAGCAAATGATTACCAGAATACTATTGGCGTTGTTTTGGGTTGTATTGCGGGGCTAACTTACGCCTGTTATTCATGGGTAGCTCGTGCATTGATTGACAAAGGGGTTCATTCCAGATCTGCACTATCGGGATTATTTGGAGGGGCTGCAATATTACTATTGCCATCACTATGGTTTACAGGAGACAACCTGTTGTCTAATACGACTAATGGCTTTATTTCACTGTATATGGCAATTATTCCAATGTTTCTTGGTTATTTGCTATTTTCTTATGCTTTAAAGTTCATTGATACGAGTAAAGCTACTTTAATTACCCTCGTTGAACCTCTAATTGCGACTATATTAGCCGTCATTTTATTAGGAGAGAGCTTTCTAGTGACAGGTTGGTTCGGGGGCTTGTTGGTGTTTCTTTGTTTGGTGATTCAATCAGTCAAACTCAATTTCAGTTTTAACTTAGGCAAATCGAACTAATTAAATTAAATTCGGTGAGTGTCCGCAATTGTCACTTATGCGACCTTCGTAAAAATCATTACAAAAAATCACAGTATTTTTACACGTAACAACCTCCTTTTATTTCATTAACTTATACATCTATTGAGCCTAAATCCCTTTTGTTTCGTAGTGAAAAATAGATATTCTTCGATCAAATATTCATTGACTTTTTACAAATGAAGCATAGAATAACGCCATTCGAATGATGTTCGAATAGAATTCAAACACGATATATTTGGAGAGTGGTTATGGCGCCAGCCCCTAAACACAGCCCTGAAAAACAGCAAGAATTAATTTTAGATGCCGCAATTGAAGCAATTCAAGATACGTCAATTACCGACTTTACCATGGCAAAAATAGCTCGAACTGCTGGCTTATCGATGGGGTCAATTTACAAGTTTGTGCAAAGCAAAGAGGATATTATCCTCGCACTAGCGTGCCAATCTTTTGATCATTTTTCAGACGCATTTGAAAAAGTGCTGAACTTACCGTTAACCATGCCGGAAAAAATATTAGCGATCAGTTTAATCTCTTCAAAAAAAGTACAGTTATTCGAATTTGATTATGAATTGCAGTCCTACGCAACTAACGAAGCGGTAATTCGAAGAGCTTCCCCCATGTGGACAGCAAAAGTGATTGAAGGCGTAGAACGCTGCGAAAAAAGATTCAGAGAAAGTATGTCTGAAGAAATTGCAGCGGGCGAACTAAAAGATGTGCCTAATTTATGTGAAATCGTAGAAGAGATAAATGTTGCTAGCTGGGCAATGACGGTAGGTTACGAGCAAGTAATACGCATTCAACAAACAAAAAATATTGTAGATGGTACTGACTCTTTATTGGCACCGTTATCTTTTAATGATCCTATGATCAGAAGTCTAATTCGTCTTTTAAATAGCTATCCATGGCAAAAATTAATTGATGATGAATCTTTAAATAAAATAGAAGAAGAGCTGACCAAGCTACAGTTACGATAAAATTACACGGAGTATATTATGAACCTTAAACGTTGGCTTGTAGCCATTTCCCTTTTTATAGTTATCGTTGCCGCTTTAGGTACAGTGAAATTCGGACAAATTCAACAAGCGATTGCTTTTGCTGAATCGTTTCCTGAACCTTCTGCAACGGTTAAAAGCACCATTGTAGAGGCTAAGTCTTACACCCAAACCACCAAAGTGATAGGCCAAGTTCAAGCAATAAAACATATCACTATCAGCAATGAATATGGTGGAAAGATTGTTGAAGTTGGTTTTCAGCCAGGTGACATTGTTGAAAACAATCAAATTTTGCTTCGAATCGACGATAGCGTTGAACAAGCTAGTTTAATAGCGGCAAATGCTCGTTTAAAACTTGCCAAACTTACGTATAAACGTCATGAAAAACTGCTTAAACAAAATCGGATCAGCCGAGACGAAGTCGATAGAGCTGAGGCTGAAGTTAGTATCGCGAAATCTGAGGTTGATAACTTACAATCAATTTTAGATAAAAAAGTTATTCGTGCACCTTTTGCAGGTAGAGTTGGTTTAGAGCAATTTGAAGAAGGCGAATTAATTGGTGTTAATAGCTTAATCACCTCTTTGGTGGGTATCGATCAAAATATTAGAGTAAGCTTTTCTATACCACAATCTCTACCTCAGCTTAAGGTAGGTGACGAAGTTACAGTTTCTTCAGCTGAGAAATCGCATCTAACGCAAGAAAAAACGGCGATAGTAATCGCAAAACAACCTTCTTTGGATATTAATTCTCGTCAACAAAGTTACCTTGCGCTAGTAGATAACTCAGATAACGTTTTAAGCCACAATCAAATTGTAGCGGTGTACGCGCCTACAAAAAGCATGCAAGTCGTTGTAGTACCAACTAACTCAATAACACGTGATCATTTTGGCGACTACGTACAACAGTTAGTGAAAGACGATAACAATAACTTTAGAGCAAAACCGATTAAAGTTGAGTTGGGTGATAAAGTTAACAATAACCAAATTGTACTAAGCGGTTTGGAAGGTGGAGAGTTAATTGCCAGTGAAGGTGCTTTTAAACTTGCTGAAGGTTTATTGGTTTATACAAAAGATCAATTAAACCAAAATGATCAACAAGGTGAATTCTAATGAGCGCCTTGCATGAAAACAAACCTTCTGTAATGGATATATTTGTTAATCGTCCAGTGTTAGCAATAGTTTTATCTGTGCTCATTGTATTAGCCGGTTTGAGTGCATATCAAAAGATATCTGTTCAGCAGTTTCCTAAAATTGAAAGTGCTTCGCTAGTAATTAATACCGTTTATACAGGTGCCGCCGCTGACGTGGTAAAAGGCTACGTCACTGAGCCTATAGAACGAGTGGCGTCGACAGTACCAGGAGTTGACTATGTTGATTCTGTGACTACTTCTGGTTTAAGTAAAGTAACTGCTTGGCTAGAATTAAATCATAATACTACCGATGCATTGGCAGAACTAACAACTAAGTTAAACCAAATCAAATTTGAGCTACCTACAGGTGCCGAAGATCCAGCAATAGAAATTGTTCGTGCTGATAGCCCTTACGCTGTATTTTATTTAAATGTTGAATCTAAAGACTTACCCCGTAGTGAAGTCAGTGATTACTTAACCCGTAATATTATCCCTTCTATGAGTGATATAAACGGTGTGCAAAAAGTCACACTTGAAGGCGGCAGAAATCCAGCGATGCGTATATTGCTAAACTCCGATAAGTTAGCGATATACGACTTAAGCGCTAATGATATCTTTGCAGCTTTACAAGCTAACAATACTATCGCAACACTTGGTTACAGCGAGAATAATCGTCAACGTATTGATTTATTAGCCAATACA
>Ga0213837_1001658_pt1 | contig 11388 bp, 4 predicted proteins | sample SWPATP12_FD_160572 | JGI IMG/M metagenome (GOLD analysis project Ga0213837, IMG submission 160572) | Coastal seawater microbial communities from Marineland, Florida, United States - SWPA TP1 #2 | ecosystem: Environmental > Aquatic > Marine > Coastal | place: USA: Florida | collected 2016-08-06
GGCTGATCATAATTGGCATACCCACGTAATGCCTTTGATATGGCGAGATTAAACCTTGTTGAGCCAGTGCTTTTTCAATACGCTGATTAAGGCTATTTACACCGTAATCACCCTCTCTGACGGCAGCCAGTAACTGATAATGCGCAAATGCTTTATGCACACTGGCAACACTTGCCCCTTGCTGGATAAGCTGCAAATAATCGTGATATTGCAACGCCGCTTGTTGCACAAATTGCTCAATCGGTTTATTAATTACGCTGTAATTAAGTTTAAGGTCTTTAAAGCCACCTTGATTAATCGTTTGCTCAACGTAACCCAGTAAGCCACTGTTATTGGTATTTACAGCTTGAGCTAATTGACCAATGCCGCTGCTGCCATCAAAACGATAACTTTGCTGTAAAAACGCAATACAATCGTTAAGTACAAAATGACTGCTCGCCGCGGGTATTTCGCTCTGATTATTAAAACAAACGCGATTAAGCTGCGCTGCTCTTTCACTGCTGTAATCAGGCATTTTGCCAAGCTCTAACCCTTGGCATAGGTCGCTAAGAATACTGCCCGTATCAACCGAGGCTAATTGGTCTTTATCACCCAGTAAAATAAGTCTTGCATGACTCGGTAATGCCTCAATTAGTTTTGCCATAAGCGATAAATCTACCATCGATGCTTCATCAATGATAAGTACATCTAAATGCAGCGGATTACGCTTGTTATGGCGAAACTTATTGGTATGCGGAATAACCCCCAGTAAACGGTGAATCGTTTGCGCGCTGTCAGGAATAAGTGGCGCGATATTATCAGGGATCATACTGAGCTTTTGCTTTGCCCCTAAAATCGACTCAGTTAAACGCGCTGCCGCTTTACCTGTCGGTGCAACCAGCTTAATTGTTAGCGGCGCACTGGCATACAAAGATTGTAATATGGCCAATAGCTTAGTTACAGTGGTGGTTTTACCTGTACCCGGGCCGCCAGTGATCACACTAAAGCCTTTTGTTGCAGCAATCGCACAGGCTACTTTTTGCCAGTTTAATGTTTTAATAGGATCGCTTGGGTTGGTTGTATGTTCACTGCTAGGAAAATACACCTCAAGTAATGACGTTAATTCGGCTTCATCAAGTGTGAGTTCTTTCGTTGCTAAATGATGTAAACGCGAAGCCAGTGTGGTTTCGTACTCTGCCAATCGGGCAAAATAAAGTTTATTGGCAAACAATAGCAGTGGTTTGTCGTCCCCGACACACTCAGCATTCATTAGTTTATTAACAGCCTCATTAAGGCCAAATTCCATATCAAACGGGGTTAAAACCTCAGGGGCTGCAATGCTGGCATCAGCTAGGCTTTGCTCTCTTATTTCAAACGGGTTTTGCCAGTTTATATTCACGAGCTCTAAACAGCTGTGCTGACTTTGCTGCGCAGCCGCAAGCAATAAAATCAGGTAAAAAACTTCACTGTTCGCTGCATCGTTATTCTCTATCAACGATTGCGAACCGGCTACTGTTTCTGTGCCAGTCAATAGCTCTGCGAGTTTCACATCAACTAAGCGAATACGTTTTGCCTCAAGTAAATAACTCAGTAAAGGCTGCGTTTTAACCTCTGTGACAGGTAACACTGAGTCGCTTTGGGCATGTTGTGCTGGCTGCTGTGGTTGCTTATTCATTGGCTCGTTTGGCTCATGGTCATCAAAGCCGAATGTCATTTGACTCATAGCATGGCTCCTTGTGCGAATAAGCTATCAAGCTCAGTTAATTGCTGTTTTGTAAGCTGATTAAAGTACACCCCTTGCCCTTCGCTCATACCACGTAAAAAGGTGTAGTAAACACCCCCTAAATGCGTATCGCTATCGTAATCTTGAATACGTTGTTTTAATAAACGGTGCAATGCCACGGTATATATCAAGTACTGCAAATGATACTGGTGACTGGTCATGGCTTGTTCTAGTTGCTCATGTTGGTAATCAGCCGCACTGTTACCTAAAAAGTTCGATTTATAATCAAGAATATAATACTTACCCTGCCAGCAAAATATTAAATCTATAAAGCCTTTTAGTAAGCCTTGCACCTCACTAAAATCAAGCTGCCCGGGTAAATTAAAGTGCTTTACCAACACTTGGTTAAGCTTATCGCTTGAGAGTGACAACAGCGGTAAGTTAAATTCCATTTCGACCAAACAGGTATCAGGTTCAAGTACTGATAAACTAAGCCCTTTATCGTTTAATGGGCAATTCAGTGCGGCAAGGATCCACTGCTCGGTCATTTCCTGCCAGCTATCGTCAATATGGTATTTTTCGAATAACGTTTTGATCACTTTATCAAGTGCGTGGTCGTCTTGCTCGCTGACTGGGCGCTTTAACGCATAAGGGTCGGTAAAGTCTAATTGCTCAAAGATTTCATGCAAACAACTACCCGGCTTTGCCCCTTTAGGGAAGCTGTAAGGAGTTAAAGCATTTGCATTTTGGGCTAAAAACTCATCTTTTTCGTGATCTTCATCACTGCGACCAAGCTCAATATGATCAGTATGCTTTTTCAGCGTTAAGCTACTAAAGCTGGTTGAGCGCCAATCACGCTGAATGTCTGCTTTAACAATATTAACTTGATAGGCTTGCTCACTGTCTGTACCAGCAAATGTTAACTTTTCAAGCTCATCTGCTTGGCTAAACGCCTCATAATGCATGTGCGCAGAGCCATCACAAAATTGTTGTAACAATGCGCGCCATTCATCGCCCGATTTAATCTCTAACCCTGCAAATAATACGTGGCCAATGCTAGTACTTTGAATACCTGGGCGAGCACTGCGACCTTGGGCAATGTTATACATCCCCACAGAACAAAAATGCACAGCACGAGTCAGTGCTACGTAAAGTAACCGTAAATCTTCAGCCAAGCGCTCTTGCTCAGCTTTTTGCATTGCGTCGTCACTTTTAGCAAGGTCATAAATAAGCTTACCGTCTTTATGGTAAAGGGCTTCTTTGCTTTCACGGTAGCCACAGGCAAACGGCATGAATACAATCGGGTACTCTAAGCCTTTTGAGGCGTGCATAGTGACAATTTTCACCAAGTTAGCATCGCTTTCTAGGCGTACTTGCACCGCTTCACCATCTTGTTGACTGACTTTTTGTGCAAACCAACGCAGTAATCTGTGGGTGCCCTCAAGCTCAATTTGCTTTTGCTGCAAGATTTCCCCTAAATGACGGAAATCGGTGAGCCAGCGTTCAACGTTGTAGCCTAAGCCTTGCCAACGCGCTGCAAGCTGATTATGGCTTAATAAACGCTCGAGCATCGCCATAGCGCCTTGTTTATGCCAAATGTGGGCAAGCTGAGCAAAAAAGTTTAGATGTTCTTGCCATGCACTTTCATTTTCGTGAAGCTCATAAATGCGGTTGTAGCTTAAACAAAACAATGGCCCAGCAAGCACACCACGCAGTAATGATTCATCATACTGTCCATGCAATGCCGTTAAAAAGTTCAGTAAATGATGACTAAGCTCTTGGTTAAACACACTGTCACGGGACAAATACACGCTGGCAATGGCGGCTTCTGCTAGTGCTGTTTTCATAAGCTGTGCTTCGTTTCGGTCACGCACTAACACACAGATATCGGCGGCGGTGAGAGGCTTTCCTGCAATGGTTGCAGCGCCTGCATTAGCTTGCTTGAGTAGCTCAGTAATTTTTTTCGTATACTGCAAAGCCAGTGCCTGTTGAGCCACCCCTTTGCTGGTTGGCTTGTTGTGGGCTTCGGCGTACTCATCAACAAAAACCGAAAATTCAAACGATCTGGGCATTTCACCGTTTATTAAAAACGCTTTGTCTTGCTGTTTTCCTTTGGCATTAACCTTTTGAAATGGGATCGCATCGTTGTAAATAAAGCTATTAGCATTTTTAGCAAATAAGCGGTTTACACTATCAACAACCCCTTCACTTGAGCGGTAGTTGGTATCTAGGGTGTATTGCTTGCCCTCTGAAACGGCTTGTTTTGCGCCAATATAAGTAAAAATATCAGCACCACGGAAGCCATAAATAGCCTGTTTTGGATCACCTATCATGGCAAGCGTGGTGTTTTTAATGCCATAAATGCGGCTAAAAATACCATATTGAACTGGGTCGGTATCTTGGAATTCGTCAATCATGGCAACTGGAAATAAAGCCGCAATTTTTTCACTTAATGCTTGGCCTTGCTCACTTAAAAGTGCCTGATGCAAGTTACTTAATAAGTCATCAGGGGTGATCACGCCTTGTTCTTGCTTGCGTTTAACTAATGCATTTGCGACCCATTTAGCTGCGTATTGCACTATCGCAATATTCAAGCCGTTATTGATAAGGCTACTCAGTTTAGCCATTTCATCAAAACGAGCCAGCATTTCATGACTAAGCAAGCTGCCGTTTTTCTTATAATTTGCAGGATCGCTTAAATTTTCTGTGCCCCATACTTCAAACGAGTATTTACTGGTACCAAATACAAAAAATAGCTCATCATTGTTTATATACTCTTCAAGCGCAGCAAGGCTGTTTTTACGACCTGGAGTTTTTGAGCCACTTAAATCAGATGCTTTTACAGCATTAATAAACTCACTCTCACGGCACGCCGTTTTAAATGCCGGTACTTTTGCCACAAAGTTGTCGCGCGCTTGCCATATATCGTCGAGGTCGTACTCAGGGGTAATTGTTGCCCCTTGTCTATTGAGTAAACTCACTACCTGTGAATACAGTGACGCCGGCACTGGGAAAATATCGGTAATTGCTTGCGTTCGCTCTTTTGATTGTGGGTAAACAAAGGCACGCCAAAAGTCATTAAGGGTTTCTTGAATAAGCTCACGCTCATCTAAAATAAACTCTAAGTTAAACGCCACGCCGGATTCAAAGGCATGTTGTTTCAGCATTCGCTGACAAAAGCCATGAATAGTAAATATGGCAGCTTCATCCATCGACTTTGCCGCGGCGTCTAACAAATCAAATGCTGCGTGTTTGTCCGTCACCTCGTTAATCACTTGCTCTATCAGCTCATCACCAGGCTCTTTACCAAGCAGTGCATCTCTGGCATCGATTATACGCGCTCGCACACGGTCTTTTATTTCTTGAGTTGCAGCCTCTGTGAAGGTCACCACCAGTATTTGCTCAACACTCAGCGGCGTATTTAATTGTTCATCTTCACCAGTCGCTTTTTGTAAGCCCAACAAATACCGTAAATACAAACCTGTGATGGTGTAGGTTTTACCTGTACCAGCACTGGCTTCTATAAGGCTTTGCCCACACAGCGCCATACTCATTGGATTAAGCGTTTGCATGATCTGCCTCCTGTGCTAATTCAACAATTGGCGATAACAGCAGCTCGCTCCATTTTATAAACTCTTCTTCACAGTCTTTAAGGCTCTTTATGGTTAAACGAATATACGGGTTTTCACCTTCACCTATGCCTATGTATTGCGGTGCGAACTTATTGTTTGCTTTAACCATATCTTTGTCTGTTTTTATGTACTCGTAACCACTGACCGGGAAAAACGCCACAGGGCGAGTTAAAAGCGTTTCATAAAGCGAAAACCAATCGTTTAAATAGCTGCGGGCATCGTCTTCTGACAAGGGTGAAAAACTAATTTGCTTGTCTAAACCAAGAATAAGGGTTTCAACCGGCTGCCCCATTGTTTGCGCCGCTAAATGATGCACAAAGCCGCGAATAACATCTTTTGCTTTAATACTGGCGGTGCGATAAAACACCTGTTTTTGACCATAAATATGATTTAACCAACCTTCTAAAGTGGTGTTGGCTATTTTAATATTTACTTCAACGGGTAATGCTTCATCACCTTGAATATGCGCTTTCACTTGCCCAGCAAGCGCATCAACTCGGTGCTGCATACTTTCAAACACAAGGTCGCCAACATGGGCTTGAGGTAATTCACCGCGCTGCATTATTTGCGCTTTGTTAAGCGGTAGCTCTTGAATGCTAGCTTCGAGAATTTCGTCAAGGTAAAAGTAACGACGTAATGCGTCTAAACTAAATGGCTCTTCATCTTTAGCGATATCGTTAAATTGCGGTAAGCGTAAACCCAAACTTTGCTGATAAAAGCTCTCGTGCGGCTGGCAAATGCTGCGAATAAACTGAGTTAACTCAACGGTATTTTCTGGCTGAACACTGAGCGCTTGCTGTGGCTCAGGGTTAATAGCTTGAGTTGGCACCCACACTGGGTTATAGCTGTGTAATTGTGTGGCTAACGGTTTGTTTGCTTTTTGCTCATCATCCGTTTTCTCTGTTAGATAATAAGCCGAGTTAAATGGCTGTAAGTGCTGATAATTAATCAGCGCCTCTGGTAGCTTTAAGTGAGTGTCTTTATCAGCAAACTCAAAACTACGGGCTATGTATTCCAAAAGCTCGCTCACTAAAGTTGAGGGCATTCTTGGTTGGTTATCAAAACAAGAACGGCCAATATAACTGATGTATAGATTCTCACGGGCACTTAAAATCGCTTCTAAAAACAGGTAACGGTCGTCGAGCTTGCGAGAGCGGTCGCCTTTTTGGCGTTTTGAGTATGGAACTAAGTCAAAACCGATTGGCTGAACGGTACGCGGGTAATCTGCATCATTTAAACCTAGCATGCACACCACTTTAAATGGCACAGCGCGCATTGGCATCAACGTACAAAAGTTAACTTGCCCCACTAAAAAGCGCTGCCCTACACCTTTTTCTTGAATACCTTGTTTAACCAAGTAACTCACAATGCGCTGCGAAACAGCTTGTTGGTAATCGCCATTGTCATAATGCTTAATCAGTGTATCGAGCACTTTTTGCAGTACTAATAAATCCCAGCTTTGTTCACCTTCATCGCTGTACACATCGTTTAATAATTCTTTTAGAATTTCTGCCTTTTCGTTAAGCGGTGCATCAGCTTGAAGCTTGGCTTTATAACGGGCCAGTACATCAATAAATTCAATGAGTTTATTAAGTGTATTCAGTGCCATGCCTTCAACTTCATCGGCACTGTAAATCCCCGAAAACGGCAGTTGTTCATCACGTTGTGCAACACCTAATAACAAGCGGTTTAAGCCATGTTGCCAAGTGTTTAAATCTATTGCGGGTAAGCCAAAACTGTCTTTGTGGGCGGCATCTAAGCCCCATTTAACGCCAACGCGTTCAAGCCAAAAACCAATTTGCTCATATTCATGGGCTTCGAGGTTAAACTTCTCGGCAATTTGTGTGACTTGCAGTAAATCAAGAATGTCAGACACACCAAAGCGTGAGTATGGTAAATCAGCTAAACTGGCAAACGAGCTAAGTACGGGTTTTTCTTGTTCTATGGCTAAATCGGCTAACGCATAAGGAATAAAACGTCGCCCTTCGGCACCACCAAACACCGCCTCAATATACGGGCTGTATGTGCCAACATCCGGCATCATTACAATAATATCTTTTGGTGTTAGCGCTTTATTTTCATTGAATAGATTGAGCAAGTAATCATGTAGTCGTTCGACTTCACGTAGTGGCGTGTGGCAATCGCTCAGCACAATACTGGTATCGTCTGCCTGAATCGGCAATTTGCCTTCGTCATTAATAAACCATTCTTTATCAGGCGTTAATGACTCCCCCTTGAAGGCTAATTGGTAAATTTCAGACTGAATTTGCGATAACAAGCTTTGATCAAACTCGTTATCGAATCCGTCAAGCCACTGCGCGTCTAATTGTAGTAACTGCTCAAAATAGTCTCGGCCTAATTTACCCCACGACGAGAGTAACGGGTTACCAATAAAAAAATACTCGTGATCAGGGTTTTTAGCGCTGTCTTCAAGCGCTTGTAACTGCGGGCGTTTGGCATATTTAGCAGCAATCTTGGCTGCTGTTTTCTCATCGAGTGTGTCGCCCCAGTAATGTTCACTGGGGTTAAAGAAAAACAAAAATACCTGCGTTTTTTTCGCAATGGCCTGAAACACTTCAAGCTGGCTGCTCGCAATTGCAGAAATACCAAATAAACTAATGCGCTCAGGTAATAGGCTTGCGTCCATTTTTTCAAGGGCTGCAAGGAGTTTGTCTTGCATATTGGCGCGGTGATATTGGCTTTGCCCAAGTTCTTTACTATGCGCCACCAGCTTACGCCAGAGATCTGGCTGCCATGGCGCAATGCCCACATCAACATCATCAAGTTCATCGATGCCCTGCTCCCAAGTGGCAATCCAATTGGGGCGATACATTAAATATTGGTCATAAACGTCGGCAATTTTCTCGCACAAGGCAAAGGTTTTTTGCCCTTCACTGTCAGCATCTAAATAGGTTTTAAGTGGTAAGTACAGCGGCTCATCAATGCAGTTTGGTAAAATCGCAAACAGCTTCCAAGCAAGGTTAGCTTTGTTATACGGTGATTCACTGGGTACATCAGGCAGCAATTGTTGGTAAAGCTGCCATATAAAACTTGAAGGCAGCGGAAAATCAACCTGAGCGGCAATCCCTAAGTGTTCACTTAAACCTATTTTTAGCCACTGCGACATACCCGGTGACTGCACAAGCACAATTTCTTTTTTAAAGGGACTCGTTAATGGATTAACTTTAATAACTTTATGAAAAAGCTCTTGCAGTGCTTCCATGCGATTTGATTGAATTATATTCAGCACTCTACACTGTCCTTGCTTGAAACTAACTAATTGACACAGTGTAAGATATTTTAATTAGATGGGATAGAGAGAAATACCCGCAAACAAGGCTTATTCCATGTTTACGGGTATGAGCTGCGGGCATGTGTTAAATATATGCGCAGCTGGCAATATTTACTGGTATGGGCTTATCGTCGATAACGCGAACTCGGTGTGCATGATCTCATCACCCTTAATACCTTTAAGCGCAATACGAATGGTAGGATCTGCTTTTTGCCAATCGATTGTTAAGTCGCCGTAGTTAACTTCATGAGTGTAATCACCCACACGGTGTTTATTAGGGCTAACATCTTTCCACTTTTCTGTAAGCCCAGAGCTGGTCATTTCATATAACGGGTAATCTAGGTTTTGTTGATATTTAGACAGCTCACCCCAGTGAGTATCACCACTGACAATAATCACACCATTTACTTTATGTTTTTTAATAAGCGCAAATAAACGCTCACGATCAGCCGGATAATTTGCCCATGACTCCCAGCCTGTAAAATCAGCCAATAACTGTAAGCTTGAGGCAATGATTTTTATCTTTTCATCTGACTTAAGCTCTTGTTCGAGCCATTGCCATTGGCTTTCGCCAAGCATAGAGGCGTTTTTATCGGTTGTTGGACTATAAGGCCCTTGTTTTGCCGGTTTACGCTCAAGTTGATAGGTCATCGCTGATACATGATTTAACGGCGCACGATTAAAACGAAGATCAGGCATGATGACTTTTACTGTTTGCTCGCCTTCACCGTACGTGTACGAAGTGTAAATACCATCTTCACGAGTTCTGCGAGCAGAACCTGCTGGCTCTTGCCAAAAGTCGAGCATGATTTTTCGTGATTGCTGTTTTTTTGGGTATTCGCTGCCAGCGTCATTTTCGCCATAATCGTGGTCATCCCACATGGCAATGATTGGCGTATTCGCACGTAATGTTTTAAAGCCCGGCTTTTGCCCTAAACGTTGGTATTTATCAGCAAGTATCGTCATATCTTCGGTATCACCATAAATGTTGTCGCCAAGGAACATAAATAAATCGGCTTGCTCTTTGTTGATGGCATCAAAAATCGGAATAGCCTTGTCTTGATGACCACATGAGCCAAACAAGATTTTACTTGGCGCGGCAATCGCACTCACACTACTAACGAGCATTAACCCAGATAAGGCGCTTTTAAACAAACGAAGAGTGAAACTCATTTTAAAATCTCCTTAATCGGCGCTGCCATCTTCGGGTTAACTTGCTGACTGTTGACGCCTAAAATATTCAGCACAGTTGCCGCTACTTGCGATTGTTTAAGCTCATTGCTTGGCTTAATTAAGCCTGTTGCTTTTATATCTGGGCCAATCGCTGCTAACCAAATATGCTCAGAGCCAACAATGCCGTTTGGAAAACGCTGCTTTCCTTGCTCTGAACGTGCTAAAGCACGCTTAGAACTATGATGTTGCCAATCATCAGCATGACTGCCACGGCCATGATCGGTAGTGATGATCATTGTGGTGTTGTCTTTATAGCCCGGTGTTTGTTGAATTGTTTGCCAAAGGTCACGAATAAACGCATCACTTTGTTTAGCCGATTTTAAATAGGCATCGTATTTACCGTTATGGGCAAAGTCATCGGTTTCACCCAAGCTAATAACAAGCAAACGCGGCTGTTTATTTAATAAATATTGTTTGGCAAATCGGTAGGTAAAGCTGTCGAGGCGCACATTGTGCCAAGGGCTTGGGATCTCGCTTTGCATTTGGTTTAGCAGAGTCACTTCGGCTGAGTTCACTGCATCAAAGGATTCAAAGCCAGCATTAACATAAACCCCACTGCGCTCACGATTTACAATATAAGGAAACACATCCCAGCTACCAAAAAGCGCGGTTTTACCTTTAAACTCTGGCTGAGAATTTAAACTCTCTAAAATGGTTTTATTGGGGTTAGGCACTTTATCGTTGCTATCGATATTCTCATCTACTATGCCAGTTAAAATTTCACTGTAACCTGGGTATGAGAAATACCACGGGTTGCTTACCGACATCAATGAGCCTTGAGTTCTATCTCCAATCAAAACGCCCTGCTTTGCCAGTGTTTCACTAAAAAATGGCATTAACGCTTGAGTTCGCTGTGCTTGGTCATCTCGCCAAAAAAGCGCCTTTAGTTCATCTGTATCTGAAACAAAATCAGTGTTATCGATTAGGTTTTTATCTGCACCAGAGAACACTTCTTGCCAGCGAAGCCCATCAAGAGTAACGAGCACAACATTGTCGGCAGCTTTACTGTTTAAGCTTAATAGTGATGCCGCTACCACCACCGTGGCTAAAATTAATTTTTTCATATTTCACCTGCAAAAAAGCCCATCAAAGATGGGCTGTTTAAACGTTAGCTTATTACTTAAAACTGCGCTGTAAGTGTTAAAGCTGCGGTACGTGGTGCACCAATAAAGTAGGTTGAACCATTACCTGTGCCACCTGCGAGATATGATTTATCAAACAGGTTATTCACCACAAATGCAAGGTCGATTGATTTAAACACGCCTGAATCAAGGCTGGTGTTATACCCAATGTTTAAATCAACCAAGGTGTAACCATCAACCTCATTACGCGAACGGGTTTGCTCATCAGTCCATGCACCTAAACGCTCACCTGTGTATTTAGCCGATAAACCAAAGCGGAAATCACCACTGTAGTAGTCTGCCGATACCACAAATAAATCTTGTGCTGAGTCAATCACTTCATCACCCGCTTTAAAGCTGGCTGATGCATCCTCAAGTAGCTCACCATCGCTATTGTAAGCACTCGGA
>Ga0213837_1001661_pt1 | contig 11375 bp, 9 predicted proteins | sample SWPATP12_FD_160572 | JGI IMG/M metagenome (GOLD analysis project Ga0213837, IMG submission 160572) | Coastal seawater microbial communities from Marineland, Florida, United States - SWPA TP1 #2 | ecosystem: Environmental > Aquatic > Marine > Coastal | place: USA: Florida | collected 2016-08-06
TTTCCCCCGTCACCGGCCACTACGTCACCGTCGACGTGGACGGCCTCGAATACAAGGTTTTCTACCTCGAAAACGGCCAGGGCCAGCCCCTGGTCTGCCAGCACACCGCCGGAGCCCACAACCACCAATGGCGCGGCCTGCTGGAGGACCCGGAGATCACCGCCAACTACCGCGTCATCGCCTACGACCTCCCCCGCCACGGCAAATCAGACCCGCCTGAAAACACCCAGTGGTGGACCGAGGAGTACCAGCTCAGCGCGGACCACTACGCCAACTTCATCATCGCCCTCGTCGATGCACTGGAACTGGTTGATCCCATCTTCATGGGATCCTCCTTCGGAGGCAACATAGCGCTGCAGCTCGCCCACCGCTTCCCGGAGAGGTTCGACGCCGTCATCCCCGTAGAGGGGGCGGACTACTCACCGGGGTTCTACCTCGATTGGTGGCAGCACCCCCATGCCAACGCCGCTCAAGTGTGCGGCAGCGGCACCTGGGATCTCATGGCCCCGCAATCGCCGGAGGCCGACCGCTGGAAGACCTGGTTCTACTACACACAGGGTTCCGAGGCGTTCAAGGGTGATCTGTACTTCTACTCGGTGGACCACGATCTGCGCGGCAAACTGGGCGAAATCCAGACGAACAAATGCGCGGTGGTCCTGATGACCGGCGAGTACGACTACCTCACCACGCCTGAAGACGGAGCCCGCACGGCCAGCCAGATCCCGGGTGCCGAGTTCATCGAGATGAAGGCTATCGGGCACTTCCCGATGAGCGAGAACTACCCGGTCTTCAAGCGATACCTCGTCCAGGCTCTGGACTTGATCCGCACCAAGACCAGCGTCCGAGCCTAGCCGGCTCTCACCTAGGGCGTCGGTGCCGACCCCAGCGGGTCGGCACCGGCCCTGCCACCTCAATGGTGAAAGACACACAGAAGTTCCAGCGTCCTCATGCCCTGCCTCTGGCAGCCGGACCGCACCAAACTGCTGAAGGTCGGGCTGCACCGCTACGACTTCCTTAAAACCCCTTGGAGATAGAACGATGTCAATAAACGCCCAGCGTGAAGCCGCCCTGCTGGCCTCCGTGCCGACGGGCCTGCTGATCAATGGCGAGTGGCGTCCGGCCGCGTCCGGGAAGACCTTCGAGGTGGAGGATCCGGCCACCGGCAAGGTGTTGTTGAGCCTGGCCGATGCCGGTCCCGAGGACGGCAAGGCGGCCCTGGACGCCGCCGCCGCCGCGCAGGAGTCCTGGGCCAAGGTCCCGGCCCGCGAACGCGGGGAAATCCTGCGCCGCGCCTTTGAACTGGTCACCGAGCGGGCCGAGGACTTTGCGCTGCTGATGACCCTGGAGATGGGCAAGCCGCTGGCCGAGGCCCGCGGCGAGGTCACCTACGGCGCGGAGTTCCTGCGCTGGTTCTCCGAGGAAGCCGTCCGTGCGTTCGGCCGCTACTCGGTCTCCCCGGATGGGAAGTCCCGGCTGCTGGTGACCAAGAAGCCGGTGGGCCCGTGCCTGCTGATCACGCCGTGGAACTTCCCGCTGGCGATGGCGACCCGCAAGATTGCCCCCGCCGTTGCCGCCGGCTGCACCATGGTGCTGAAGTCCGCGAACCTGACCCCGCTGACGTCCCAGCTGTTCGCCGCCGTGATGCTGGAGGCCGGCCTGCCCGCCGGTGTCCTGAACGTCATCCCCACGTCCACCGCCGGCGCCACGACGGGGCCGCTGATCAAGGATCAGCGCCTGCGGAAGCTGTCCTTCACCGGGTCCACCGAGGTTGGCCGCCGGCTGCTCTCCGATGCCTCCGAGACGGTCCTGCGGACCTCGATGGAGCTCGGCGGCAACGCCCCGTTCGTGGTGTTCGAGGACGCCGACGTCGATGCCGCCGTCGCGGGGGCCATGCTGGCGAAGCTGCGGAACATGGGCGAGGCCTGCACCGCTGCGAACCGGTTCATCGTGCACGAGTCCGTCGCCCAGGAGTTCGCGAAGAAGTTCGCCGCGAAGATGGCGGACATGACCACCGCCCGGGGCACCGAGGCCGACTCCAAGGTCGGTCCGCTGATCGATGCGAAGAGCCGGGACAAGGTCCACGAGCTCGTCACCGACGCCGTGAGTGATGGTGCTGTCCTAATCATGGGCGGGGCGCCGGCGGACGGTCCGGGATACTTCTACGAACCCACCCTTCTCCTCGACGTGCGCGAAGGCGCACGGATCCTGTCCGAGGAGATCTTCGGCCCCGTCGCGCCGATCATCACGTTCGACACCGAGGACGAGGCCGTCCGGCTCGCCAACAACACCGAGTACGGCCTCGTGGCCTACGTCTTCACCCGGGACCTGAACCGGGGCATCCGGATGGGCGAACGCCTTGAAACCGGCATGCTGGGCCTGAACGCCGGCGTGGTGTCCAACGCGGCCGCCCCGTTCGGCGGCATCAAGCAGTCCGGCCTGGGCCGCGAAGGCGGCCTCGAGGGCATCGAGGAATACCTCTACACCCAGTACATCGGCATCGCCGACCCCTACGCCGGCTAACCATCGTGCCACCCCCGCCAGCCGGCGCGGGGCCAAGCCTCCGACAGAGGCGTTTCAGCAATCGTTCGATCTCGGCCAGTATCCCTGAAGAGCGTGGGCTCGTGATGGGAAGACGAATGCTCCCACAACCCGAGGGATGCGAAACGCCAGCGATTGCCTTCGCCGTCATCTTGCCTGCGTAGGCTGAAGTCATGCGACAAGACTTTGATCCCGCCGAACTGCCTTCGCGGGATTTCTACCGGCTGTTGACGGCCGTTGTTGTTCCCCGTCCGATTGCGTGGGTGTCGAGCAGGTCGGCCGAGGGCGTGGACAATCTTGCTCCACATTCGTTCTTTACTGTTGCATCAGTAAATCCCCCGATCGTCCAGTTCACGTCGGTAGGAGAGAAAGATTCGCTGCGCAATATCCGCACGCGGGGCGAGTTTGTGGTGAACCTGGCGCCTGCCGGACTGATCGCCGAGGTCAATGCGACGGGCACGAACTTCCCCCCGGACGTGAGTGAGTTCGACGCGACCGGCTTGACGCGCGAAGCGGGTCGAACCGTGGGGGTGCCCAGGGTAGCGGAGTCCCCTGTGGCCTTGGAGTGCCGGCTGCACACTACGCTGCCGATCGGTGACTGCGTTCTGGTCTTCGGGGAGGTTACCCATGCCGTGGTTGATTCAGACATTCTCGTTGGCAGCCACCCGCGGATCGACCTGCTGGAACCGCTGGCACGGTTGGGGCTTGATGAATGGGGCACCACGGGGTCTGTCACGGAGCTGAAGCGGATCCGCAGGGCCGATTGGCCTGGCGGGTTCCGCCGGAAGAACCGCTCCGAGGGCTGAGCGGGCATCGGCCCGGCATCCACGACGGAGGAACTGATGGCGATGGCTGTGATCACGCCCATGGGGGAGAACATCGGGCCCATTGCGATGGGGCTGACGATCCACTGAATCAGGACGTACGCGATGACTGCCAGGATTGCGTCGAAGACGAAGCAGCAGGCATACAGCTTCAAGGAATCCGCGGAAGCTCCTGCATCATCGAGCATGACGTTGGCGAGCCTACCGAAACGAGGCCCACACAGTCCGTCGACAGCACTTGGTATTGAGAGTTTCGGCCGTTATTCAGGCGCTGCGTTATCGGATTGAGGCGTTTGGGAGGCGGCCCGGTTGCATGTGCATGTTGCCGGTTTCGACAAGCCTGTCGTGCCAAGAGAGGGACTCGGCGAGGAGGTGGGGGGTGTGCTTGCCGAAGCTCTCTCGCCTGGCGCGGTCGTAGTAGTCCTGGAGCAGGGGGCGGTAGTCGGAGTGCGCGCAGCGGTCGATGACAGTTGCGCGCGTTGTTTGGGCGCGAGTCCACGCAGGTCAGCCAGACCTTGATCGGTGACGATGATCATCGCGTCGTGTTCGGTGTGATCGACGTGGCTGACCATGGGAACGATGCCTGAGATGCTGCCGCTTTTTGCCGTGCTTGGGGACATGAAGACCGAGAGGGAACCGTTCCGGGCGAAGTCGCCGGAACCGCCGATTCCGTTCATGACCTTGCTGCCGGCGAAGTGGGTGGAATTGACGTTGCCGTAGATGTCGGCTTCGATCATGCCGTTCATTGCGATGACTCCTAGGCGGCGGATGAGCTCGGGGTGGTTCGAGATTTCCTGGGGGCGCAGCAGAATCCGGCTGCGGTAGAAGTCGATGTTGTCGTTGAATTCCTTCACCCCTGCGGCGCTGAGAGAGAACGAGGTGGCGGAAGCCATTTTGATCACGCCGTTGCGGATTAGGTTGAGCATGCCGTCCTGGATCACTTCGGTGTAGGCGGTGAGCGCCTTATATCCGCCTTCGGACAGGGCGGCAAGTACGGCGTTGGCGATGTTGCCCACGCCGGATTGAAGGGGAGCAGTTTCCCGGTCAGTTTTCCGCGCTGGATTTCATGGTCGACGAAGTCCAGCAGGTGCCCGGCAATTTCGCGGGAGGCTTCATCGGGGGCGCTAAAGGGGGAGTTCCGGTCCGGCGCGTCGGTGCTGCCGACGGCCACGACTTTGGCTGAGTCCACGTGCAGATAGGGTTCGCCGATCCGTTCATCCGCGGCAGTCAGCGGTATGGGTTTCCGGTCCGGGGGCAGTGCGGTGCCGTAGTAGATGTCGTGCATTCCTTCCAGCCCGGCGGGCTGGAAGGCATTGACTTCGAGAATGATTTGGTCTGCTTGATCGAGCCAGGTTTTGTTGTTCCCGACCGAGGAGGACGGTATCAGCCGGCCGTCCCTCAGGATGCCGGCGACTTCAATGACGGCGAGGTCTATGTTGCCGAAAAACCCGGACCAGGTGTGCTGGGCAACGTGGCTAAGATGCATGTCGATGTAGTCGATTTCGCCGTTGTTAATGCGTTCCCGCAGCACAGGGTCGGACTGGTAAGGCAGGCGCAGTTCCATGCCGTTGGCTTTAGCCAGGGCGCCGTCGAGTTCGGGAGCTGTGGACGCACCGGTGAGGACCTTGATCCTGAACGGCTCGCCGGCGGCGGCCGCCGCTTCCATCCGGGCCGCAAGGGCTTGCGGCACGGATTTAGAGTACCCGGCGCCGGTGAACCCGCTCATGGCTACCGTCATGCCCGGTCTGGTCAGGGCCGCGGCCCGCTCCGCGGACATCAGACGGTTGTGCATTCCGACGTGCCGGATACGGTCCTGCATCAGGCTCCTTCGTTGGAAACTTCCGCGTCAATTTTGCGTCCCCGGCGGGACGGTGCCGGACCAATCGCGGGACGAGGCGTTCCAGGCGCAGTTTATGGTCCGGTAGTCCCCGGCGGCCCCGCATCCGCCGCTCGGTCTGGACGCAGATCCAGTTCGGGCTTCGGTGCGGTCGCGAGGAAGCATCCGGCATGCCAGCCTCGCCGCAAGTGCGGTACCGGTCGGTCCACCACTTCGCCGTCGCGGATGAGCATTGGAAGCGTTCCGCGGACCGGTGCCGGGTCTGGCCTTCCTCGAGAACCAGGCGGGCAGGCTTCCCCCTCGCCCTTTACACACGCCACGCTGTTCATAACGTGCGTGGGAACTACACATGGTCGCGGCCCGTACCGGTGCTGCCCGAAATGGCTCGGCTTCGGCCACAATTACTGGGCCAAGGTCGCGGCGGTGGTCCCGTTGGTAGGGCATTCCACCCGTCACCGGGTCAGCCGGGGGATGCAGCGCATCGTGGGCACGGCCCTGGGACTGGTGCTGCTGGCTGGGATATTGTGGCCGCCGCCCGCCCCGGGGCAGACCGTGCTGGTGATCGCGGCCTGCCATTTCGGCGCCGAAATCTTCCGGATCGCGGGCACGCGTAAGGAGGCCGTACTTCTCCAGGGTGTTAAGCAGGCTGGACATAGATGCGGTGGATACGCTGGAGAGACGGGCCAACTCGTTCGGGTTCACCTGTCCCACCGACTTGATGGTGAACAGCAGGCGATAGCCAGCGAAGCTGAGGCCCATGGGACGGTGTGCCGAGACTTCCAAATCCTTGGTCATCCGGTTTGCAGCGCGGATGAGGTTGAAGCACAGCGCCATGGCCGAAGAATCTACGTCCGGGTACAGCTCGGTCGCGGCGGAACGGGCCAGCGCCTCGTACTCGGATGATCCAACCCGCTGCTTCTTCTGGGCGACACTTGTCATTCTGCCTCCTGAATCGTTCTTGCGACGGTGACGCTCCGATAATTGCGATTCCGTCAAGGCGGCGCGGTTCCAGTCATGGCCTAACGGCTTCGCAGGTGGGGGAGGGCTTCACGTTGGCTTGGCGCAGGTACTGGTACACGGTTTCCCGGCTGATACCGTACTCGCCGGTGAGGACGGATTTCGGAATTCCTAGCCGCCCGCTGGACCAGATCCGCCGCCCGTTCCGGCGTTAGTGTCTTCTTCCGACCCTTGTAGGCGCCGTGCCGCTGCGCCAGTGCGATGCCTTCCCACTGGCGTTCCCCGAGCCCGATCTAACGCCTGGTGACGAATCGGGCGCGCGCTCCGCGCCGGGAGCAAGTCGTAGCTCATAGTGCGCTAACACAAAAACTTTGTCGCTCCTGCCGTCCCGTCTGTTCCGGAGAATCCCTTATTTTTCAACGGACGATGGCAAAAGGTATTGCGTCCCCACTTGGTGGGCCCTTATATTTGTGAGTGCGCTAACAATGAAGCGCGAACTTGTTTGGGAGTCGCATCCCGACGGGCATAGAACCTCAGGGAGCGCTAACAGTGTGCTCGCCGGTTCGCCCAGGCCCGGCATCGCCGGACACCAGCTGATCGGCCCCGCACAGGGCGGCCACCCAGCCCTCAATCGAACGTCAATGACGACCCCTGGATGGAGAACCATGGCAAACTCGGCACTCAGTCTCACCCGTCGCAGCCTCCTCGCCGGGACGGCGGCCGCTGCTGTTACGGCGGCACTCGCCGCCTGCAACCGTGGCGGAGGTCCCACCCCGGCTGCCGCGTCCTTCGCGGCGGACGACCCTCGCAGCAAGGGTTGGCGCACCGTTAACCACTACTTCAGCTCGAACAACGCCTTTTTCAACAGCTGGCAGCAGGGCTCAAATGAGGCGGCCCGCGCACTCGGCATGACGAACGAGGCGCAGGTGGACAACTCCAACAACGACAAGGCACTGACCATCTTCCGGAGCGCGGCAACCCGGGGTTTCAATGGGATGACTTCGATGGTCGCCGACCCCGGGATCTCCAAAATCGTGCTCTCCACCGCGCAGACGAATGGCACGGTCGTCGCCAACGCGTGGAACGTCGCTCCGTGGCTCACGCCATTCGATATCGGTGACAAGTGGGTTCAGTTCATTGCCCCCAATGACGTCGCCGGTGCACAGGCCGTAGCCAACGTCCTCTTCGATGCAATGGGAGGGGAGGGGGAGCTGATCCACATCACCGGTGTGCCGGGAAACACGGCCGACCTTCTCCGTACCGAGGGCCTCGACCGGGCGCTTAAGAAGTTCCCCGGTGTCAAGCTCGTGGCTCGGGAACCGGGAAAGTTCAATCGTGGCGCCACGGAGCCGGTAATCAGCGCGCTCCTCACGGCGCATCCGAACGTCAAGGCAGTCTTCTGCCAGAACGACGACGAGGCGATGGGCGTTCTCGCAGCTCTCTCCGCCCGCGGCCGCAAGGACGTTCTCGTCACGGGCATCGACGGCATCCCGGACATGCTCGATGCAATCGCGAGCGGTCGTGCGTTGGCCACTTGGGCGCAGCACGGTGGGTTCGCGGCGGGTTGGCTGACGGTTCAGGTGTTCGACGCACTCGCCGGCGTGACCCTGGACCCTCTCGAGCGGATGATGTGGCTCGGAACCTTCGTGATCAATACCCCGGAGGCGGCCAGCGCCTACAAGAAGATGATGTACGGCGGCGCCTTCCCGTTCGACTATGTGAAGATGTCGCGAGCCCTGCACCCTAAAGATTGGGACCCGCAGAACTCCTTCGCGCCGATCGACCTTGAGAAGTACTACACCCTGATCCAGCCGAAGCCCTCAGGCTACGAGCTGCCGGCGAAGTACACCGATGCAGCCTCGGCCGCCGGGATCGAGGCCGTTGCGAAGTCGTATTCCCAGCGACTTGGCACCGACCCCTTCGCCAACGTGCGGAAGCTGTGCAAGGGCGAGGGCGGCCGCGACCTGACCGGCTTCTGACACCTCCCCATCCGTCCCCCGAACTGGAGCACCAACACTCATGCAAAGTCTAGATCTGGCACACGCCAACGTGCCGCTCCTCGAACTGAGGGCACTCACCAAGGAGTTCGGCCCAGTCCGGGCGTTGGACGGCGTCTCGTTCAGCGTCCGAGCAGGGGAGGTCGTCGGTCTGATCGGCGAGAACGGCGCCGGCAAGTCGACGCTCCTGAACATCATCAGCGGAACCGAGAACGCGACCTCCGGCCGTGTCGTAGTCCGCGGCCGCGAGGTCGCCTTTGAGAACTACCACCAGGCCTCGACGAACGGTGTTTACAGGGTATTCCAGGAGCTCGCGCTCCTGCCCAACCTCACCGTATGGGAGAACCTCTTCTTCGGCCACGAAAACCTCCTCACCAAGGGAGGTGTGATCCAACGGGGCGCGGCGATCCGCCGTGCCGAGGCGATCCTGGAGCGGTTCGACCACGGCTGGATTGATGTGCGCCAGCCGGTCGGTTTGCTGTCCTTCGCGGTCCAGCAGGTGATCGAGATCCTCCGGGCGTTCGCGCTCTCCGAGCTGCTTGGCCAGGAACACCCGATCATCCTGCTCGACGAGCCGACGGCAGGGCTGTCCTCCGACGAGATTCACTTCCTCGCGGAGACGATCGAGAAGGTCAAGGCCAACAGCGCGATCGTCTTCGTCTCGCACCGCCTCACCGAACTCCTCGAATGGAGCGACACGATCGTAGTCATGAAGGACGGCGCGGTCGTCGCCCAGGCAGCGGCGAACGAGCTCTCCGAGGACCGGCTCCACCTGCTCATGGTCGGTCGCGCCCGGAACGACCAGTTCTACCGGGAGAACCTGCAGCGAGAGCCCGAGGACGAGCTTCTGCTCGAAATCGCGGGACTGGGGGACGGCGACGCGTTCCGGGATGTGTCATTCCAGGTGCGTGCCGGTGAGATTGTGGGCGTCGCCGGGGTCCTCGGCTCCGGCAAGTCTGAGCTGGGCCGTGCCATCTATGGGGAGTGGCCGACCACAGAAGGCGTGCTGCACCTGAAGGGCAAGGAGCTGCCTCGCTCCTACTCGGCGCGCTACACCTCGGGCCAGAGGGTCGGCTACATCACCCCTGAGCGCAAAGACGACGGACTGCTCGACACTTTCAGCGTGGCCGGGAATATCTCCTTCGCGCGCATCGCCTCGCAGAAGGGAATGTTCCTCGACCTGGGATTGGAGGCACGGCAGGCCGACGAATACGTCAAGAAGTTGTCTATCAAGACCGCCGGGATCGGCGCGCCGATTACCTCGCTGAGCGGAGGGAACCAGCAGAAGGCTCTCATCGCACGTTGGCTCGCGCGTGGCGTCGACCTACTTATCTTGGACAACCCGACTCGAGGCGTCGATGCCGGCGCAAAGGAGCAGGTGTATGAGCTTCTCCGAGAAATCGCGTCGACCGGCGTCGGGATCCTGCTCATCAGCGATGACCTGCTCGAGGTCATCGGCCTATCGAATCGGGTCATCGTGATGCGGGACGGCGCCATCTCCGATCTCGTGTCCGCGCCCGTCGACGCCAAACCCTCGGAATCCGCCCTCGTCTCCAGAATGGTGTGAGAAGAAATGAATCAGCAGTTGACCACGACTAAGAAGCCGGACGCACACGGGCCGGCCCCCTTATCGACACGCCCCGGCTTCGGCGACTGGGCCAGCAAGAACCGGAGCATCCTCGCTCCCGTCGGCGCATTGATCGTCATGATCATTGGGTTCACGATCATGTCCCCGGAGTTTCTGACGGTGGGCAACGCGGTTAACATCCTCCTGGACTCGTCCGTGCTCATGATCCTCGCGCTCGCCTCGACGATCATCATCCTTATGGGCAGCATCGACCTCTCCATCGGTTCAACGCTCGCGATCTGCGCCTTCGCCGGCGCGCTGCTGGCGCAGAGTACGGGGGACAACAACATCCTGCTCCTGGTGCCGATCGTTGGCCTCATCTGTGGACTGCTCAACGGCCTCGGCGTCGCATTCCTCGGCCTCCCCTCGTTCCTCGTCACCCTCGGTTCGTTCTTCGTCTACAACGGTCTGGCGGATTACTTCTCGGGGGGACAACCGGTGACGCTGACGTCGGGCGGCCCCCTCGCCTGGTTCAGCGGCACGATCGGAGGGGTGCCAGTCATCGCGTTGTGGGCGGTCGTGATCCTCGTGATTGTCCACCTGGTGTTCCGCTACACGCGAGGCGGCCGGTACGTGTATGCCATCGGCGGTAACGAAAAGACTGCCCGCTTGGCCGGGGCTCCCGTCCGCCGGGTGAAGGTGTGGGCGTTCGCCGCCGCAGGGACGCTCGCCGGAATTGCCGCGCTTCTGCAGCTCGCCAAGTTGCAGAGTGCGAGCCCGGATATGGGCGCGCCGTACATGCTCCCCGCAATCGCTGCGGTCGTCATGGGCGGTACCCCACTCACGGGCGGCATCGGCGGGGCGTTGCGGACGGTGATCGGTGTCCTCGTCATCGCGATCCTCTCGAACGGGATGGTGCTGGCGGCGATCGATCCGCACCTCCAGGACGTCGTCCAGGGCATCGTCGTTGTGGGGGCTGTCGCCGTCACCATGCAGCGCCGGCGCGCCGACGTCGTCAAGTAGAGCCAGAAAAACCGAATCAACGGACCGCGGTGCGCGGTCCGGAAGGAGAACTATGCTCGGAAAACTGGGCTCGCTATTCGATCAGGCGGAGAAGCGAGCAGAAGAACTGGAAATGGCCTGTGTCGTGGCGGCGGTCGATCCGCACGGCAATCTCGTCATGCTCATGCGGATGGAGGGCGCCCCGGAGTTCGCTATCCACATGGCCACCCGCAAAGCGTATACCGCCATCTCGATGCGCCTCGAAACCGCGGCGCTGGCGCCGCTGGTGCAACCGGGCCAACAGCTGTTCGGGCTGATCGAGGCGAGCGGCGGCCGGCTGCTGCCCTTCGGCGGCGGCGCCCCCTTCACCCTCGAGGACGGTTCCTCGCTCGGAATAGGTGTCTCGGGAGGGACGACCGAGCAGGACCTGGCCGTACTGGAATCGATCCAAGCACTGGCGCACACGCCCCGGCCGGCGTCCTGACCGTTCTCGCCTCAACAACCGGATATCAACATCAACTAGAAGGAAAACAATGGTCGATCCATTTGTAGTCGTTGCGGTTTCGCCGCGGACAATCAATGTGAAGAATCCCGGCGACGGCGTTGCCAACGTCAAGCGCATCAATGAATTTATTGACACGGCGGTGATGGTC
>Ga0213837_1001666_pt1 | contig 11351 bp, 12 predicted proteins | sample SWPATP12_FD_160572 | JGI IMG/M metagenome (GOLD analysis project Ga0213837, IMG submission 160572) | Coastal seawater microbial communities from Marineland, Florida, United States - SWPA TP1 #2 | ecosystem: Environmental > Aquatic > Marine > Coastal | place: USA: Florida | collected 2016-08-06
TGATGTCTGTCGGCCTGGGCATCCACGGCGAGCCGGGGATCTCCGAACAGCCCCTGCCGACCGCCAGCGAACTGGCGTCCCTGCTGGTGGACGGACTGCTCAAGGACAAGCCGGACGCCGCCGGGCCCCGGGTGGTGCCGATCCTCAACGGACTGGGCACCGTCAAGTACGACGAGCTGTTCCTCCTGTTCGGCAAGATCGAGGCACTGCTGACCGCGGCGGGCCTGGAGATCGTGGAACCCGAATGCGGCGAGCTCGTCACCAGCCTTGACATGTCGGGGCTGTCCCTGACGCTGTTCTGGCTGGACGAGGAACTGGAACAATTCTGGTCCGCCCCCGCCGACACTCCGGCCTTCCGCAAGGGCAACCTCGCCCCGCGCCGCGCCCGGTCCGTCGCGGTCCAGGCCGGGGCCGGGACGGCGACGGCGTTCACGGCCACCGCCGCGTCAGCCGCGCTGGCCGGCACCGCCGTCCAGGCGCTCAAGGTGGCGCAGTCCGCCGTCGTCGAACACGAGGAAGCCCTCGGCAAGCTTGACGCCATCGCCGGGGACGGCGACCACGGCATCGGCATGCGCCGCGGCGTGGACGCCGCCGTCGCCGCGGCAGAACAGTCGCACGCCGCCGGAGCGGGGCTGGAAGAAGTCCTTGCCGCTGCCGGCGAGCAGTGGGCCGAGCGCGCCGGCGGTACCTCGGGAGCCCTCTGGGGCGCCGCGGTCACCGCCGTCGGCCGGGCCCTGGGCAGCAAGGACACCTACACCGAAGCGGACGCGGCTGCCGCCGTCGACGCGCTCCGGGACGCGATCCTCACGCTCGGCAAGGCCGAGGCGGGGGACAAGACCATGGTGGACGCGCTGCTGCCGTTCGCCGACGTCTTCAACCGGGGCATCGACGACGGCGACGGCCTGGTCCGAAGCCTGCGCACGGCCGCCGACGCGGCCGCCCGGGCCGCCGACGCGACGGCCGAGCTTAGCCCCAAGAAAGGCCGGGCCCGCCCCCTGGCCGAAAAGAGCCTGGGCCACCCGGACCCCGGCGCCGTGTCGTTCGGCCTGATCGCGGACCGGGTCGCCGAGTACGCAGCATCGATCGAACGCAGCTGAAGGAGAATTCCCTTGTCACACGACACCCCGAGTCACAGCACCACCGACCCCCAGCCTGGCTGGCGGATCGTCGTCGGCAACGACGAGGCCGGCGTTGAATACAAGAACGCCCTGCGCGCCCTCCTGGAGGCCGACCCCCGGGTCGCCTCCGTGGAGGACGTCGGAGTCGGCGCCGACGACACCACCGCCTACCCGCACCTGGCCGTCGCGGCGGCCCGCAAGGTCGCCGCCGGCGAGGCCGACCGCGCCCTGCTGATCTGCGGCACCGGGCTGGGCGTGGCCATTTCGGCCAACAAGGTCCCCGGCATCCGCGCCGTCACCGCCCACGACAGCTACTCCGTGGAGCGGTCCGTATTGTCCAACAACGCGCAGGTGCTGACCATGGGCCAGCGCGTGATCGGCCTGGAACTGGCCAAGAAGCTGGTCGGCGAATGGCTTGGCCACCGCTTCGATGACACCTCCGCATCCGCGGCCAAGGTGGACGCAATCCACTCCTATGAAGGAGCTTCGGAAGGATCGGCAAGCAAATGAGCACTCGTAACATCGCCGTCGTCGGCTCCGGCTACATGGGCGGCGGCATCGCCCAGGTCCTAGCCCTGGCCGGCGCCCGCGTTGCCCTCGCCGACGTTTCCGCCGAGATCGCCCAGAGCAACTACGAACGCCTCCTGAAGGAATCCGACGAGTTCGTCGCGTCCGGACTGTTCCCCGCGGGCTCCACCGAGAAGCTCAAGGAGAACCTCTGGGCCGCGAAGGACATCGAGGAAGCGGTCGCCGGCGCCGACTACATCGAAGAAGCGGTGCCCGAGGTCCTCGAGATCAAGCACGCCACCCTGGGCCGGATCAGCGCCGCCGCGCGCCCGGACGCCGTCATCGGGTCCAATACCTCCACCATCTCCATCGCGAAGCTGGCCGAGGCCGTGGCCAACCCGGAGCGGTTCCTGGGCGTGCACTTCTCCAACCCGGCGCCGTTCATCCCCGGCGTCGAGGTCATCCCGCACGAGGGCACCTCCGAGGCCACCGTGGAGACGGCCCGCGCGATCGTGGGGGAGACCGGCAAGGAAACCGCCACCGTCAAGGACGTCACCGGCTTCGTGCTCAACCGGCTGCAGTACGCGCTCTTCCACGAAGCAGCGCAGGTGGTCGAGGAGGGCATCGCGACGGCGGAGGACGTGGACACCATGGTCCGCACCACCTTCGGCTTCCGCCTGCCGTTCTTCGGCCCGTTCGCGATCGCGGACATGGCCGGGCTCGACGTCTACGCCTTCTGCTACAAGTCCCTCCAGACCGGCTTCCCGGAGCGCTTTGCCACCCCGCAGATCCTGCAGGAAAAGGTCGACGCCGGCCAGCTCGGCACCAAGACCGGCTCCGGCTTCCTCAACGTACCGGCCGAGCGGACCGCCGAACTGGTCGCGTACCGGAACAAGGCCTACGTCGCCATGCAGAAACTCATCGAGGAACTCGGCCCCGCGCCCCTCGCCTGAGCCCTGCATCCACCGAACACTTCCCTAGGAGACTTCCATGACCACCTTCCCCGCAGAGCGCACCGCGATTGTCACCGGTGCGGTGTCCGAGCGCGGCATCGGCCGGGCCACCGCGGACTACCTCGCCGAGCGCGGCTGGAACATCGGCGTCATCGACCTCGACGACGCCGCCAGCAAGGCCCTCGCCAAGGAGCTGGCCGACAAGCACGGCATCAAAGCCCACGGCGCCGGCGCCAACGTCGGTGACGAGGCCTCGGTCCGCGCCGCGATCGACGAGATCGAGGCCGAACTGCCGCAACTCGTGGCCCTGGCCAACGTCGCCGGCGTCAGCTCCCCGGTGCCCTACCTCGAGCTCGACGCCGCCGAATGGGACCGCGTGCTCAACATCAACATGAACGGCGTGCACTACGCGACCCGCCGGGCCGCCGAATCGATGGTGAAGAACCGGCTGGGCCGGATCGTGAACATCTCCTCGGTCTCCGCCCAGCGCGGCGGCGGCACGTTCAGCAAGACTCCGTACTCCGTGGCGAAGGCCGGCGTGATCGGCCTGACCCGCGCTACGGCCCGTGAACTGGGCGAGTACGACATCACCGTCAACGCCATCTCCCCGGGCCCGATCGACACCGACATCATGGGCGGCACCCTCAGCGAGGAACGCAAGGATGAACTCGTCAAGGACCTGGTGGTGAACCGGGTGGGCAGCACGCGCGACATCGCCGCCGCGATCCACTTCCTGATCGGCGAGGACGCAGGCTACATCTCCGGGCAGACGCTCAACGTCGACGGCGGCCTGTACATGCACTGACCCGGAGTCCGGAGCCTCCGGCACCGGAAACCACCAAGACCGCGGGCCGCCGGCCCGCGGGGGAACCACCCCACCTCATCACTCGAAGGAGAGTGCTGTGTCCGTAACCACCGCAACATCCAAGGAACTTCTGGGCCGCCCGGTCCTGAAGTCCGCGATTTCCAAGGCGGCCCGCCGGCTGATGCCGATGCTGGTCATTCTGTACGTCGTCTCGTTCCTGGACCGGACCAATGTCGGCTTCGCCGAAGCGGCCCTGGGCGCGGACAAGGGCGTCTCCGCCGCGGCCTTCGCCCTTGGCGCCGGCATCTTCTTCATCGGCTACGCGATCTTCGAAATCCCCAGTAACCTGCTGCTGAAGAAGGTCGGGGCCAAGATCTGGCTGGCACGGATCGCGATCACCTGGGGCATCGTCTCCGCGTGCTTCGCCTTTGTCCAGGGCGAAACCTCCTTCGTGATCCTGCGCTTCCTCCTCGGCGTGACCGAGGCCGGGCTCTTCCCGGGCGTCATCATGTACCTCGCCGAGTGGTTCCCGAACAAGGTCCGCGTGCAGATGTTCGCCATCTTCTACCTGGCCCAGCCGTTCTCCCAGATGATCGGCAACCCGCTCTCCGGCTGGCTGATCAACATCGGCGACCAGGTGCCGGGCCTGCGCGGCTGGCAGGTGATGTTCTTCGTCGAGGGCCTGCTCGCCGTCGTCGCCGGCATCGCGGCCTTCTTCTTCCTGATCAACGGCCCGGATAAGGCCAAGTTCCTCAGCGGCGAGGAGAAGTACGCGCTCAAGGAAGTCATGGCCCTGGAGGACAACATCAAGGACGAGACCGGCCCCCGCGGCATCCTCGCCGCGATGCGCAACGGCCGGGTCTGGTACTTCACCGCCATCTACTTCTGCCTGCAGATCGCCGTCTACGGCGTGACCTTCTTCCTCCCGCAGCAGGTCTCCTCGCTGACCGGGCAGAAGGTGGGCCTCGCCGTCGGCCTGCTGATCGCCGTGCCGTGGTTCTTCGGCATCTTCTCCTGCTACTTCATCGGCAAGGCGGCCAACACGGTGGCCAAGCGGCGCAAGTTCGGCACGATCCTGTTCATCTCCACCGGCCTGTGCATCTTCGGCTCGGCCTGGGCAGGCACCAACCACCAGCCGGTCCTGGGCATGATCTTCATTACCCTGGCCGTCTGCAGCTTCCTGGCCGTGGGCCCGGTGGTGTGGTCCTACCCGACGGCGTTCCTCGCCGGTTCCGCCGCGGCCGCCGGCATCGGCCTGATCAACTCGCTGGGCAACCTGGGCGGCTTCGTCGCTCCGATCCTGCGCACCGCGGTCAACGAGGCCACGCACTCGCCGACCGGCTCGATGGGCGTCTACGCCCTGGGTGTCCTGCCGTTCGTGGCGGCGGCGATGATGTTCGCCACGAAGCGGTTCAAGAACAAGGCCGACGAGCTGCTCGACTAGAACCGGCCGACGTACCGCCCCGCTCCAAGGAGATCCATGAACCGCACCTCCGGCACCAGCGCCGAACCCCTGTACATCGGTGTCAGCACCAAGATGTACCTGGGCTACCAAGAAAGCCTGCGCTGGCTGTCGGAGGTGCGCGCCGTGGTGGACGCCCGACCCGCCCTGGGCCGGGCGGTCCGGGTCTTCGTCATCCCGTCCTTCCCGGTCCTGGCCGCGGCGGGGGAGATCCTGGCCGGCTCGCCGGTCCTCCTCGGAGCCCAAAACTGCGCCTGGGGGGACGGACCGCTGACCGGGGAGGTCGGCCCGGGCATGCTGGCCGAGCTCGGGGTTTCGTTGGTGGAGCTCGGCCACGCGGAACGCCGGGCGCATTTCGGCGAGGACGACGGCGTGGTGGCCCGCAAGGTGCGCGCCGCTGTCGATGCCGGACTCACGCCGCTGCTGTGCATCGGCGAACAGGGCCGGACCGGCCCGGAGGAGGCGGCCGGCGTCTGCCTCTCCCAGGTGCGGGCCGCGGTGGCCGGCGACGAGGCGCTGGTCCGGCGGCTAGTCCTGGCCTACGAACCGGTCTGGGCCATCGGCGCGGACCAGCCCGCCGCGCCGGATTACGTCAACGCGGTGGTGGCCCTGGTCCGCGAGGGCCTCGGCGCCGCCTGTCCCATCATCTATGGCGGCAGCGCCGGCCCCGGCCTGCTGCCGCAGCTGACCGCCGTCGACGGCTTGTTCCTGGGCCGCTTCGCCCACGACGCCGGCAACCTCGGCCGGGTGCTGGACGAGGCGCTTCAGACCCTGGCGCCGGCGAGCAGTTCCTCGAGCCGCTCGTAGGCTTCGGTGAGGCCGCCTTCCATCCCGGACTGTGCCATGCCGTCGCGGGCGGCCAGGCTTGGGTAGACCGCATGCGCGCTCAGCAGGGTGCGGCCGCCGCCGAGGTCCGTGAAGGTCATGAATTCAATGCTGACCACATCCGGGTATCCGCCGTATTCAAAGGTCTGGATGGCGAAGTCGTTGTCCCGGACGGTGTGGAAGACCCCGCTGAACAGGTGCGCGACGCCGTCGGGTCCGGTGTGCGTGTAACGGTAGCTGCCGCCGGTGCGGAAATCGTAATGCTCCACTTCCATGGCGAGACGGCGGGGGCCGAGCCACTGGACGACCAGGTCGGGTTCCTTGTGGGCGCGAAAGACGTCGGCCACGGGAAAGTCGAACTCCCGCTCAAAGTCGATGAACGGCAAGCCTTCCGGAACGGTGATTTTCAGGGCGTTGCTCATGATGAGTCCTTTGCCTGGGTGCCGCGCGCAGCGGCCTGGGATTGGAGCACGGAGTCAAGGCTGCGGAACTGCTCCTCGCGGACCAGCCGGTACCGGTCGATCCAAGCGGTGAGCGCCTCCAACCGTGCGGGGTCCAGGTGGACGGGCCGGCGCTGGGCGTCCCGCGTGCGCGTGACCAGCCCCGCCTGCTCGAGGACCTGGATGTGCTTCGAAACCGCCTGTTTGGTGATCGCGAAGGGTTCCGCCAATTCGTTGACCGTGGCCGGGCCGCGGCTGAGCCGGGCGATAATTCGGCGGCGGACGGGATCGGCCAGCGCCAGGAAAGCGGAGTCGAGCTGTTCGTCGTCGTCGGCCATGGTCGAAGCTCCGTATTGGTGTTCAACTTATTGGTTGATCAACCTTTTGGTTGTTTAACCGTACGCCTCGAGCCGGCCGGCGGGCAAGGGTTTAGCCGGGTGAGACCCCCGCGTGCAGGCGGGGGAGCGCGTCCACCAGCGCGGCGAGCTCCGGAACCTCCTGCGCCTGGGCCAGGGCGCGCTCCAGGGTGTGGTCGTGAACCGGCCGCGCCTGCTCTAGCAGCTCGATCCCGCTGGGCGTGAGCTCGGTGTAAATCCCGCGGCGGTCGTCCGCGCACAGAATCCGGGTCAAGAGGCCGCGTTCTTCCAGCCGGTTCACCAGCCTCGTGGTGGCGCTGGGACTCAGGGCCGTGGCCCGGGCCAGCTGCTGCATCCGCATGTGCCAGCCGTCCTGCCGGCTCAAGGCGTCCAACACCGTGTACTCCACCACTGAGAGCTGCGCTTCGCCCTGCAGCGAGCGCTCCAGCTCCGCTTCGATGAGCCCGTGCAGGGCCGCGAGGGTGCGCCAGCCTTGCGCCCGGACCTCGACAGCGTCGTCCTTAATGCCCATCAGTTGTGCTCCCTTCCAGCTCGGGCGGCCGCGCTCCGAACAGCGGAAAGCGGCAGCCCACAAAGTAGTTGCTTGCGCTCTATAGTTGCGTGTGCAACAATAAATAACGCGTCTGCAACTAATAGCTTACGCTTCGCAAATCCCCTCGTACAGTTTTGAAGGAGCTTATTCATGCCTATCGGCCTGATAGCACTCGCCCTCGGCGGGTTCGGGATCGGACTCACGGAGTTCGTCATCATGGGCCTGCTGCCTCAGGTGGCCGCAGACTTCCGCGTCAGCGAGGCCACTGCCGGCTGGCTGATTTCCGGCTACGCACTGGCGGTCGTCGTCGGGGCGTTGCTGTTGACCGCCGCCGTGACGCGCTTTGACCGGAAACCTGTCCTCGCGGTGCTCATGGTGCTGTTTATCGCCGGCAACCTCGTCTCGGCGGTCGCGCCCGACTACGCCCTGATGATGGTCGGCCGGATTGTTGCCGCACTCGCCCACGGCGCGTTCTTTGGCATCGGCGCCGTGGTGGCCGCCAGCATGGTCGCCCCCACCAAGAAAGCAGGCGCCATCGCCATCATGTTTACCGGGCTGACTGCGGCTAACGTCCTGGGCGTGCCGTTTGGCACCATGCTCGGCCAGGCCGCCGGGTGGCGCTCCACTTTCTGGGCCATCACGGGCATCGGCGTCCTCGCGTTGGTGGGAATCCTCGCCCTTGTACCGAAAACGGGATCAGGAGAGACCGCCGCTGGCGGACTGCGGGGCGAACTCCGGGCGTTCCGGTCCGGCCAGGTTTGGCTGTCCATCTTCGTGACCATCCTCGGCTACGGCGGCATGTTCGGCGCCTTCACCTACATCGCCTTCACCCTCACCGAGGTCACCGAGTTCTCCGCGACCACCGTTCCGTGGCTGCTGATCCTCTTCGGCGTCGGCCTCTTCATCGGCAACACCGTCGGAGGCAAAGCCGCGGACCGGAACGTGGACCGCACCCTGCTGGTGGTGCTGGCCGCCCTCGTGGTGGTGCTCGTCGCCTTCGCGCTGACCTCAACCAACCAGCCGATGACCATCGCCTCCATGGTCCTGCTGGGCGGCTTCGGCTTCGCCACCGTTCCCGGGCTACAGATGCGCGTGATGAAGTACGCAGACAGCGCACCCACTCTGGCATCCGGCGCCAACATCGGCGCCTTCAACGTCGGCAACGCCCTCGGTGCGTGGATGGGCGGCGTGACCATCACCGCCGGCCTCGGCTACACCTCGCCGATCTGGGCGGGCGCCGGCATCACCCTGCTGGGCTTGGCAGTAATGGCCTTCGCCGCCGTTGCCGCCAAGAAGGGTGCCAAGGGTGCAGGAATGGACGACGCCGGACGGCCCGCACCGGCGGTCGACGCTTCGGCTGCCACCGACGCCGAGTCGGCGCGGGACGGCGCGGAACTGCAGCGGCTCTAGCTAACGCTCCGCCGCGCGGTTCCGGCAGAGCTCCACGAACGACCGGAACGGGGCCTGACGCTCCCCGGCAGGGAGTTCCAAGGCCTCCGGATGCCACTGCACCGAGGCCACCCAGCGCTCCGGATCTTCCAGGGCTTCCACCGTCCCGTCGTCGGCCACCGCGGTCACGATGAGTCCGTCCGCCACCCGGGCCACGGCCTGGTGGTGGCCGGAGGCAATCTTGACCGTAACCCCAGCCGCAGCACCGGATCCCGGCGCGGGTCCGGTGCTGCCGTACAGTCCGGCCACCTTCGAGCCTCCGGCGATCCGGACCTCGTGCCAGGCCCAGGGTCCCGCGCCATGGACGGGCTCCGGCTCCCGGTGGGCCACGGCGCCAGGGTCCATGTCCTGGACCAGGGTTCCACCGTAGAGGACGTTCAGCAGCTGGTGCCCGCGGCAGATGCCGAACACCGGCAGCCCGGCGTCGATGGACCGCCGGGCCACGGCGAGATCCAGCTCGTCCTGCCCCAGGTTGACGTCATAGCAGGTTCCGCCGTCGGTCTCTCCATAAAGCCGCGGGTCCAGATCGCCGCCGCCGGGAAGCACGACGCCGTCGAGCCCCGAGACCCCGTCGGCACCGGTCAGCAGCACCGGCTCGCCGCCGCCGTCGCGGACCAGGTCAACGATGTAGTCAAAGAGTGCGTTGGCTTCCGCCACCCGCGGATCGGTGCCCAGCGAACTGCTGAGCCGGACCGGAACGCCGATGCGGGGGCGGCCGCTGAAGGGCCGGGCTGGAATCTGCATGACTCATTTTGCACCACGACGCCGGCGTCACAACGCAGGGCTAGGATTGCCGGATGACCAACAGATATCTCGTCTCCCGCAGCCGCTTCATCGCAGCCGCCCCGGAAGCCATCTTCGAGGTGCTCGCCACTCCGGCCCTGCACAGCGTGATTGACGGTTCGGGCACCGTGAAGGGCGCCCAGCCGCGCGGCCCGGAACGCCTCGCCCTTGGCGCTAAGTTCGGCATGGAAATGAACATCAAGCTGGACTACAAGATCCTGAACACGGTCTGCGAGTTCGAGGAGGGCCGACGGATCGCCTGGCGGCACTTCGGCGGCCACGTCTGGCGTTATCTGCTGAATCCCATCACTGACGCAGCCGGAAACCCGGGCACCCTGGTGACCGAGCAGTGGGACGCGCGCCGGGTGCGGGGCCGGATTCTCCTGCGCCTGGCCGGCTACCCTCGCCGCCACCCGGCCAGCATCGAGCAGACGCTGGCCAAGCTCGACGCCTACATGGCCTCGAAAGCCGTACCGGGATCCGCCCCCGCGCCGGACCAGCTCCACTAGGTCCGCCGGATGAGCGCCGCCCGCAGCCTGCACCCGAGTCCGCGCACCCTGGAGGTCGAAAGCGTCGGCAGTTTCGACCGGCTGGTCGCGGACGGCGCCCGGTCCATGCACGGGTGGCACGTCCAGTCGCTGGATCTGCGTGGCCGCCGGGAGCCGCTAGAGTCCCTCGAGGCGCAGGGTGCGATCTTCCTGGGCTGCACCTTCGACGACGGGGTAGAGGACTCGCTGCGCGGCCGCGGCGCCCTGATTTTTCCGAGATTGGAAAAGGTTCCGTTCAACCCGTACCGCGGCCGGCTGTACACCCCGCAGGAGCTTTACGCGGGCGTGGAGGAGACCCGCTATGAGGACACCCTGGACGCGAGGGTCTACCAGTGGAGCATCCGGCCCGGCCAGCGGCACCGGCTGGACGCGACGCTCGCGGCGGCCCTGCATGACCACTCCATCGGCGACGCGCTCGAGGAGCTGACCCGCTCCGAGCTGTGCCTTGGCCGAACCATGGTCGGGGTGATGGGCGGGCATGCGGCCAGTCGGGGCTCGGCCGGCTTCACCGAGGCGGCACTGCTGGGCCGTCTGTTGGCGCGCAACGGCAGCGTGGTCGCCACCGGCGGCGGCCCGGGCACCATGGAGGCTGCCAATCTGGGCGCCTACCTCAGCACCGCGGACGAGGCGGATTTCCGGCAGGCGCTGACGGACCTCGCCGCCGTGCCCGGCTTCCGGCCCTCGGTGTCCGCGTGGGCTCGGGCCGCGGCCGCCGTCGTCGAGCGCCATCCGGACGGTACGCCGTCGCTGGGCATTCCCACCTGGTTCTACGGCCACGAGCCGCCCAACTTCTTTGCCACCCACATCGCCAAGTACTTCGCCAACGCCATCCGCGAGGCGGTCCTGCTGGAGCTGTGCAACGGCGGGATCATCTTCCTGCCAGGCTCCGGCGGAACCGTTCAGGAGATCTTCCAGGACGCCTGCGAGAACTACTACGGCGCCCCGGAAACCATCACGCCCATGGTGCTGGTGGGCACAGAGCACTGGCTGCGCAGGTTCCCGGCGTGGCCCCTGCTGCAGAGCCTTGCCGCGGGCCGGAAGATGGAAAACCGGATCTTCCTGGTGGACACGGTGGAGGAAGCCCTCGCCGTTATCGAACGCTAGGACCGGGGACACCTGAAGGTCCCGGTGGTCCTAGAGGTCCTTGCGGCAGGGGGCGTGGCCGAGCTGGTAGAGGCCGTTCAGGTCTCCGGCGGCCAGGCCGTCCGGCGCACCGATCTCGGGGTACATCAGCTGCGTGGGATCGTCCACGTGCTCCAGGCCCATCACATGGCCCAGCTCGTGCAGAATCACGGCCGTGGCATACGCCGAGCTGTCACCGCGGTCCAGGTCCTGGGTGATCTGCGGCGCGTCCAGCTCCAGGCTGCCGGTGACGAAGCTCTTGGGACCGTCACCGAAACTGAAGTGGGTGCTGCCACCGGTGCCGATCACGGAACCCTTGAGCTGCGGCGCCTGTTCCGGAGTGGTCCAGGCGATCAGCAGGGGAGCCCAGCGCTCGCCGTACCTGGCCTTCTGGTACGGAGCACGGGACTGGGACGGGGCCTCGGTGGTG
>Ga0213837_1001669_pt1 | contig 11324 bp, 13 predicted proteins | sample SWPATP12_FD_160572 | JGI IMG/M metagenome (GOLD analysis project Ga0213837, IMG submission 160572) | Coastal seawater microbial communities from Marineland, Florida, United States - SWPA TP1 #2 | ecosystem: Environmental > Aquatic > Marine > Coastal | place: USA: Florida | collected 2016-08-06
CTGGCGGCCCAGCGCATCATCGCCGGCGAAGGCGAGATCTTCGCTGCCGGCGGCGTCGAATCGATCTCCTGCGTGCAGCAGGAAATGAATACGCACATGCTGCAGGATCCCTGGCTGCGCGCCAACAGGCCGGAAATCTACTGGCCCATGCTGCAGACGGCCGAGACCGTCGCCAAGCGCTACGGCATTCCCAAGGAACGCCAGGATGCCTACGGCGTCCAGAGCCAGCAGCGCGCCGCCGCCGCCCAGGCCGCCGGCTTGTTCGACGCCGAAATCGCGCCGATGACGGTCGTCATGGGCGTGGCCGACAAGGCCTCCGGGCGCCTGCTCACGCGCGAAGTCACCATTGCCGCCGACGAGGGTATCCGCGCCGATACGACGATCGAGGCGGTCTCGAAGATTCGCACCGCGCTGCCGGGCGGCGTGATCACGGCCGGCAACGCCAGCCAGTTCTCGGACGGGGCCTCGGTCTCGATCCTGATGAGCCGCTCGATGGCTGAGTCCAAAGGCCTGCAGCCGCTGGGCGTGTTCCGCGGCTTCGCGGTGGCCGGCTGCGAGCCCGACGAAATGGGTATCGGCCCCGTGTTCGCGGTGCCGAAACTGCTGCACAAGGCCGGCTTGACGGTGGCCGACATCGGCCTGTGGGAGCTGAACGAAGCATTTGCCGTGCAGGTGCTGTACTGCGCCGACAAGCTCGGCATTCCGATGGACCGCCTGAACGTGAACGGCGGCGCGATCGCCGTCGGCCATCCCTACGGCGTCTCCGGTGCCCGCCTGGTCGGCCACGCGCTGATCGAAGGCAAGCGCCGCGGCGTGAAATATGTCGTCGTCACGATGTGCATCGGCGGCGGGCAGGGCGCGGCCGGACTTTTTGAAGTTTTGTGATACGAAAAACCATTCAAACTTACTGCTGAGAGTCGAAATAGATATGATCAAACACATCGTCATGTGGAAGCTCAAGGACGAGGCCGAAGGCGCCGACCGCGCCACGAATGCGGCGGAGATGAAGCGCCGCCTCGACGCCTGTGCAAGCATCGTCCCGGGCATCCTGAGCTTCGAAGTCACCCTGGCCCAGCCGGGCCTGGAAGCGACCTGCGACGTCGTCCTGTATTCGGAATTCGAGGACAAGGCGGCGCTCGAGGCCTATGCCGTGCACCCGACGCACAAGGCGGTCATACCCTTCATCGGCGCCATCCGCGAAGCACGCCAGTGCATGGACTACGAAGTTTGAAACCGCGTTAATCACCCACCATAAAAAATAACGGAGACAGCATGCGTAACCCCCAGGAACTTTTTTCGTTGCAAGGCAAAACCGCGCTGGTGACCGGCGGCTCGCGCGGGCTCGGCCTGCAGATGGCCGAAGCGCTCGGCGAGCAGGGCGCGCGCGTCGTGATTTCGGCGCGCAAGCAGGAGGAACTCGACGAGGCGGTCGCCCACCTCGCCAGCAAGGGAATCGATGCCTCCGCCATTGCGGTGGATCTGCAGGGCGAAGCGAACGTCCAGCCTTTTGTCGAGGAAGCGCTGCGCCGCCTCGGCCAGATCGACATCCTGGTGAACAACGCCGGCGCCAGCTGGGGCGCCGCGGCCGAAGAATATCCGCTCGAGGCCTGGGACAAGGTCATGAACTTGAACGTGCGCAGCATCTTCCTCGTCTCGCAGGCGGTCGGCAAGCTGTCGATGATCCCTCGCCGCTACGGCAAGATCATCAACATCTCCTCGATCGCCGGCTTGAAGGGCAATGCGCCGGGCACCATGAGCACGATCGCCTACAACACGTCGAAAGGCGCCGTCGTCAACCTGACGCGCGCGCTGGCCGGCGAATGGGGCCGCCATGGCATCACCGTGAACTCGATTGCGCCGGGCTTCTTCCCGTCTAAAATGACGAAAGGCGTGCTCGCCTCGATCGGCGTCGACAAGCTGACCCAGGGCTCGCCCCTGGGCCGCCTGGGCGACGACGAAGACCTGAAGGGGGCGGTGGTGCTGTTCGCTTCCGACGCGAGCAAGCACATCACGGGCCAGATCCTGGCCGTCGACGGCGGCGTGTCCGCCGTCTGAGGGGGAGGCATGAAGAACTTCAACGGAAAAGTCGCCGTCATCACCGGCGCCGGCAGCGGCCTGGGGCGTGAATTCGCCGACCGGGCCGCGGAACTGGGCATGAAGCTGGTGCTGGCCGACGTCCAGGCCGACGCCCTCGAACGCGCCACCGACGCGTTGCTCGGCCAGGGCGTCGAGGTATTGTCCATGGTCTGCGACGTCAGCAAGGGCGCCCACGTGCAGGAGCTGGCGGATGCGGCGATCGCGCGCTTCCACGGCATCCACCTGGTGTTCAACAATGCCGGCGTCGGGTCGGGCGGCCTGGTCTGGGAAAACACCGAGGCCGACTGGGAATGGGTGCTGGGCGTGAACCTGTGGGGCGTGATCCACGGCGTGCGCGTGTTCATGCGCGCCATGCTCGAGTGCGCCAGGCGCGATCCGGATTTCGAGGGGCATATCGTGAACACCGCCTCGATGGCGGGACTGCTGAACGCGCCGGCGATGGGCGTGTACAACGTCTCCAAGCACGCGGTGGTGTCGCTGTCGGAAACCCTGTACCACGACCTGCAACTGGTCGGGGCGCCAATCGGCGCCTCGGTGCTGTGCCCCTACTTTGTACCGACCGGCATCCACCAGTCGCATCGCAACCGGCCGGAGGAGCTCAAGCCCGACGAACGGCCGACGCCGAGCCAGCTGGCGGCGCAGGCGGTGACGAGCAAGGCGGTGGAGTCGGGCAAGGTGTCGGCGACGGATGTTTCGCGCATCACCTTCGATGCGATCCGCGCTAGCCAGTTCTACATCTATTCGCACCCGCAGGCGCTGGGCGGCGTGCAGGAGCGGATGGAAGCGATCGTGCAGGGCAAGAACCCGCCGGATCCGTATGCGGCGACGCCGCACGTGCGCGAGATGTTGCGCTCGCGCTTGTAAACGTAGGGTGGGCTCTCGAGCCCACGCGGTACGCCCGCGGATCACCGTTGACGGTATTTCGACACGCATACGCCGCACCGCGTGGGCTCAAGAGCCCGGTGAAGCCGTCATCGAGGCCATTGGCCTCGATGACCCCTACGGTTGTACGACCCGCTCGTGTAACTCGGCTGAGGAATTTTCGTACAGCTTCACCACCGTCGAGGTCCGCGTCCCATACTCGGGCGTCTCGATACACACCGCCGACAGCACCCGCTCCAGGTCGAGCGACACGCCCGTCTCGGGCAGCCGCATGTCGGGCGCGCGCGTGGTGTCGGCCAGCATCTCGAAATAGGCATCCTCGGGCGCGCCCTGGCACAGCAGGCTCGCGAACTGGGCCTTGGTACGGGTGACCTTCGGCCAGGGCGCGTCCAGTAAACCATTCGAGACGCCATAGATGCGCCCCGGTTCGAGCGGCTGGCCGTTGCGCGGGTCGTCGCCGGCGCGGTTCGAATACCAGTACAGATTCGTGCAGTCGCCCAGCACCAGATTGAAGCCGTTGTAAACGTCGCCGCGGGCGTCGATCAGTTTCAGGTAGTCGGCCGCCGTCAGCGAACCCTTGAGGAAGTCCGCCACCAGTTCGCCGCGCGAAGGGGCGTTGGCGCGGCCTTCGCCCGGGGCGCGGATATTCGTCAGCGCCGCGAACTTCGGGCCGTTCGCGCCTTCGCGCGTGATGCCCATCCAGCTGCCGCCGTGTTCGAGGTCGCGCCCGGCAATCAGGTTCGGATGCTCGGGCCAGGGCGCGGCGGGGGCGGCCGGGCGGTCGTAGAATTCATCGCGGTTGGCAACAGCGATCACCGGCACGCCGGGTATCACGCGCCAGGCAAAAACGATCAGGCACATGGTGGGAACTCCACGAACACTTCGACCCGGCGCGGTCCTTCGATCAGTCCCTCGAAGCCGGCAAGGGCGGCCGCCGTTTCCAGCGCGTCGGCAAAACTGTCCGGCACGTCCGGATAGACTTCCATCCAGGTCTGCAGGCCATCCTTGCTTTCCGGACGCCGCAGCAGGCGTGCGGCGCCCGCCTGGATCATGCGCGCCTGGAAGGCGCACACCAGCCCTGCGAGGCGGTCGGCGTGTTCCTCGCGCACCTTGTAATACACGTAAAGGTCGATCATGCTAGAGGTCGAGCGCGTCCAGCGCATAAGGCATGGCCAGGAAGCGCAGTGCGGCGCCGCTGGCGGAACCGAGGCGCACGTCTTCTTCCAGCGCGGCCAGCTTGACTTCGACCAGCACGTCGGCGCCGCCGCGGCCATTCGGCGCGGCGTTCACCACCATGCCGCAGGGCTGCCCGGGGTCGGCGACAGTGAACACTTCGTCGCCGGCGCGCGCGGCAGCATTGTCGACGCTGGCCAGGGCCGTGCGACGCTTGAGCTTGCCCAGGTACTGGCTGCGGGCGACGATTTCCTGGCCGGGATAGCAGCCTTTCTTGAAATTCACGCCGCCGAGCAACTCGAAGTTGATCATTTGCGGCACGAACTGCTCCTGGGTTGCAGCGGTGACCTGCGGCACGCCGGCATGGATGGCCGCCAGCTGCCATGCGGCATTGCCGCCGAGCGCGAGCTGCTGCGCCAGCGCGGGCAGGGCCGCTTCCCCGGCTTGCGCCGGGGTCAGCCACAGGTAGCGCGGGGCGCCAAAGGCGTCGCCCAGGCGAATCACGGTGCCGCGTTCGCCCGTCGTCGTGGCATAGGGGGCCGGCGGCAGGGCCAGGCCCTGGGCGGCGAGGGCGGCTTCGCCCTGGATGCCGCCGACGCCGATCACGGCGGCGACAGCTTCTTCTTCGGTGGCGTCGCGCAGCTTGGCCTTGGAGCGCATCACGAACATCGAGAGGCGCTTCTGCAGCGGCGCCTGGATTGCGCGCGGCAATTGCAGCCACACCGTGCCTTCAGGGTCGCGCCACATCAGGAAGGTGGCCTGCAGGCGGCCCTTCGGCGTGCAAAAGCCCGCCAGGCGTGCTTCGCCGGCGCCGAGGTGTTCGACGTCGTTCGTCAGCTGGCTGTGCAGGAAGCGTGCGGCGTCCTCGCCGGCCACGGCAATCAGGCCGAGATCGGTCACCGGGGCGACAAAACCGCCAGCCAGGTCGTCCGCACTCAGGGTGCGGCCGAAATCCTCGACCTGGGTGGTTTCATCGATGTGAAAGCGGGCGCCATGCGAACCCAGATATTCTGTCCAGTTGCTCATAAATCCCATATGCTTTGCGGTTTAGGCTTTATCATTACGGCCTCATTATAGAGTTGTCGAGCATTTCGCGCCGGAGACGGCGTAAACCCGAAAATAAAGTCGAATGGCATTTATAAAAAAAACCGTTGTCACTGCCGTGATCGTGTCCATCGTGGCCGCCGGTGGCTTCTCGTGGTGGGCGAAGAGTCCGCTGACCACGGCGCAGGCGCCGATCGCGTTCACGATTACCCCCGGTAGCGGCGTCGGCGCGGCCGCCCAACAGATGGCCAAGGCGGGCGTGCCCGTCAATACGACGCTGTTCCAGGTGCTGGCGCGCGTCACCGGGCAAAGCGCCCGCATCAAGGCCGGCAGCTACGAGCTCAAGCCGAATACCTCCCCGCGCGGCCTGCTGAACCAGCTGGTACGCGGCGAATTCGCCCAGGAAGCGGTGACCATCATCGAAGGCTGGACCTTCCGCCAGATGCGCGAAGCGATCGACGCCTCGAAGAGCCTGCGCCACGAGACCGCGAAAATGTCCGATGCCGAACTGATGGCCAAGGTCTCGAGCGAATTCAAGCAACCCGAAGGCCTGTTCTTCCCGGACACCTATCTGTTCGCCAAGGGCGCCAGCGACCTGCAGATCTACAAGCAGGCGCACCAGATGCTGCTCGCCCGCCTGAACGCGGCCTGGGAAAAGCGCAGCCGCGACCTGCCGTATAAAACGCCCTACGAAGCCCTGACCATGGCTTCGATCGTCGAAAAGGAAACCGGGCAGAAGAGCGAGCGCTCGATGATCGCCGGCGTATTCGTGAACCGCCTGCGCACCGGCATGATGCTGCAGACCGACCCGAGCGTCATCTACGGCATGGGCGCCCGTTACGAGGGCAAGATCGCGAAGAAGGACCTGACGACCGATACCCCGTACAACACCTACACCCGCTACGGCTTGCCGCCGACCCCGATCGCGCTGCCGGGCGTGCAGTCGCTCGACGCGGCGCTGGCCCCGGCCAAGACCGAGGCCTTGTACTTCGTGTCGCGCAATGACGGCACCAGCAAGTTCTCAAGCAACCTGAACGACCACAACCGCGCGGTGAACCAGTACCAGCGCGGCGCGACCACGCCATGAACGATGTTATGAAAGCGGCGCAGGGAAAATTCATCACCGTTGAAGGCATCGACGGCGCCGGCAAGTCGACCCATATCGGCTTCGTCACGCAATTCTTGCAGGCGCGCGGCAAGACCGTGGTGTCCTCGCGCGAACCGGGCGGGACGCCGCTGGGCGAAAAGCTGCGCGACCTGCTGCTGCACGAAAAAATGCATCTGGAAACCGAAGCCTTGCTGATGTTCGCCAGCCGCCGCGAGCACATGGCGCAGGTGATCGAACCGGCCCTGGCGCGCGGCGACTGGGTGCTGTCGGACCGCTTCACGGACGCCAGCTTCGCCTACCAGAGCGGCGGGCGCGGCATGGACCGCGGCAAGATGGAAGCATTGGAAGCCTGGGTCCATCCCCACCTGCAGCCCGACCTGACCCTGCTGTTCGACGTGCCCCTGGAAGTGGCGCGCGAGCGCCTGGACGCGACGCGCACGCTGGACAAGTTCGAGCGCGAGCAGGGTGAATTCTTTGCCCGCTGCCGCGCCGAATACCTGCGCCGCGCCGCCCAGTATCCGGCCCGCTTCGCCGTGATCGATTCGACGCGCAGCATCGCCGAGACGCAGGGCTTGATCAGCGAGGCCCTGGAGACCTTGTTGTGATGATCTACCCTTGGCAGCAATCGGCCTGGAGCCAGCTCCAGACCATGCGTGCGCGCCTGCCGCACGCGATCCTGTTCCACGGCCCGGCCGGCATCGGCAAGGCCGGCTTCATCGAAGCCTTCGCCCAATCCCTGCTCTGCGAAAACGTGCAGCCCGATGGCCAGGCCTGCGGCGCCTGCGCGTCCTGCGGCTGGTTCGTCCAGCACAACCATCCCGACTACCGCCGCGTGCGGCCGGAAGCGCTGGAAGACGAGCCGGCCGGCGAGGCAGAGGAAGGCGAGGGCGACAAGAAATCGAAGTCGACCAAGGCGCCTTCGAAGGAAATCAAGATCGAGCAGATCCGGGCGCTGGCCGACTTCATGAACATCTCGACCCACCGCCAGGGCTTGCGCGTGGTGGTTTTGTATCCGGCCGAGGCGCTCAACATGCCGTCCTCGAACGCCTTGCTGAAAACCCTGGAAGAGCCGCCGCCGGGCACCGTCTTCCTGCTCGCCTCGAATGGCCTCGACCGGCTGCTGCCGACGATCCTGTCGCGCTGCCGCAAGTTCGGCATGCCGATGCCGGACCACGCCGCCGCGCTGGCCTGGCTCCAGCAGCAGGGCGTGAACGACGCCGACAGCTGGCTGCGCGAGGAGGGCGGCGCGCCGCTGGCCGCGCTGGCCCAGTCGCAGGGAGGCAGCCGCGAGGAACTCGACGCCCTGCTCGGCTTCCTGGCGCGGCCCAACGTCGAGAGCGCCTTGCGCCAGGCCGACAAGCTGAGCAAGACGCCGCTGGCGGCGCTGGTATCCTGGCAGCAGCGCTGGCTGTACGACCTGCTGTCAAGCAAGCTGGCCGGCACGGTGCGTTACTATCCGCGCTACCAGAAGGAACTTGCAGCCTTGGCCGGCAACGTGCACACTGCGAATCTGTTACGTGCGATCAAGTCCGCGAACGAAAGGCGCGCGGTGGCGGACCATCCGCTGTCGCCCAAGCTCTTCGTCGAGGACATGTTGCTCGACTATGCAGCTTGCTGTAATGCAGCCTGAAAGGAGCGAGATGACTGGCAATACCACCGACCCGAATTCCTCGCTGGTACCGCGGCCGTCGGTCCTGTCGCTTGCGATCAAGGAAAAGGCGGCCCTGTACGCGGCCTACATGCCCTTCCTGAAGAATGGCGGCATGTTCGTGCCCACCAACAAGGCCTACAAGATCGGCGACGAAGTGTATTTGATCCTGTCGCTGATGGAGGACCCGAACAAATACCCGATCGCGGGCAAGGTCGCCTGGATCACCCCGGCCGGCGCCAACAACAGCAAGGCGCAGGGCATCGGCGTGCATTTCCCGCCGGACGAAACCGGCCAGCGCGCCAGGACCCGCATCGAAGAAATCCTGGGCGCGGCGCTGCGTTCGTCGCGCGCCACCCATACCCTGTAACTTTTTTTCCAGCTAAATGCCGTCCTACGTTCACCGTCTTGCCCGCCGCGACGACCTGCCTGTCATCGTCGACATCTACAACTCCACCATCGCCTCGCGCGACGTCACCGCCGACACGGAACCGGTCACGGTCGCCTCGCGCGAAGCCTGGTTCAACGAGCACACGCCCGAGCGGCGGCCCCTGTGGACCATCCACGATGCCGCCGACACCTCCGCCAACCCGGCCGTCATCGGCTGGATGTCCTACTCGAATTTCTATGGCCGCCCGGCCTATTCGGGCACGGCCGAGCTGTCGATCTATATCGCCGAGGCATGGCGCGGCAAGGGACTCGGCAAGTATTGCCTGGAGCAGGCGATCGCCTTCGCGCCCGAAATCAAGGTGCATACGCTGCTCGGCTTCATCTTTGGCCACAACGTGCCGAGCCTGGCCTTGTTCCGCAAGTTCGGCTTCGACACCTGGGCCAATTTCCCGCGCGTGGCGAACCTGGACGGCATCGAGCGCGACCTGATTATCCTGGGCAAGCGCGTCGTTGCGTAAGGTGGACGGCTCCACCCGGATGCGTATATGCCCGCGACTGTGACGCCGCCCACGCGTTCAACTATCCTCGGAAACGCCGCGACGGTATTCTTTCCTTCGTTTGGCTTGTTCGCCACGGAGCCGTGCGTTGAACGCGTGGGCGGCGCACACGGCGCGTGATCGCAGCCCGTCCAGTGTAGCCGTCCACCCTACGACCCCGTACAATACCGGGATGTACATCGATTCCCACTGCCACATCAATTTCCCCGAGCTCGCCGCGCGCATGCCCGAGATCCTGGCCAGGATGGCCGAGAACCGCGTCACCCACGCGCTGTGCGTCTCGGTCGACCTGCCGGATTTCCCCTCGGTGCTCGCGCTGGCCGAGCAATATCCGCATATATATGCCTCGGTTGGCGTGCATCCGGATTACGAAGACACGCCGGAACCAAGCGTCGCCCAGCTGGTCGAACTGGCTCAGCATCCGAAAATCGTCGCCATCGGCGAGACCGGGCTGGACTATTACCGCCTCGAGGGCGACCTCGAATGGCAGCGCGAACGCTTCCGCACGCATATCCGGGCTTCGCGCGAGACGCGCAAACCGCTGATCATCCATACCCGGGCGGCCAGCGCGGACACGATCCGCATCATGCGGGAAGAGGGCGCGGGCACGGACAAGGGCGGTGTCGCCGGCGTGATGCATTGCTTCACCGAGTCGCTGGAAGTGGCCGAGGCCGCGATCGACATGGGTTTCTATATTTCGTTTTCCGGCATCGTGACTTTCAAGAGCGCGAAGGACTTGCAGGCCGTGGCGCGCGCGGTTCCCCTCGAGCGCATCCTGATCGAGACCGACTCGCCGTATCTGGCGCCGGTGCCCTTCCGCGGCCGGGTGAACGAGCCCGGCTATGTGGCGCACGTGGCGGAATACATCGCCACCCTGAAGGACCTGCCGCTGCGCGAAGTGGCCGACCGCACCACCGACAATTTCTTCAACCTGTTCCAGCACGCAAAGGCCTGACATGCATCCACCGCGCCGCCACGTCCTACGTAGCCTGGTCCTGGTTTGCGGCTTGGGGTCACGCTTTTCCTTCGCCGCGCCGACGCCCCCGGATGCATCCCAGCTCACGAAATTTTTCAAGGCCGTGCAATTCGACGACGCCAAAACGGTGGGCGCCATGTTAGGCAGCACGGTCAACGCCAACCAGCCGAACCCCATCGGCGGCGAGCCCGGCCTGGTGCTGGCGCTGCGCGAAGATGCGATGAAGGTCTTCAAGATCTTCCTCGACCATCCCGGCACCAACCTGGAAGCGCGCGCCGCGAACGGCAACACGGCCCTGATGATGGCGGCCTACAAGCGCAACCGTCCGGCCGTCGAGGCCTTGCTGGCCAGGGGCGCGGCCGTGAACCAGCCGGGCTGGACCGCCTTGCACTATGCGGCGGCCGCCGGCGACGACGAGCTGGTGCGCCTGCTGCTGGCGCGCGGGGCCCAGGTCGACGCCCTCTCGCCGAAACCCAGCGGCGCCGTGACGCCGATGATGATGGCCGCGCGCGAAGGGCACGACGGCACCGCGCTGCTCCTGATCGCCCAGGGCGCCGACCGCAACCGCACCAATACCGAAGGCCTGAACGCCGTGCAGCTGGCCGAACGCGCCGGCAAGACGCGCGTGGCGGCGGCGCTGCAACGCGGCGCGCGCTAGTCCTGTCTTGCACGGCGGGCGAATTGACGGGTATTTCCGTCTTTCCTCCCGCAATCGATCGCGCAAGGCGCGACGGATAATCTCGTCACCGAAACGAATATTGCGACATGGAAACAGTGTCGCCAATTAAGGATTATCCATGCTGAACGAACGCGAAATCGAAAGCTGCTACCTCGGGCAATTCATCCCGGTCCATTATCACCACAACATGCTGATGGACCAGAACCGGATGGGCGCCTTCCAGGCCGCCATCGCCCACGCCGTTCGTCCCGGCATGAAAGTGCTCGAGCTTGGCGGCGGCACCGGGGTGCTCTCGTACTTCGCGGCCCAGCAGGCCGAGAAGGTCTACTGCGTGGAATTCAATCCCGACCTGGTGCGCGAAGCGCGCCGCTTCCTGGCGCTGAACCCGAACGGCCACAAGGTCGAGGTGATCCACGCCGATGCCTTCGAATACCTGCCGCCCGAGCCGGTCGACGTCGTGATCTGCGAAATGATCCACGTCGCCATGCTGCGCGAAAAACAGGTCGCCGTGATCGAAGCCTTCAAGCAGCGCTACCTTGAACGTTTCGGCGGCCCGCTGCCGATCTTCATCCCGGAAGCGGTCGTGATGGCCGTCCAGCCCCTGCAGCAGGACTACAGCTTCCACGGTTACTACGCGCCGATTGTCCAGTTCCAGGACACCGCGGTGGCCTACCCCGGCACCGTGGCGCTGGCCCAGCCCGCCGTGTACAGCGTGCTCGACTTCGCCGCACCGGTCGACAGCCTGATCGCCTGGAGCGGCAGCTTCACGG
>Ga0213837_1001673_pt1 | contig 11299 bp, 9 predicted proteins | sample SWPATP12_FD_160572 | JGI IMG/M metagenome (GOLD analysis project Ga0213837, IMG submission 160572) | Coastal seawater microbial communities from Marineland, Florida, United States - SWPA TP1 #2 | ecosystem: Environmental > Aquatic > Marine > Coastal | place: USA: Florida | collected 2016-08-06
TTACAAGCGTATTAGCCGGTTGTGCTACAGGAAATACGCCGGAAGCAAAAAAGAAAAATGCCATTAAGGAAACAGCCGCTGCTTTACAAGATATTTATGATGATCACCCATCTGCAAAAGCTGCCGTAAGTAAAAGTCTGGGCTATTTAGTTTGTACAGGTAGTGACAGTTATTTATTCGCCGCTTCAACCGGTGGTGGTGTTTGTACGTTTAAAAGCAATGGAAAAACTGAGTTTTATCGTTTTGCTTCATTAGGTGTTGGTGCAGGTATTGGTTTTAAGAAGGTTGCTTTTGTATACGCTTATAACGATGCTGAAGCTATGCGTCGTTTTAGAGAAGAAGGTTGGGATGCCGGCGCTAGAGCAGAGGCAAGTGCGAAGCATGAAGAAGAGGGAGGCCAAGCGGCCGCTAACACTTCTTATGATGTCGATGGTGTAAGAATTTATCAATCTGCTGTATGGGGCGCTGCTGCTCAAGCCACCGTTCAAGGTTATAAATTTTGGCCAACAGATTTCACTGATGATGTGATGCAAAATAGTGAATAATTCACGAGAAAATGACTTGAGTTAAAAAGGAGAGCACTTGCTCTCCTTTTTGTTTATTTAGCTTTTTAGCTATGCATTCTCATAAATTTTGCGAGTAATACATCTTCTTCCTCTACATGATCAGGGTCTGGTTTTACACAATCAATTGGACAAACAGAGACACATGTAGGTTTTTCATAGTGCCCGACACATTCGGTACATTTGTCTGGGTCTATTTCGTAAATCTCTTCACCAAGCTCAATTGCGCCGTTTGGACACTCTGGATCACACATGTCGCAATTGATGCAACTGTCTAATATTTTTAAAGCCATATAATGCCTTTATTTGTCCGCTTGATTTTGTGCAAAAGGGTGACGAGTATTTTCTCCATTATTCAAATAACGCATTAAAATGCCAAAATCTAAATCAATCTCACCTTCAAGCGGAATGAATACTTTATGGCCAGATCCTTTGGCATCGACAATTTCTTCACCTTTTTTGTTTTCCATTCTTGCTAATTCAAAGCTGACGTTTCCGGAAGGTGTCATAATTTCTAAGTGATCGCCTACCAGAAATTTATTTTTAACATCAATTTCAACAAGTCCAGTCTTCTCGTCTCTTCCTATAATTTCACCCACAAATTGTTGAGTATCACTTTTTGAGTAACCGTAATCGTAATTTTGTGTTTCACTAGGACGATGACGTTGTAAAAATCCTTCTGTGTACCCACGATGAGCAAGGTGTTCTAGGTTGACATTGTGCTGAGGATCAAAAGGTTTGTTTGCCACAGCATCTAGCATTGCTTGATTATATATTTGAGCAGTACGAGCACAGTAATAGAAAGATTTTGTGCGTCCTTCTATCTTAAGGGAATGAACCCCCATTTTTACTAAACGCTCAACGTGTTCTACAGCACGAAGATCTTTAGAGTTCATGATGTAAGTGCCATGTTCATCTTCAAAAGCAGGCATATATTCACCAGGTCGACCTTGCTCTTGCAGCAACACAACATCATCCACCGGCTCAGGTGTAATAATATTTACTTCTGATTGTGGTTGTACCGCAATAACATCACCAGTTTCTGTTTCTTTAGCTTCATGCACATCATATTTCCAACGACATGAATTAGTGCACGTACCTTGGTTGGGATCACGTTTATTGATATAACCAGACAGTAAGCAGCGGCCTGAGTAAGCCATACACAAAGCACCATGAACAAATACTTCAAGTTCAATGTCTGGACATTTGAGTCGAATCTCTTCTATTTCGTCTAGTGAAAGTTCGCGAGACAAAATGACTCGTTCTATGCCTTGTTGTTCCCAGAATTTAACAGTCGCCCAATTCACAGCATTCGCTTGAACAGATAGGTGAATAGGCATATCTGGAAAATTTTCACGCACCATCATAATTAAACCGGGATCCGACATGATCAAAGCATCGGGATTCATTTCGATGACAGGTTTTATATCTTTTAGGAAGGTTTTGAGTTTGCCATTGTGCGGTGCAATATTATTAACAATATAGAACTTCTTACCTAATGCATGCGCTTCGTTGATGCCTTGTTGAATTGTTTCTAAATTAAACTCGTTGTTTCTTACTCGAAGAGAATAGCGAGGCTGTCCCGCATATACTGCGTCTGCACCGTATGCGAAAGCGTAGCGCATATTTTTAAGGCTACCCGCTGGCGAAAGAAGTTCTGGTTTAATCATGAATACAACACCAAAAAAGTTACTGAAAAATTAGGGGGCGTATTCTAAAAGCTGAGCGCTATTTAATCAAACCAAAACCTTGATGTTTATCTAATAAATATGATTTATAAAGGAATTTAATTGGTGGAAATTTAACCAGAAAATAGCCAGGATTAAAAAATGTTTGAAAATTAGCAAATTAGATAGGGAAGTCTAAAATTTTGTGCTAGATTTTTAATTAGGATAAAAACAAAAGTTAGGGGACGTTCATGGGAACTGAAAATGCACTATATACGATTTTAGTAGAGAAAATAAAACAAGATGCGTTAGTGTTACCAACACTGCCAGAGATAGCATTAAAAGTTCGCCAAGCAGCAGATGATCCTGAAGTTAATTTAAACACCATGAGTGATATTATTAGCCAAGATCCTGCTTTATCCTTGGGAATGTTAAAAGTCGCAAACAGCGCCTTGTTGGGCCGCTCAGTAAAAGTAGAAACGGTTAACCAAGCAGTGACACGCATTGGGTTGAGACAAATAAAATGTATTGCAACAGCAATGGCGATGGAGCAAGTATTTGTTTCTGAAAATGACATTGTTTCGATGTATTTGAAAAAGTCATGGGCTAAAACAATTGATGTTGCTTCTGTTGCCGTTGCTTTAATGACAATATACCTTAAGGAAAACAGACATTCCCCGCTGACATTAGATGTATTAACTTTGGCTGCTCTTGTTCATAACGTAGGTGTACTGCCGATTTTAACCGAAGCTGAAAATCATCCTGATATTTTTGCAAATCCAACTTTTTTACAACAAGCAATTATTAAGCTCGCAAGTAAAGTTGGTGCAGCGGTAACTCAGTCTTGGGGATTCTCTGAAGATTTCAATGATGTCGTCGCTCATTGGAGTGATTTAACAGTACTGCCCTCTGAAGTTCATTATCTAGACTTTATTCGTGCAGGGGCTGTTTTCCACGATATCTTTAAAAATGAAACGACTAAAGGTACGCTCATTAAAACCTATGTAGATAAAGGCATACTTCCTAGCGAAGAATTCTTAGATGATGAAGAATTTTTATCTATGGTAGAAGATGTCAAAGCAATGTTTAGCTAAAACATTAGTGAATTAGGAACAAAAAAGGGAGCTTAAGCTCCCTTTTTACTAATATTTATTTGTTAGCTTTCTAATGAGTCTGTCGTTTTCATAGAAAACTCAGCCATCAAGTCTCCAATCAGTCGATTGATTTCTCCCGCCATTAATGAAAAATCGGCATCCAATCTAGCGATCACGTCATCTTTATCAATTTCGTCATTTTGTTCCTGAAGTACATCGAAGAACTTTAATCGTTTAATTGCAAGGTCATCACATAAGATGAATGAAATCGCGTCGTCCCATTCCAGCGCTAACTTAACGACAAACTTGTCAGCATCTAAATGAGCTTTAATTTCATCACTGCCTAAATCTTGATTTTTAACACGAACGACAGCGCCATCATCGCCTAGGGCGTTAAATTCTGCTTCCATTCCTAATTGAAAGTTTTCCCCTAAATCTGTGTCTGTTAACCAGTCTGTCATTAATTCATCTGGAGCTTTCTCAGGAGACATAGAAGTGACTGGAAGTGTACCTAACGCCTTACGTAATAAAGCAAGCACATCTTCAGCCTTTCCACGGCTACTTGAATTAATCACTATTAGGTTATGTGCAGCGTTAATATATGCATGTGTGTCCGTTACGCGAGAAAAAGCTCGTGGTAATAATTCAAAAATTATGTCTTCTTTGAACTGTTCTTTTTCTTTTTTCGTAGCAGAGCGGCCTTGATCAGCTTCAAGCTTGCTTACTTTTTCTTCAAGCTGTTCTTTAATCACAGGGGCAGGGAGTATTTTTTCTTCTTTACGAGCACAAATTAAAAAGTTACCACCGACACTATGAACCGCTGTATTGCCGTGTTTACCTAGTGCATTTACCCAACCAAAATGAGATTGCTCGGTAGAAGCACAAGGGGTAAATAAATGTTCGTTAAGCTGTTTTTCTAGGTCTTGTTCTGAAACTTCAAAAGGACGCGTAAAAGTGAAAAAGTAAAGGTTTTTAAACCACATACATAATAATCCTATAATGCACTCCAAGCAGAGTGCATGGAGATTGAATTTTGCAAAAAGCGCAGTCTAACGTAAATTGTGAAAAATGCGAAGTATCGACTTTTACAATCACGCCATATTTGAAAATTCAATCACATATTTTAGTCCATCACCTTCTGAGCTAGATGCTTCAATAGTTCCGTTTAACGTATCTGTAACAAGGTTTTGCACTATATGAGTACCTAAGCCTGTCCCACCACTTGAAGCTTTTGTCGTAAAGAATGGGTCAAATAATTTATTGAGGTTTTCTTCTGGAACACCAACACCATTATCTTCATACTCCATGCGTAACTTGTTTTCTTGAAGAGAAACATTAATCGTAATGACGCCTCTATTCATGTTTTCAAAACCATGAATTAACGAGTTGATAATTAAATTGGTAAATATTTGAGAAATAGCACCAGCATGAGCATATATTTTGATGTCTCTCGGACAGTTCACTTTTATTCGATGACTGGTTCTTTTTAATTTCGGATGTAATGACTGAATAATATCGTCAAGATATTTTGAAATATTGATGTTACGAATTTTGTCGCTTGTTTGGTCTACGGCAACTTGCTTATAACTAGCTATTAATTCGGACGCTCGGTTTAAGTTGTTAACCAGAAGTTCTACACTGCTTTTGGCATTGGTAATAAAGTCATTTAGTGCTTTTTTCGATAACGATTGAGACTCAATAGATTTATCTAAATCGCTAATCAAATCGAATAAGTAGGTTGTTGAAGTAATACTAACACCAATAGGCGTATTCACTTCGTGAGAAACTTCAGCGGACAATGTACCTAGCGAAGCCATTTTTTCAGCTTCAAGCAAACGATGTTGTGCTTTATTTAGGTTAATAATAGAAGATTTAAGTTCTTGGTTGGTTTGCTTAAGTGTTTGCTCTGTGCGTCCACGTCGCATGTTTTCTTCTTGCAGCTGGCTTTGCTGTTCAAGTAAATCTCTTTGTTGTTTCTCCATTTTAAGCATCGTTGTACTTAATGTAGAAGTTTTTCTAGCAACTTCTTGCTCCAACATTAAGTTTTGCTCATCGAGTTTATCGTTTGCAGAGATGATCTGTTGCTGGGCAATGGATAGCCTTTCCTTATATCTAACGAGCTCATCAATAAGGTTGTTGTAGGAGTTTTGTAGAATATTTAGTTCGTTTTTATCAAACCCTACAGATTGAAGTTTCGACGCTTCTGGATCATCGATATCAAATTGATCTATTTGCTGCGTCATTTCATTCAGTGGCCTGGTAAGTAATTGGTTAAATGCTAGTGAAAAAAGAAATATTAAGGCAGCAGTCTTAACCATCGCGTTCCCGATTAGGAAATAGATACCAACTTCGATACGTTCAAATATAACTTCATTGCTTGATAATAAAGTTACTGTACCAACTCTCGTTGTGCGTCCCGAAAATTCAAATATTAAAGGGAAAGTATGACCAAATAAACCAAGTTCATTTGAGTTAACATTTAATGATTGAGTGCTTTCTTCGCCTTTGTCAGAAATAGATTCGTAGTTAAGGGAATTTAAATCGCCTACTTTACCCAGTTGGGCGATAATCTTATTATTTTCGTCAGTAACATATACACCTTTAATCATTGGAAAGGCAATCAAACCTTCCGCAGTGTCCATTGCTTGTTGGGTATTCAACTCCCATACTGCGCGAGTTAATCCGCCACTAATGGTCTTTTCAAGTGTAAGTAATTCACTGTTAATATGGTTTTTTGTGTTGATGTATTCGGCACCGATTTGTACCGCTGTCACGATAAAGGTCAGGATAAAATAAAAGGAAAGTACCCTTGTAAGTAGTTTTCTCGAAATACTCGTTATTTTCATAATTCACATTAACGGCGCTAAAGCATTAGTATTAATTCTAGCCACTTTATCGTGTGATTAAAGGGTTTTTTCAATTTTTTTACCTATTTAAGTGGAAAGAATAGCTTTCTCATCCAATACTTCAATTTAGTAGCGGACTAAGGTTTCTTGAAGAAATCATCTTAGTTTATTTGTATTTAGATGTTTTAGTCAGAAACTAACATTACTAATAACTTATTAGGGACTAAAAAAGTTAGCAAAAGTCTATTTTCATGTTTTATGTCATATTACTGTCATAAAAGGTTAATAAAATAGCAACCAGTTAGTCATTAAACATACATTTAAATTAAATAAAGCTGTCATTAAGTTGTCACAAAAGAAGCAGCTAACACTAAGGTTGGAATTATGAAAGTTGTTAATAATATTACGAAACTATTGTGTTTATCACTACCGGCTTACTCAGTTATGGCTGAAGAAACGGTAAATCCTGAATGGGTTGATTTTTACGGTAAAATCAATATCTCTGTTCAAGCATCTGAAGAAAAGGGTGATAACTTCAACGAGCTGAAGAGTAATGCTTCGCGAGTTGGTGTTAAAGGTAAGTACGCTTTAAACCATGGTTTAAAAGCAGTATATAAACTAGAGTGGCAGGTCAATGTGGATGATGACAGCAAAGATACGTTGACTGCTCGCAACCAATGGATAGGACTTGCAGGTAACTTTGGTGAAGTCACTATTGGTCGTTCAGATACTACGTTAAAAGTCTCTCAAGGTAAGTTTGATTTATTTAATGATTATGAAGGTGATTTAAAGCACCTTTTTATTGGTGAAAACCGTGTAACTGACTCGCTTACTTACAAGTCTCCAGTATTTTACAATGTTCAATTTTTGGGAAGTTACATCCTATCAGAAGACAAAGATAAGGATGACCCGTTTTCATTAGGTGTTATGTGGGGTGATTTAAACTTAAAGAAAACAAATTTCTTTCTTTCGCTTGCTCGTGATGAAAACATGCCAGCTAAGTTAAAAATTGATGGTGATAGCGTTACGATTCCTTTAGCAAATACTCGTCTTACTGGTATGTACAAGTTTGGCAATTTACGTGTTGGTGGTATGTTAACGCGTTCTGAAGTTACAGAAAGTGGTAAGTCTGAAAATGGTTATGCTGCAAATGTGTCTTATAAATTTGGTAATTTATTAGCTAAAGTGCAACTACAAGAGTTTGCTGATGCGCAAGGTATCAGTATCGGTGGTGATTACAAGTTAGGCAAAGCCACTAAAGTGTATGCTTGGTATACTGACCGTGAAGAAATTGTTGGTGCCGATGGTGAAACTATAAAAGCAGCAACTGAAGGGACATATTTTGCTTTAGGCATGGAGCACAAATTTGAGTTTTAATTGTCGATAAGCTTGTAAGTTATCAGCTGAAAGCTTTAAAGAGCCTGACATGGAATTCATGTCAGGCTCTTTTGTATTTAGTTCAGAGGTAAAATAATTTAATGAGAGTGCTTGCTAACACCTTGACGATATACAAAGATGAAGATATTTCAATATTTGTCATAAAAGTGTCATAAAAATTAAGCAGAATAATAAGTGTAGAAAGTTCTTCGGAAGTATATTGTTTTACAAAACAATTCGTGTAATAGCGTGTTTTTATGAAATTTAGGATGTTTTATGAATAGGCAAATTTTAGTCATTGAAGATGAAGCGCCAATTAGAGAAATGATCTCTTTTATATTGGATAACAATGGTTTTAATCCGGTGGAAGCAGAAGATTTTGATTCGGCGATGAATAAAATTAGTGAGCCTTACCCTGACTTAATACTTCTTGATTGGATGTTACCTGGCGGAACTGGGGTTAAATTAGCAAAATCCTTAAAGCGCAATGAATACACTCGCAATATTCCTATTATCATGTTAACTGCAAGAAGTGATGAAAGCGATAAAGTACAAGGGTTTGAAGCGGGTGTTGATGATTACGTAACTAAACCTTTTTCACCAAAGGAGCTTATCGCTCGCATCAAGGCGGTTATTCGCAGAGTGTCTCCAACTTCTTTAGAAGAACCAATTGAGTATCATGGACTAGTGTTAGATCCTGTCGCACATAGAGTGTCTATTAACGATAAAAGTAAAGATTTAGGACCTACTGAGTTTAGATTACTACATTTTTTTATGTCCCATCCAGAACGTGTTTATTCTAGAGAGCAATTATTAGATAATGTGTGGGGCACAAATGTTTATGTGGAAGACAGAACCGTTGACGTGCATATTCGTCGCTTGAGAAAGGCGATCACTGGATATGGTCATGAAAACTTTATTCAAACGGTTCGTGGTTCTGGTTACCGCTTTTCTGGGAAGCAAAATTAGCTTATATGAAGTTCTCTTTAACAACGAGTCAAATGTTAGGCCGGCTATTTATTTGGCTAGCTTTAAGCGCGGTTTTAGGTTATTTGTTCGGTTTGACTTGGTTTTTTATTTCGCTTGCCTTGTTAGGCGCACTCGTTTGGCATTATGTTCATTTACAAAAACTTGTTAATTGGCTTTGGCAAAGCAAAGCGATTTCCCCACCAGAATCTTCAGGAACTTGGGGAAGAATTTATGATGGATTGTATCGCTTAATTCAGAAACACCGTAAAAAACAAAAAGCGCTGAACGAACGGTTAAGACGTTTTAGAGATGGCGCAGAAGCGTTACCAGATGGTGCGCTAGTTTTAGATAATGATTTAACTATTAGATGGGGCAACAAAAAGGCGCAGTCGCTTATTGGTATAAAGTGGCCAAGTGATGCCGGGCAAAGGGTTGATAACCTCATACGTTTTCCTGAGTTTACCGCTTACATTGAAGAAGGGGACTTTGACCAGCCGTGTCATTTACCTTCTCCTCTCAATAAAGATATTCAACTTGAAATTCGAATGATGAGCTATGGTTCTGATCAGATCCTTTTCCTGGCAAGAGATGTCAGTAAAATTCATCGCATTGAAGAGATGCGAAGAGATTTTGTTGCTAACGTTTCTCACGAGTTGAAAACGCCGTTAACCGTTGTCAGAGGTTATGTTGAAATGGTTCAGTCCTCTGGCGCTAATATAGAACCTCAATGGTTGAAAGCCTTTAATACGATAGAAGATCAAGTCACTCGAATGGATCGGCTCGTAGAGCAACTATTAGTATTGTCCCGAGTTGAAGTAAATACTGACGCAGATACCAGTGAAGAAGTAGATGTTTCAAGATTGATCTATCAACTTGTTGAAGAAGTGAAGTGGCTTAATATCGATAAAAAGCACACTATAAATATTCACATTGATGAAGAAGTTAATTTGATTGCGAGTGATACAGAGCTCAAAAGTGCCTTTTCAAACCTTATTACCAATGCCATCGCCTACACTCCAGCGAATGGAATAATTGATATTAATTGGCGGAAACAAGGGCAATCGGCGATCTTTAGCGTAATAGATAACGGTGTAGGAATTAGGCAAACTGATTTATTGCGTTTAACAGAAAGATTTTATCGCGTTGACAAGTCTCGATCACGAAGCACTGGCGGAGCAGGTCTAGGTTTAGCAATTGTTAAACATGTTGCCAATCATCATAACGCTGAATTTAATATTAAAAGTGAATGGAAGAAAGGGAGCGAGTTCTCACTGGTATTTTCGTCAGAATTAATAGTTGTTAAACCAAATGTAAATCATGTCATATAACTGTCATATTACTTAAATATAATTGTCACATAAGCTTTATATAGTCTTCATAGTCAAACATTAATAATCTCGTGGAGAGAAAAATGAATTTTAAACGTGCATTTGCAACTATAGGTTTAATGAGTGCTGTTAGTTTCAGTGCTTTAGCCGTTGATAAAGATTTACCTGAATATCAAAAAGTGAGTGGTGTATCAGGTAACTTGTCTTCTGTAGGTTCAGATACATTGGCAAATATGATGACATTTTGGGCTGAGGACTTTAAACGTACTTACCCTAATGTAAATATTCAAATCCAAGCAGCGGGCTCTTCTACTGCTCCTCCTGCTTTAACTGAAGCTACTTCAAGCATCGGCCCTATGAGTCGTAAAATGAAGTCACGTGAGATCGAAGCTTTTGAAAAACGCTTTGGTTACAAACCTATGGCGGTTAGAGTTGCAATTGATGCATTAGCTGTATTTGTTCACAAAGATAATCCACTTAAAGGTTTAAGAATCGATCAAGTTGATGCTATTTTTTCTAACAACAGAAAATGTGGTGCAGACAAAGACGTAGACCGTTGGGGAGATATTGGCTTAACAGGTAACTGGACAGGTAAAGACATTCAGTTATACGGTCGTAACTCAGTATCAGGTACTTACGGTTACTTTAAAAAGAAAGCACTTTGTAAAGGTGACTTTAAAAATGGTGTAAATGAACAACCAGGTTCTGCTTCTGTTGTTCAATCTGTATCAGCATCATTGAATGGTATCGGTTATTCTGGAATCGGCTATAAAACTTCAGGTGTTCGTGCATTGCCGTTATCTAAAAAAGATGACAACTATGTAGAAGCGAATATGGAAAACGCGGTTAATGGTAAATATCCACTATCTCGTTATTTATACGTTTACGTGAATAAACACCCAAACAAGCCTCTTGCACCTATGGAAGCAGAGTTTTTGAAGTCTGTTTTATCTAAATCAGGTCAAAAAATTGTAGAGAAAGACGGTTACATTCCACTACCTAACAAAGTTGTTCAAAAAGAATTGAAAAAGCTAGGTTTACTTTAATCTACAAGACTCCCAAAACACACACGTAACAAAAAACGCTATAAGTTAACTTATAGCGTTTTTTTATGAAAGTATGTTTAATTAACGTGAAATATCGACCATTAGATCATCCGCCAGATTTTCAAGCGCATCGATTAGATCGTCAGTTGATCTATCCCTAACGTCTATTGTTGCTCTTGCTTTAAACAATTTTTGCCCTGTGTGTGCGGCGCTTTCTTGCTTGCTTACGAGCTTTAATAGATTACCGCCTTGTTTATGAATAACCGATGATATCTCTTGAATAATACCTGAACGATCATTAGCGGTTAACTCTAAAATGACAGCAACCGAATCAGAATCAGTCGTTGCTTCTGCCACCTTGCAAATAGCTTCTAAATCTTCGATTGCATCTATGTCAGAGATAAAATCG
>Ga0213837_1001674_pt1 | contig 11287 bp, 7 predicted proteins | sample SWPATP12_FD_160572 | JGI IMG/M metagenome (GOLD analysis project Ga0213837, IMG submission 160572) | Coastal seawater microbial communities from Marineland, Florida, United States - SWPA TP1 #2 | ecosystem: Environmental > Aquatic > Marine > Coastal | place: USA: Florida | collected 2016-08-06
GCCGAAAGCTCAATCAAATGCACGCAACGTATCAGCAATGTTCACGTTGTCATGCATGGTTTTGGCTAAGAAACCCTAAAAGCTTAGATTTGACGATTGCTTGGACATTTGTCGCAATAATATTCTTATTCCCGTCAAATTTGTTGCCTATGATGACCTTTAATAAGATTGGTGACAGCGATGCTTCAACGATTTTGGAAGGGATTAAGTACTTTATTGATGAGGGTGTCTATCCTGTTGCAATTATTGTATTTATTGCGAGTTTTATCATACCATTAGCTAAGATAGCTGGCCTGATAGCATTAATTTGGGGTGTTAAACATCCGTCAACTTTAACGCCTAAACGTCGAGCAAGAATGTTTTTATTGATTGAGTTTTTAGGGCCTTGGTCAATGCTTGATGTGTTTGTGGTTGCTTTGATGGTTGGGGTAGTCAATTTAAGTTTTGTTACCTCAATAGAAGCAGGGCCAGGTAGTACTTATTTTTCTTTAATGGTTATTTTTACGATGTTTGCGGTGCAAAGTTTTGATCCGCGATTGATATGGGATGCAAAAGCGAATGACAAATGAAACAACCGACAATTTGTCTCAGGTAAAGGTTGTTGAACGAGAAGGAATTTCTGCGGTTTGGCTGATTCCGGCCATAGCGCTAATTTTTGGTGCTTGGTTACTTTATAAAGCTATCTCGGATCAGGGTATTTCAATTACGGTACAGTTTGATAGCGCAAGCGGTATTGTTGCTGGTAAAACAGGTGTGCGTTACAAAGGTTTGACGGTTGGTGTCGTTACCAATGTTGAGGTTGCTGACGATTTAAAAAGCGTGAGTGTCGACATTGAAATGATCCCAAGTGCAGCCAATATGTTGACGGAAAAAACTTTGTTTTGGTATGTCACAGCAGATGTTTCATTTCAAGGAGTTAAAGGGCTAGATACCTTAATTTCCGGTAGCTATATCAATATACAGCCTTCGTTGGACGAAGATGCTGACTCACAAAGAGAGTTTGTTGCCTTAACTGAAGAGCCTGCCATAGATAAATCGTTACCCGGTCTTCATTTAGTGCTTCAAACCGACAAGTTAGGTTCTCTAGGAAAAAGCGCGCCAGTAACTTATAAACAAATACCAGTCGGTTTTGTTGAAAGCTTTAAATATAACGAAGAAACCAAACAAGTTGATGTTGGTGTATTCATCAAACCAGAACATGCAAATTTAGTTAAGAAAAACTCTCGTTTTTGGAACGCGAGTGGTATTGAAGTGAATGCTTCGCTTAATACAGGTGTTGAAATTCGCACAGAGTCACTTGCTTCAATCATTGTTGGTGGTATCGCCTTTGATAATTCTCCATACGAAGATGAAGGTGAGCCTGCGGAAACAGGCGAAAAATTCTTACTTCATCCTGATTTTCAGACGGCTGAAATGGGGCATAGCATAGAGCTAGTATTAGAATGGAATTCTGGTATCGATATTGGTGCTAAGGTGATGTATCAAGGTCTTACCCTTGGTCGTATCGAATCATTCTCAAGTATTGATCCTGAAAAAAGAGAGATAGTCGCAAATGTGATTATTAATCCGCGAGTCATGCCATATCTGACCGAAGGTACTGAGTTTTATGTAGTTTCAGCTCAATTTGATTTAGCGGGCATGTCTAATGTGAGTACTCTATTAATGGGTAGTTATATTGGCGTGAGGTTTAGTTTGTCGGGCGAAGAAAAATCAAGATTTGATGTCTTTAACCAAAAACCTGCCTATAAATATACCGAACCTGGCTTACATTTAGTGTTAACGGCAACTAAATTAGGTTCATTGGCTTCTGGCAGTGGTATTTTTTATCGTCAGCAACAAGTCGGTAATATCCAAGCGATTGAAAATATCGGTCCTGACGTATTTAACGTGCACATTTATATTCAGCCGGAGTATCAAGACTTTGTTGCAGCAGATTCGCGTTTTTGGAATGTAAGTGGATTAAAAATAAAAGGTGGTTTGCAAGATTTTGAGATTGAAGCACAAAGTTTGCAATCAATCTTAAAAGGCGGTATCGCTTTTGATAAAGGATTTGCCGAACCCAGAGAACAAGTCTCTAACGGTGATAATTTTGTATTGTTTGCTGATGAAGCAATGGCAAAACAGCGTACCGTATTTGAACTGAATATGCCGAAAGTAGGTGGTGTGAGCAGAGGTACACGAATCCTATACCGTGGTGAAGAAATTGGTGCCATCCATAACGTAGAACATACCAAAACAGGTAGTCGTCTTGTCGCAGGCATATTGCCAAACTATGAATATATTTTGAAAGACACCACACAGTTTTGGTTGGTTGAGCCTGATGTTTCTTTGTCTGGCGTTACTGATACCGAAGCGCTGTTTGGCGGCTCCTACATTGGTTTGAACGTTGGTGAGGGAGAAACCAAAACACAGTTTAATATGTCATTAACACCGCCTGCTAAACACTTGAGTGCAGAAGGTTTGCAAATTACCTTGTTAGCGCGCAGTGGAAACGTGGTGAGCCCAGGAAGCCAGATAAGTTATCGTGGTATTTCAGTCGGTCAGGTAGATAATGTTGCCCTTGATGAAGTGGAAGACACCGTAAAAATTAATATCACCATTGATGAAGGCTACCGTAATTTGGTGAATGGCTTTACGCGTTTTTACAATGCTAGTGGTATAACGGTTGCGGGAAGCTTAACCGACTTTGTGGTTAAAACAGAGTCTGCAGATGCGATGATTCGCGGCGGCATCAGTTTTTATAACCCTGATGAAAAAGAAAATGCTATTGCAGTTAATGAAGGAGATCAATTTAAACTGCATGCAAGTGTTGTTCATGCACGTAAAGCGGGGCAGGCGATCACTATTCAGTTTAACGATGTCGCCGGATTAAAAACTAATACTAAGATAAAGTATCAAGACCAAGATGTCGGTATCGTCACTCGCCTCCATTTCGATATTGATGGTTATGGTGCTACGGCGATTGCTTACTTGAATGATGCGGGTCGCAAATTTGCGGTTGAAGGCTCTAAATTTTGGTTTGAACGCCCAGAGTTAGGTTTAGTAGGGAATAAAAACCTAAGTTCCGTAATAGACGGTGGTTTTGTTCGTGTTGCTCCTGGCTATGGTGATTTGAAAACAGAGTTTACTGCTGAAGATACCGCACCAGTTACCAAGCAATTAACCTTTGGTTTAAATTTAAAACTTGTCGCTAGTGAATTAGGTTCGATTCGTGTAGGTAATCCTGTATTGTATCGACAAGTAAGTGTTGGTGAAGTCATTGGTGTTGATTTGTCACCTTCATCAGACAAAGTAGAAATTTATGTCAATATCGCCTCACGTTATGCTCCATTGGTTAAGGCAGGCAGTAAGTTCTGGAATACAAGCGGCTTTACCATGAATGCTGGTTTGTTTTCTGGTGTGAAGGTGGAGTCTGAGTCAATTGAGACAATTTTAGCTGGCGGTATCGCATTTGCGACACCAGAAGCTGATGAAGCAGCTGAACAAGTGAAGCAAGGCCATACTTTTGAATTGAATGATTCAGTCGATGGAAGTTGGCAAAATTGGCGCGCAAAAATTAATATTTCAGAACAATAGTGACAAACGTTTGTTTCGAGTAGAAATTTTTGCGCAAGCTCAGATGCAGATGGACCGTAAAATTAACTCGTGCTATCAGTCGTCAGTGCCTGAAATGCTGCCACGGCATTTTCAGGGCTGTTGGCTTTAGTTATCGCGGTTACAACGGCAACACTATCGACGCCAATTTGCCAAACTTCTTCAACGTTTTTCAAATTAATTCCACCAATGGCCACAACTGGAATGTCAGTTGAAAGCTTCAACAACTTGGAAAGGTTGTCTACCCCTTGAATTTGGCCTGTCATATCTTTGGTATTGGTAGGAAATATAGCGCCAATCGCTAAATATGATGGTTTCAGTTGTTGAGACTTTATAAACTCGTAACAGCCATGTGTACTGATGCCTAATCGAATACCAGAGGCTTCTATTTTAGCCAAATCGGTATCTGCGAGATCTTCCTGCCCGATATGCACGCCATAAGCCTTATGTTTAATCGCCAATTGCCAATAGTCATTGATAAATAAACGAGTTGATGTGTTTTTACAGAGTTCAACGGCTTCGATGATCAGCTTTTCGAGTGTTTCATCATCAACGTCTTTTATTCTCAATTGAATGATATTTAAGTTGAGCGGAAGCAAAAGCTTTAACCACGCTATCGAATCAACAACAGGATATAAACCTAAAGACTGTGTGCCATCTCTTGATATGTTTAGCGAAGGAAAGCTAATGTTTTGATACGTTTTCGAGATTTCTTCGCTAACTTCAGGAAATATTGCTCGGTAATAATTTAGGGGTAACTGCTTAAACGCGCCATAGAAGTCGTTTTTCCCTTCATTCTCAACTAGCCCCTGAGTAATAAAGGTTTTACTCAACATAAACGCATCTCTGACGAGATAACCTTGCGCGATAAGTGCAGCCATAGCAGTTGCAAAACTACATCCGCCACCATGAGAGTATGCTGTATTCACGCGCGCTGATGTCAGACTATAGTTTGCATAGCCAAGCGAAGTGCAAGCCGTATCTAGAGAGGAGAGTTGATGAATACAAACATCCTGACAGGCATCTTTATCTTCCGAGTGCCCGCCTTTAACGATAACACTCTTCACTCCATTTGAAGCGATAATTTTGGCGAGTTTAGATGTATTTATTGATGTACTACTTGCGAGAGACTGCGCTTCTAATAAGTTGGGCGTAATGATATCTGTAAGTGGAAGTAATTTTGCAAGAGCTTGTGGTTCTACGAGAGATAGTTTTCCTCCAACAGTCGCATGCCCAACAGGATCAACAATGACTTTAAGTTGAGGATGTCGATTTTTGACTGATGTGATGAGTTTAATCAGCCAATTTAGTTGTTCCTGTGAAGCAATTAGCCCAACTTTTATAGCGTTAGGAGTTTTAATCTCTAATAAAGCCTGTGCTTGTTGTTCTAGCACATCAACATCTATTGGATTAATTGCGGTGAGCTTAAGGCCATTTTGCACAGTATTGGCTGTGATTAAATGACAAACTTCGACGTTAAAACACTGTCCGGTTTTTATATCGGCGGCGATACCTGCACCCCCCGAACAATCTGCGCCAGAAATAGTCCAAATTTGAGGGGTACTTGGTACTACTTGGGTCATGAATTTGTACCCGGCTGATGCCAAAATGGCGTGTCTAATGTTGGGGTGCTAGGTTGTGCTGTTTGCCTCTCTTGCATGATGCCAGCAACATAACCTAATTCACCTGACTGGATTGCTAAACTAAATGCTTTTGCCATTGAAACAGCATTATCGGCAAGTGCAACCGCACTGTTTAAGAGAACGCCGTCATATCCTAACTCCATTGCCATGCATGCATCGGAAGGTTTACCTATTCCTGCATCAACGATAAGCGTCGCTTGCGGTAATCGAAGTCGTATAGTTTCTAGGTTATAAGGGTTCATTATGCCTTTCCCTGTACCTATGGGAGATGCCCAAGGCATGATCACTTCACAACCTAAATCCCATAATCGTTGGCAAAGCACTAAATCATCTGTGCAATATGGCAGTACCTTAAAACCGTCTTTAATTAACGCTTCAGATGCAGTTAACAGCTCTATCGGGTCAGGTTGTAAGTTATAGTCATCGCCAATCACCTCGAGTTTTATCCAGTTGGTATTAAATAACTCTCGGCTCATTTTTGCCAAGGTGATCGTTTCTTTAGCACTTTTACAGCCTGCGGTATTTGGTAGTAAATGACCATCAACTTCAGCAACAGTTTCTTGAATATATTGCCAAATTTTGGCACCCGAATTTTCATTTGGATTTTGACGTTTTAAAGACAAGGTTACGACTTGTGAGCCAGAGGCCAAAATGGCTTTTTTCATGATTTCAGGTGATGAGTACAGGGCACTACCAATCAGTAATCGGCTATCAAGTTGTTGACCATAAATATTGAGTGACATGCTTAGCCCCCTTGAATAGGAAACATAATATCGATGCTGTCTCCTGTGGATATGCGAGTATTTTTGTAAGCTTCTTTACCAACAAATTCCCCATTAAGTGCAAGTGCAAACGTGCTTTGTTGCTTATTTTCAAAATAAACTGATAGGGCTTGTTCTAGGGTTTCGACATCTGTTGAGTCGAACGAAAATTGCTGACCATTAATGTGAAGTTCTATCATAATTGGGCTTCCATAATATTTGTGTTGATAGCATGAAGTTGAATCCAATGGCTATAAGGCAGAGCGTCGATGTCTTTCGGAAAATTTTCCTGCGAGTGTGTGCTTTGAGTTTTAGCCTTTAATTTCAAGTAAACCACCGACTCAATCTGTTTAAGGACAACAGGCGCGATTAAAAAGCCATGTCGGTATAAGCCATTTACTTGAATTACATGCTTTGAGTGCAAAATTTTAGGCTGGTTGTCACTAAATGCTGGACGACGTTGACTGATATGTTGCCGAATATTTGCTTCTGCAAACCCTGGGTGAACACTATAAGCGGCGCTGAGTAGTTCCATCGCAGAACGTACTGTCATAGGTGATGTATCATCACTTTCTATTTCAGTGGCACCGACAACAAAATAACCTTTATCTTTTGGGGCTATGTAGAGTTGATATCTTGGGTGCATCAACCGAACAGGCCGTTTTAATGTGACATTGGGTGCGTAGAGTTGAAATAGCTCTCCTCGCACAGCTCTTAAATCTTTGAGCTTATTGAGTTCATCATGATGTTTACTTTCGATGGCTCCGACACCACGACAATCTACAACAAGATCAAATGTTCGAGTCTCGATTTTGTTATTTTGTTCCGTTTGTATTGATGCTGAATCTTCAAGTGACTCAATATTTTCAACCTCAGTATTGCTCTGCCAATTAACATCTTCGCTAGCAAGCTGTTTAGCAAGCGCTTTCATCAATCGACGATTACCAATTTGACCTTCCACGGGTAAGTAAATACCCTGATTAAAGCTACGTCCAAGCTCTGGTTCTAATGACTCAATTCCTTGTCTATCAAGGTGCTGAATCTGCGCTTGAGGATAATGATTGGAAATAAACCGAGATATTCTATTGTAGTCGCCTTTGTCTTGCTCATGGCTAACCATAAGCGCGCCTTTTTGCTGAAAAAAGACGTGCTCATCAAGTGTAGACAATAACTCTGGCCAAAGTTTGAGTGACGCTAAACCCATTTCTACAATGTTGGATTCACAATCTATCGATTCACCAAAAGGAGTTAGTAGCCCAGCAGCAGCGTAACCTGCACTGTTCTTACCATCTTTATCGTCTTTGTCTAATAAAGTGACTTCATAACCTTGTCGATGCAAGGTTAGGGCGGTTAAACGCCCCATTAACCCTGCACCAACTATGGCAATGGATTTATTTGGCGACATGGTAGATTTCGCTGCCAGTGGCTTTAAACTCGGCAGACTTTTCTGCCATTCCTTGTTCGAGCAGGTTCGAATCTACAGAAACAGTTTTGTCAACGAGTTTAATCTTAATGTCACTTTGTTCTAATTTGGCTGCGTAGTCTCTTACTTCTTGTGTGATTTTCATCGAACAAAACTTAGGGCCACACATTGAACAAAAGTGCGCAACTTTTCCAGATTCTTGCGGAAGTGTTTCATCGTGAAAAGCACGCGCTCTTTCCGGGTCTAATCCTAAGTTAAACTGGTCAATCCAACGGAATTCAAATCGCGCTTTAGACATCGCATTGTCGCGAATTTGCGCACCCGGATGCCCTTTTGCTAAATCACCCGCATGTGCGGCGATTTTGTATGTGATAAGACCTTCTTTAACGTCTTCTTTGTTAGGTAAACCAAGGTGTTCTTTGGGTGTTACATAACAGAGCATGGCACATCCGTACCAACCTATGTTGGCAGCGCCTATGCCTGAGGTGAAGTGGTCGTAACCCGGTGCAATATCCGTGGTAAGTGGCCCAAGTGTATAGAATGGCGCTTCGTGACATTTTTCTAGCTGAAGATCCATGTTCTCTTTAACCATATGCAATGGTACATGGCCAGGGCCTTCAATGATCACTTGTACATCGTGTTTCCATGCGATCTTAGTTAATTCGCCTAAGGTTTCTAATTCCGCGAGTTGCGCTTCGTCATTTGCATCTTGCACTGAACCTGGACGTAATCCGTCCCCTAATGAAAATGAGACATCATAAGCTTTCATAATTTCACAAATTTCTTCAAAGTGTGTGTATAAAAAGCTTTCTTTGTGGTGCGCTAAACACCATTTCGCCATAATCGAGCCGCCACGAGAAACAATACCTGTAAGGCGTTTAGCGGTCATTGGTACATAGCGTAGTAAAACACCCGCATGAATAGTGAAATAGTCAACGCCTTGTTCCGCTTGTTCTATTAGCGTATCGCGGAAAATTTCCCACGTCAGATCTTCTGCAATGCCGTTTACTTTTTCTAATGCTTGGTAAATAGGCACTGTACCAATGGGGACTGGTGAATTTCTCAATATCCACTCACGCGTTTCATGAATATTTCGACCGGTTGATAAGTCCATTACTGTGTCTGCGCCCCATTTTGTCGACCAAACCAGTTTTTCTACCTCTTCTTCAATAGAAGAAGTAACCGCTGAGTTACCAATGTTCGCGTTTACTTTAATTAAAAAGTTACGACCGATGATCATTGGTTCTGCTTCAGGGTGATTGATATTTGCAGGAATAATAGCTCTGCCACGTGCGACTTCTTCACGGACAAATTCAGGAGTAATTTGCTCTGGAATACTTGCACCAAAAGATTGACCTTTGTGTTGTTGATTAAGAATTTCAGACTTAACTTGGTCACGCTTCATATTTTCACGAATGGCGATATATTCCATTTCAGGTGTGATAATACCTTGGCGGGCATAGTGCATTTGTGTAACGTTTTGCCCTTTTTTAGCACGAAGCACTGGTGGAAGGTGCTCAAAACGGATGTGATCAAGCCCTTCGTCTGCAAGGCGCTGTTGGCTGTAGTTTGAACTAACTTTGTCGAGCGCTTCAACGTCACCACGTGCTTTAATCCAGTCAGCTCTTAACTTTGGCAGGCCCTTGTGAACATCTACTGTAACGGTAGGGTCCGTGTAAACGCCCGAAGTGTCGTAAACACAAATCGGTTCGTTTGGTTCAAATATTGGATTGTCTTTATCACCACCGACCATTGAATCCGATTGTGAGATTTCACGCATGCCAACCTTTATGTTGTGAAGCTCTCCTTCAACATAAACTTTCTTTGAATTAGGGTAAAAGTCGCTCGATAAATTGGAAATAAAAGCTTGCGCTTGTTCGCGCTTTTCTCTGCGGTTCGGTGCAGTAGTTTTAGTGTTTGAACTCATGTTTGCTCACCTTGTTTTATTAATTAAAAACAGGCGGAGCTGTAAGGCAGAATATAACGAGGAGCTTGGTAAAATAAGAGTGTGGAATAGAGAAGACTCTTGTTTTACTCAATGCTCTCTTGTTCCCTTCGCAGATATTAGTCTGAATCAGGTTCTACGGATCCCGCTTTCGCGATCTCAGCCTTTTGGCACTCCGACAAGTCATTGAATGTTACAGCCAATACCTTTGATGTTAGAAGGTATAGGTTTAAACGAGGGAGATTCTAGCTCGATTTTATGAAGTGGTGCAAGTAATGGATCTATCGTTTTTTAGCGTGATTAGACTACAAAGAAGTTATAGGGGAACTGTGGTTTAAAAGGTAACCTCAAAAATTTAAGGTTACCTTGTTGATTTTTATAGACTTAAATAAACTATGATAAGCCTAGTGCTTTGGCAACGCCTGCGCCATAGGCTGGGTCTGCTTGAGTACAGTTGGCAATATGTCGCCTTTGTACTTCTTCGCTTGCTCCACCAACATTGTCGGCGGTATTGTTAAATAGTTCCTGTTGCTGCTCTGGTGTCATCAAGCGAAACAAGTCGCCAGCTTGAGAGTAGTAGTCGGTATCTTCTCTATGGTCCCACCTCGCTGCAGCACCTGAAAGTGATAATGGTGGTTCAGAAAAATCGGGTTGTTCTTGCCACTCTCCTTTAGAATTGGGCTCATAGCCAATTGTTGCACCGTGATTGCCATCGACACGCATTGCACCATCTCTATGGTAACTATGTACCGGGCATCTAGGTGCATTTACAGGAATGTGATTGTGGTTGACACCTAATCGATATCGTTGTGCGTCACCATATGAGAATAGGCGACCTTGCAACATCTTGTCTGGCGAGAAACTGATACCAGGAACAACACTTGCTGGATTGAAGGCAGATTGCTCGACTTCAGCAAAGAAGTTTTCAGGATTTTTATTTAATTCTAAAACCCCTACATCAATTAGCGGGAAGTCTTTTTGAGACCATACTTTCGTTAAGTCAAAAGGATTAAAGGATACTGAAGCAGCTTGCTCTTCTGTCATAACTTGAATTTTCATTTGCCAAGACGGGAAATCGCCGTCTTCAATACTTTGGTACAAATCTGCTTGATGGCTTTCTCTATCTTTTCCAATGATAGCTTCAGCTTCTGCGCTGGTTAAATTCTTAATGCCTTGATTCGTTTTTAAGTGAAATTTGACCCAAACACGTTCATTGTCAGCATTAATCATACTGAAAGTGTGACTGCCAAAGCCGTGCATATGTCGATAGGTTGCAGGGATGCCTCGGTCACTCATCACGATGGTCACTTGATGTAGTGCCTCTGGTAATGAAGTCCAGAAATCCCAATTGTTTTGTGCACTTCGCATGTTGGTTCTAGGATCTCTTTTAACAGCGTGATTGAGATCAGGGAATTTTAATGGGTCTCTTAGAAAGAAAACGGGGGTGTTATTTCCTACTAAATCCCAATTGCCTTCTTCAGTATAAAATTTTACAGCAAAACCACGAATGTCGCGCTCGGCATCAGCAGCACCGCGCTCTCCCGCTACAGTGGTGAATCGAGTAAATAGTTCTGTCTTTTTCCCTATTTCAGAGAATATTTTAGCGCGTGTATATTGAGTAATATCATGTGTTACAGTAAATGTTCCGTACGCTCCGGAACCTTTGGCATGCATACGACGTTCGGGGATAACTTCTCTATCAAAATGTGCAAGTTTTTCTAGAAACCACGTATCTTGTAGAAGTTGAGGGCCTCTTGGTCCAGCGGTTTGGACATTTTGGTTATCACTGACAGGGCAGCCAGTAACAGTAGTGAGTTTTTTAACCATGAATCCTTCCTCTCTTAGTTAAACAAAACATGAAAATTTCGTTCTGAACTAAGCGTAGCAAAGACTATTAATTTTACTGTAAATATGGCCAATA
>Ga0213837_1001675_pt1 | contig 11279 bp, 9 predicted proteins | sample SWPATP12_FD_160572 | JGI IMG/M metagenome (GOLD analysis project Ga0213837, IMG submission 160572) | Coastal seawater microbial communities from Marineland, Florida, United States - SWPA TP1 #2 | ecosystem: Environmental > Aquatic > Marine > Coastal | place: USA: Florida | collected 2016-08-06
CGAGATTGCCCGCGCCGGCGTCGGCGGCAAGGTCGTCCTCGACTGGACGGGCTTCTAGGCCCCGCCCGTTTCCGGTACCGTTCAAAAATTCACCCCTGCACAGGAGCGCACCCCATGTATTCAGCCATCAAGGACCAGCTGCAGCACGAACTCGACGAGATCCGCAGCGCCGGCCTGTTCAAGACCGAACGGCACATCGATTCCCCGCAGGCCAGCCACATCAAGGCCGGCCAGCTCGGCCAGGGCAGTTCAGACGTGCTGAACTTCTGCGCCAACAATTACTTGGGCCTCGCGGACCACCCGGAGATCATCGCGGCCGCCAAGGACGCCATGGACGAGCGCGGCTTCGGCATGGCCAGCGTGCGCTTCATCTGCGGCACCCAGGACCTGCACCTGGCCCTCGAGGAGCGGGTTTCGAAGTTCCTCGGCACCGAGGACACCATCCTGTTCTCCAGCTGCTTCGACGCCAACGGCGGCGTCTTCGAATCGCTCTTCGGCCCGGAGGACGCCGTCATCTCCGACGCCCTGAACCATGCCTCGATCATCGACGGCATCCGGCTCTGCAAGGCCCAGCGCTTCCGCTACGCCAACCAGGACATGGCGGACCTGGAGGCCCGGCTGATCGAGGCCACCACGCAGGAGAACCCCGCCCGCCGCAAGATCATCGTCACCGACGGCGTCTTCTCGATGGACGGCTTCCTCGCCCCGCTCGAGGCGATCTGCGACCTCGCCGAAAAGTACGACGCCATGGTCATGGTGGACGACTCGCACGCCGTCGGCTTCATGGGTGCGACCGGCGCCGGCACGCCGGAGCACGCCGGCGTCTCGGACCGGGTGGACATCTACACCGGCACCTTCGGCAAGGCCCTGGGCGGGGCCTCCGGCGGCTACGTCTCCGGCCGGCGCGAAGTCATTGCCATGCTCCGGCAGAAGGCGCGCCCGTACCTGTTCTCCAACTCGCTGGCCCCGGCCATCGTCGCCGCCACGCTGAAGGCCCTGGACCTGGTGGAGAACTCCGGCGAACTGCGCGCCAAGCTCTTCGCCAACGCCGAACTCTTCCGCCGCCGGATGGGCGAGGAAGGCTTCGAACTGCTCGACGGCGAACACGCCATCGTCCCGGTCATGTTCGGCGACGCCGTGATGGCGGCCAAGGTCGCGGACGCGATGCTCGCGCACGGCGTCTTCGTCACCGCCTTCAGCTATCCCGTCGTGCCGAAGGGCGCCGCCCGCATCCGGGTCCAGCTCTCCGCCGCCCACAGCGCCGACGACGTCGAGAGCTGCGTCCAGGCTTTCGTTGCCAGCCGCGACGCGGTGGCCGCAGCCTCCTAGCGGCTGAGCCGCAGGACGCTGGCCGCCGCGTTCGGGTAGCGGAAAGTACTGACGTGACCTCCTGCCGGGTGTAAGGATGGAGGCATGTCAGCTACATACGATGTCGTGATCGTGGGCGGCGGCATTGCCGGCCTGTCCCTGGCCTCAGCCCTCGCCGGTAAATGCAGCGTGGCCCTGGTCGAAGCCGAGCAGACGCTGGGCTACCACACCTCGGCCCGTTCGGCCCGGCAGCTGATCCCCAGCTACGGCCCGCCCGTGGTCCAGGAGCTCACCATGCGCACGCTGGAGCTCATCGGCACCAAGGAGGGCACCCGGCCCGAGCCTGTGCTCTCGCCGCGGCGCTTCATGCTGATCGGAGACGAGGACGCCGTTCAGCAGCAGGCCAGCGGCTTCATGCACCGGATCAGCCACGCCGAGGCCCTGGAAATCTGCCCCGCCCTCAAACCGGACTCCTTCGAGGCGGCCGGGCTGGACTCCGGATCCTTCGCCTGCAACGCGTCCCTGCTGCTGGAGGACCACCGGGAGCGGGCCGTCGAGGCCGGCGTCGACATCATCACCGGCGCCCGGGTCCACTCGGCCCAGCGCCTCGGCACCGGCTGGGAGCTCGGTGCCGGGCAGGAAGGCTTCGAGGCCGCCGTCGTGGTCAACGCCGCAGGTGCCTGGGCGGACGAATTTGCGGTGCTCAGCGGCGTCGAGAAACTCGGGCTCCAGCCCTACCGCCGCACCGCCGCGATCGTCGACGTCGAACACCCGCTCCCGCAGGGCTGCCCGATGGTGGCATCAGCCGGCAGCTTCTACTTCCGCCCGGACGGACGGCGGCAGGTGCTGATTTCGCCGTCCGAAACCGTGCCCAGCGGCCCCGAGGACGCCCGGCCGTACCCGGGGGATATTGAGGCGCTGATCACCCGGCTCAACACCGTCACCACCATGGGCATCGGCAACGTCAGCCGGGCCTGGACCGGACTGCGGACCGAGGCCTCCGACGGCATCCCCGTGGTGGGGTTCGACGCCGAAGCCACCGGGTTCTTCTGGCTCGCCGGCCAGGGCGGCTACGGCTTCCAGACCTCCTCGGCCATCGCGGAATTGGCCGCGGAGCTGATCCTCGCCGGCCAGGGTTCGGCACCGCCGCTCCCGGCCGACAGTCCGGCATCCCGGACAGCCGCGGCACTGGCCGCGACGCGGATGTCCATTCGGGCCTGAAGAATGGACCCATGAGCACCCTCATCACCAACATCGCCGAACTGATGACCCAGGACGCGGACCACCGGGTCCTGAAGGATGCGGCCATCGTGATCGAGGGTGAACGCATCGCCTGGCTCGGTGCCGCCGCGGACGCCCCGGCCGCGGACGACGCCGTCGACGCCGCCGGCCGCGCGCTCCTGCCGGGCTGGGTGGACTCCCACACCCACTTGGTCTTCGCCGGCGACCGGACCGCGGAGTTCGAGGCGCGGATGGCGGGGGAGGACTACAGCGCCGGCGGCATCGCCGTCACCACGGGCGCCACGCGGGCGACGGGCGACTTCGACCTCACCCGCCTTGCGCTGGGCCGGGTGGCCGAGGCTGTCTCCCAGGGCACCACCTACCTTGAGACCAAGACCGGCTACGGCCTGGACGTGGAGCATGAGGCCCGCAGCGCCCGGATCGCGTTCACGGTTGCCGACGAGGTCACCTACCTCGGCGCGCACCTGGTGCCGGAGGGCATGGACGGGGAGGAGTACACGGACCTGGTCTGCGGGCCGATGCTCGCCGCGGTCCGGCCCTACGTGCGCTGGGCCGACGTCTTCTGCGAACGCGGCGCGTTCAACGAGGAGCAGTCCCGCCGCGTGCTGACGGCCTGCCGGGACGCCGGACTGGGCCTGCGTGTGCACGGCAACCAGCTCGGCGAGGGCCCCGGCGTGCGGCTGGCGGTCGAGTTCGGAGCCGCCAGCGTCGACCACGTCAACTACCTCTCCCGGCAGGACGTCCGGGACCTCGCGGACAGTTGGTCAGGCTGGGAAGCGGCGGCAGGGGCGGGGGAGCGTGGCACTGTCGCGACCTGCCTGCCGGCCTGCGACCTCTCCACCCGGCAGCCGCTGGCCCCCGCCCGGGAACTGCTCGACGCCGGCGTCCAGGTGGCGCTCGCCTCCAACTGCAACCCCGGCACCTCGTACACCAGCTCGATGGCGTACTGCGTCACCACCGCCGTGCTGCAGATGCGGCTCAGCGTGCACGAGGCCGTCCGCGCGGCGACCTTCGGCGGGGCCTTGGCGCTGGGGCGGGAGTCCGGCAACGACGTCGACGGCGAGCGGGCGGTCGGGTCGATTGCCGTGGGACACCGGGCGGACCTGCACCTGCTCAACGCCCCCTCGGCCACGCACCTGGCCTACCGTCCGGGCATGCCGCTCACCCACGCCGTCTGGCGCGCCGGGGTCCGCGCCCGCTGAGAAACAGGCGCCTAAAGGTAAGGGAGGACAGTATGGGCGGATACGCCAGGGAACTGGCCATCCTGATCGACCTGCATCGGGCGCGCCGCGGCGGCCCGCCCGCACTCGCCCGGCGCCGCGATGCCAGGCTCGCCGCGCTCGTGCTTCACGCCCGGACCGCCTCCCCGTTCTACCGGGCGCTGTACCGCGGACTGCCCGCCGGGGCGCTGCCGCTGGCGGACCTGCCGCCGGTGGACAAGCCGCAGTTGATGGCGCACTTCGACGACTGGGTCACCGATCCGGCCGTCACCCGCGCTGACCTGGAGGCTTTCGTCGCCGAGCCCGCGCTGATCGGCGTCCGCTACCGCGGCCGGTACCTGGCTTTTACCAGCTCCGGAACTACCGGGCACCCCGGCCTGTTCCTCCACGACCCGGACGCCATCGCCTGCTACCGCGCGCTGGCGGGGCGCATCGCCGGGGACGCGATGGACGGCCGCCGGCTGCTGGCCCTGTTGCGGCGCGGCGTCCGGACCGCCGTCGTGGTGGGCAGCGGCGGCCACTTCGCCGGGGCCGTGTGGCTGGAAACCGAGCGGCGCCGCAGCCGGCTCCGGCGCCGCGCCCTGCGCCTGTTCTCCGTGCAACAGCCCCTGGCCGCCCTGGTGGAAGCGCTGAACGGCTTCGACCCGGCCCTGATGGTGGCCTACCCAAGCGTGCTGGAACTCCTCGCCCGGGAGCAGGACGCGGGCCGGCTGCACATCCGCCCGCTGATCGTCGAGAGCAGCGGTGAGTCCGAGGGCGACCGGGCCCGCCTGGCCGCGGCCCTGGGTGCGGAGATCCACAACGTCTACGCCGCCTCCGAATTTAGCCCGATCGCCGCGGACTGCCCGCACGGCTGGCTCCACGTCAACAGCGACTGGGCCATCCTGGAACCGGTCGAGGAGGACTACCGGCCCACCCCGCCGGACCGCCCGTCGCACACCGTGCTGCTGACCAACCTCGCCAACCGGGTCCAGCCGCTGATCCGTTATGACCTCGGCGACTCCGTCGTGGCCCGGCCCGATCCCTGCGAATGCGGCAACCCGCTGCCCGCCATCCGGGTGGCCGGCCGGCACGACGACGTCCTCTACCTCGACGACGCGGGCGGGCGCGCGGTGGGCGTGCTGCCCCTGGCCATCACCGCGCCCATCGACGACGCCCCGGGGCTGGACCGCTGCCAGCTGGTCCAGACCGGGCCGGCCGTCCTGCGGATCCGGCTGCAGACCGCGCCGGGCGCCGCGGCAGACGTGGTCTGGCAGGACGTCGAGGCCAAGCTGGCCGGATTCCTGGCCGGCCAGGGCCTGGCGAACGTCGAGCTGGTCCGGGCCGGGGAAGCGCCCGAGCAGCGCGGCCGCAGCGGCAAGTTCCACCAGGTCATCGCGCTGAAGCGGCCGGCGGGCAGGCGCTAGAACATCATCGGCGGGGCGTCCAGCACGGTCTCATCCACCCGCCGGTCCTCCCACTGGCTGAACGGCTTGTCCAGCTCGTACTTGCCCTCCCGGGTGCGGTGCAGGGTGCGCAGCTCGGCGTTGTCCGGGTTGTTCAGGGACTCGAAGTACTCCACGGACCAATGGAACCAGCGCATGCAGAATAGCCGCATGGTCAGCCCGTGCGTCACGAACAAGGCGTTCGGAGCGTAGTCCGGCCTGGACCAGTGCCGGTACAGGGTCTCCATGAACGAAGAGATCCGGTCGTAGACGTCGGAACCCGATTCGCCTTCCCGGAATCGGTAGAAGAAGTGCCCGTAGGCGTTGCGGAGCTCCTTCTGGTCCTCGATGTCCCCGGCGATCTGGAAGTTGGCCCAGTCCTGCTCGCGCAGCCGGGGCTCTTCGATCACGCGTTCGGTGAGGGAATCCAACCCGAGCGCCTCGAGGGTCTGGTAGGCCCGCAGGTAGGGGGAGACGTAGACGCAGACCTTTTGCCCGTCCAGCTCCCGCCGCAGCTGCTCGCCCGCGGCCGTGGCCTGCTCGATGCCGAGCGGGGTCAGCGGGATCCGGTAATCGGGCACCCGGTTATAGATGGAGGTGTCGGCGTTGGCCGCGGACTGACCATGCCGGATCATAAAGATTTTGCCGGGCGCACTCACAGCCCAAGCATAGGCACGTGCAGTCAACTCCCGGCAACGGAAGGCAAGATAGAACCATGTTGGTTCCCTCCCGCCGCCGGCTGCGGCTCGAAGTCTGGATTGTCCTGGGCCTGTCCCTGGGGCAGTCGGCGGTGTACTCGGTGGTGCAGCTGCTGGACAAGATGACCCGGGCGCCGCTGGCGCAAGGCACCTCGACGCTGAACCGCTCGCAGAGCAGCCGCGAGTATTTCGACCTCGCCTACCAGCTGCTGGACATCATCTTCGCCCTGGTCCCGGTGGTGCTGGTGATCTACCTCCTGACCGAGCACAGGCCCGCCGGCCTGACCGGTAGCACGGGCGCCTCGGCGTTCCGGAAGCTCGGCTTCAACTTCGCCCGTCCCGGCAAGGACCTCCTCCAGGGGCTGGGCCTCTTCGCCTTGATCGGCGTCCCTTCGCTTGGCCTTTACGCGGCCGGCCGCGCGCTGGGAATCACGACGGCGATCATCCCCAGCGCGCTGGACTCGTACTGGTGGACGGTACCGGTGCTCATCCTCTCCGCGATCCGGCATGGGATCGTGGAGGAAGTGATCGTGGTGGGCTACCTGCTGGACCGGCTCGGCAAGTTCGGCTGGGGCATGCCGCTGGCAATCTTCGCCAGTTCAGTGCTGCGCGGCAGCTACCACCTCTACCAGGGCTTCGGGCCCTTCATCGGCAACGCCATCATGGGCGTCATCTTCGCGCTGATCTACACGAGGACGCGCCGGGTTATGCCGCTCGTGATCGCGCACGCACTGCTGGATATTGTCGCCTTCGTCGGCTTCAGCCTCTTTGGCAAGGCAATCGGCCTGGGCTGAGACAGCCCGAGCGCGCAAGGCCTGCTGCCGGGGTGGCGGCTGCCGGAGGGCCTGAGAGAAACCGAGTTAAAGAAATTCGGCCGCCAGCGGTGGGTGGCGTCGTTGACACCCGCTGCTGGCGGCCGAAGCCTTTACCTGGGCCTAGATGGTGACGGCCCCGGACGCGGTCTCGAAGGTGACGGACAGGATGCCCGGCGTGCCGTGCGGTGCCAGCCAGTTGACGTCCACATCCTCCAGCGGCTTCTCCACCGGTTCGCCCAGCCACTCGGTGACGCGCTCGGCGGAACCGGCGATCGTCAGGGCGGACATCTTGACCGTGCCCTCGTAGGCGTTGGACGGGTGCAGGGCCGGGTCCCCTTCCCACTTGAGCATGTAGGGCACCTGCGGATCCGCGATCAGGCCCAGGATGCCGATCTGCTTCCAGACCAGTTCGCGGCCGTCGGGGAACTTGCGGTTGCCGTTGACCGCGGCGCGGCCCAGGCGTTCTTCAAACGGTGCCAGGTCGTCGACCTCGACGCACCAGCCCATCCAGCCGCCGCCGGCAGCCGACCGGGCGCGGACCGCCTGGCCAAACGGGGCCTTATCCGACGCGGGGTGGTCCAGGACCTCCACCACCTCAAGGTACTTGTGCCCAGCGAGCGGGATAATCATGTTCCGGGTCCCGAAGCGGGGGTGGACTCCGCCCTTCACGGCTTCGACGCCGAGGGCGGTGGCAATACGTTCAGTGGTGGCCGCCAGGCCATCCTTTTCACAGGCGTAAGAGACGTGATCCATGCGCATGCCCTCATCTTGGCACTTTGTGATGGAGCTCTCAGCTTAGGGTACCCTAACCTGCGGCTGCGCTAGTGAGGCGGTCGGAACAGCCCTTCATCTTCGTCACAATCCTGTTCAGGTGCCCGCCGGCGTTCCTAGACTTAAGGCAGGTCATGAGTGCCAGCGACAAGCCCCGGCTAGCTGGCCGGCAACCCTCCTTACGCGGTGGGGTGCCCCGGGTGAAGACCTGGCCCCCGGCGTCCGCTGGCGGGCAAGCGCGGCGCCAGAGCCGTTCCGGCCCCACCGGCCGGGAGCGGCCTGTGCCCAGTCACAGGGAGTAATCCGATGTCCAACGCCTGGTCCTTTGAAACCCGTCAGATCCACGCCGGCCAGGAGCCGGACTCCGCCACCGGAGCGCGGTCGCTGCCGATCTACCAGACGACGTCGTTCGTCTTCCCCAGCGCCGAAAGCGCCGCCAACCGCTTCGCGCTCGCCGAACTCGCCCCCATCTACACCCGGATCGGCAACCCCACCCAGGATGCGGTGGAACAGCGGGTGGCGAGCCTGGAGGGCGGCCTCGGGGCGCTCCTGCTCAGCTCCGGCCAGGCCGCCGAGACCTTCGCGATCCTCAACATCGCCGAGGCCGGGGACCACGTCGTCGCCAGCCCCAGCCTCTACGGCGGGACCTACAACCTGCTGGCCCACACGCTCAAGAAGTTCGGCATCTCCGTGACGTTCGTGGAGGACCCGGACAACCTGGAGCAGTGGCGCGACGCGGTCCGGCCGAACACCAAGCTGTTCTTCGGCGAGGTGGTTTCCAATCCCCGCCAGGACGTGCTGGACATCGAGGGAGTCGCGGATGTGGCCCACCGGGCCGGGGTGCCGCTGATCGTGGACAACACCCTTTCCACCCCGTACCTGATCCGGCCAATCGAGTGGGGCGCCGACATCGTGGTCCACTCGGCCACGAAGTACCTTGGCGGCCACGGCGCGGCGATCGCCGGCGTGATTGTCGACTCCGGCAACTTCGACTTCGGCAAGGATCCGGAGCGTTTTCCCGGCTTCAACACCCCGGACCCCACATACAACGGCCTGGTCTACGCCCGGGACCTCGGCGCGGACGGTGCCCTGGGCGCGAACCTGTCATTCATCCTCAAGGCCCGGGTCCAGCTGCTGCGCGACCTAGGGTCGGCCGTCTCGCCGTTCAATGCCTTCCTCATTGCCCAGGGCATCGAAACGCTGAGCCTGCGGGTGGAGCGGCACGTCGCCAACGCCCAGCGGGTGGCCGAATGGCTGGAGGCCAGGGACGACGTCGAGTCCGTCGCCTACGCCGGGCTGCCGTCCAGCCCCTGGTACGAACGCGGCCGCAAGTACGGTCCGAAAGGCACCGGCGCCGTCGTCTCCTTCAACCTCGCCGGGGGAGCGGAGGCCGGGAAACGCTTCGTCGACGCCCTGGAACTGCACTCCCATGTGGCCAACATCGGCGACGTGCGCTCGCTGGTCATCCACCCGGCGTCGACTACGCACAGCCAGCTCTCGCCGGAGCAGCAGGCGGTGGCCGGAGTGAACCCGGGCCTGGTCCGGCTCTCGGTGGGCCTCGAACACATCGACGACATCATCGCGGACCTCGACGCCGGTTTCCGGGCGGCCAAGATCGCCTGAGGTCACACAGCCGTCACAATCTTCGCGCTTGCGCCGCCGTGTTTCGTAGAATCGAGGCAGGTCATGAGTGCCAGCGACAGCCCCGGCTTGCTGGCCGGCAACCCTCCTTTTTGCGGCGGGGTGCCCCGGGTGAAGACCTGGCCTGCCGGTCAGCTGACGGCGGGCAAGCGCGAAGTTAGGTCCTCACATGGCGATTGCCGTCACCCGCACGGGTGTCCCCGAAAACAACTCAAGCGCTGTCCCGGACGGGACGGTGCGGCACCTGCCGATCGGCTCGCTGGCCCTGGAGTCCGGAGCGATCCTGCCGGAGGTCACCCTCGCCTACGAGACCTGGGGGACGCTCAACGCCGACGCCTCCAATGCCGTGCTGATCGAGCACGCGCTGACCGGCGACACCCACGTCACCCGCGGCGCCGGTGAGGAGCCGGGCTGGTGGGAGCAGTTGGCAGGCCCGGGCGCCCCCGTGGACACGGACAAGTACTTCGTGGTCTCCATCAACATCCTCGGCGGCTGCTACGGCTCCACCGGACCCTCGACGCCGGCCCCCGACGGGAAGCCTTGGGGCTCGCGGTTCCCGCTGGTCACCCTCCGAGACAGCACGGCGGCCGAAGCCCGGCTGGCTGATGCGCTGGGGATCCGCAGCTGGTACGCCGTGCTGGGTGGTTCGCTCGGCGGGGCACGCGCGCTGGAGTGGGCTGTCAGCTACCCGGACCGGGTCCGGCGCTGTGCCGTGATCTCCGTCGGCGCCAGCAGCACCGCCGAACAGATCGCGTTCGCCCAGGCGCAGACCCTGGCGATCCGGCAAGACCCGCACTTCAACGGCGGTGACTACTACGGCGGCCCCGAGCCGGACGCCGGGCTCGCGCTGGCACGCCGCATTGCCCACATCACCTACCGGTCAGCGGCGGAGCTGGACGGCCGCTTCGGACGTAACGCCCAGGCGGCCGAAGCGCCGCTGGAGGCCGGATCGCTGGCGGGGCGGGGCCGCTACCAGGTGGAGAGCTACCTGGACCACCAAGGGAACAAGCTGGTGCGCCGCTTCGACGCCAACAGCTACATCGCCATCACCGAGGCGCTCATGAGCCACGACGTCAGCCGCGGCCGGGGGAGCCTGAAGCAGGCCGTATCGAGGGCCACTGCGGAGTTCTTCGTGGCGGCCGTGGACTCAGACCGGCTGTACTTCCCGGCCCAGTCCCGGGAGCTTGCAGACGCCCTGCCGGGTGAGGTGCCGGTGCACGTCATCGAGGCCCCGATCGGCCACGACGGCTTCCTCACCGAAATCGGCCAGCTCAGCGGGCAGCTCAGGGGCCACTTCTTCGCCTAGCCGGGCCCGTCACATGTGCATTTTTGCAGATGCACTCTGCGCGATTAGTCGTTGAGCCTGCCGCGATCGACGTCCATACTCGTGGAGAATGACGCCGTGTGTTCCAACTCACACACATGCAGTCAACCTAATGGTCCACGGGGTGTCGAGGATGACACCGAAGGAGTTCGCATGAGCACGGAAAACGCCGCCGTACGGCGCGCAGAGGAGGCTGACGTCAACACGTCCGGCCTCAAGAAAGTAGTAACGGCCTCCATGGCCGGCACCGTTGTCGAGTGGTACGAGTTTTTCCTCTATGCCTCAGCGGCGACCCTCGTCTTCGGCAAGACATTCTTCCCCAACTCCGGCACGGAACTGGACGGCATTATTGCAGCCTTCCTGACCTACGCTGTCGGTTTCGTCGCCCGCCCGATTGGCGGCATCGTCTTCGGCCACTTCGGTGACAAGTTCGGCCGCAAGCAGCTCCTCCAGCTGAGCATCATCCTGGTCGGCGTCTCCACCTTCCTGATGGGCTGCCTCCCGACCTTCCAGCAGATCGGCTACTGGGCTCCGGCCCTGCTGGTCTTCCTGCGCTTCGCCCAGGGCTTCGCCGTCGGCGGCGAATGGGGAGGTGCGGTGCTGCTCGTTGCCGAGCACAGCCCGAGCAAGTCCCGCGGCTTCTGGGCCGCCTGGCCGCAGTCCGCCGTTCCGCTGGGCAACCTGCTGGCGACGGCCGTGCTGTTCACGCTGTCCGCCACCCTGTCCTCCGCCGACTTCCTCGGCTGGGGCTGGCGCGTCGCCTTCTGGCTCTCCGCCGTGATCGTGCTGGTCGGTTACTACATCCGGACGAAGGTCACTGACGCCCCCATCTTCCT
>Ga0213837_1001678_pt1 | contig 11263 bp, 6 predicted proteins | sample SWPATP12_FD_160572 | JGI IMG/M metagenome (GOLD analysis project Ga0213837, IMG submission 160572) | Coastal seawater microbial communities from Marineland, Florida, United States - SWPA TP1 #2 | ecosystem: Environmental > Aquatic > Marine > Coastal | place: USA: Florida | collected 2016-08-06
CTGTTAATCAATGGCATTGTTGATAACCACCTTTGGACGCATGAGGCGACGCTAACAAAAACCTACCCCCTGTCAAACATTGAGCGTATTGAAGTGCTTTATGGCCCGGCTGGTGCAATTTATGGACCCAATGCTTTTTTGGGGATTATTAATATCATCACCAAGAGTGCTCGAGACACCTTGATCAATGAGGAAATGGTTAAGGTGAATGTTGAAGTCGGCAGCTATAACACGCAAAGCATCGATATGACGGCTGCCGGGCAATACGGAGAATTTAGCTATAATTTATCCGCAAAATATTACAGTAGCGACGAACCGGGAATTGATGACTATGCTCCCTGGGGCTACCTGAGTAATGATTTATTAGTGAGCCGTGATATATGGGGACCCGTGGTTTATGACACGGCGCTTGCTGCACAATGTGACAGTGACGGCTGCCCTCATCAGAGTAAGAATCGGCCTTATGGCCGTTATCATGACAGAAGTCGCGACTGGGGCATTTTGGCCGATATCGGACTTGGTCACCTTAAATTAGGTATTATTGCGTGGCAAATGAAGGAAGGTTATGGCCCTTATTACCCTTCGGATCGGGCACAACCTGGAAGCTTTTGGAATCGAAGTTCACAGCAATATTATGCCGAACATGAAAAAACGGTTTTTGAACGCCTCAAGGTAAAAACATTGGCACTATATCGCCAAAGCCGGGTTTGGGGGGAGTGGGCTGAAGCGGTTCCCGGCTCAGATGCCTTATCCTGGGTGAGTATTTCCGATTGGAATTCTATCAGTAACAGCTGGCTATTTAAGCAAGACTATGAATATGAATACAGTGAGAGGCTAACCTTAACCGGCGGCATCAAGTATGAAAGCAAGGAGCTCACCAAGGCCTATGATGTCTGTAGCTATTGGGCCGATGCTTTTTGCTCGTCTGCAACCATGGATACCGCCGGCAAGGGCATAGCTTTAAGTACAGATGACTCCATTGACATTCAACTGGGAACTCTGTCGAGCATGCCAGATGAGAATATTGCCATTACGACAGATAGAGGTGCATATATACAAGGGATCTGGAGCTTAGCCTCTTGGCGGGTAAATGCCGGGATCCGGTACGACAAGAACAGTCTTTATGGCAGCTCAGTTAACCCTAGGGCCTCTTTGGTCTACTACCTGTCTGAACAGGCAACGGTGAAGCTGCTGTATGGCACAGCATTTCAGGAGCCGGCTCCCATTCAATTATGGGGGGGATGGAGTGGCAGGGCGGCTAATCCTGATTTACGCCCGGAGAAAACGGCCAATCTGGAGGCGATCTTTATGTACCAGCAGGACAACTGGCTACATGATATCTCGGTATTTTCCGCTAGCTTCGACAACGTGATTAAAGAAGAAGCTGAAAATGCGGGGAAGCGTCATACCTTTGGTATTGAATACCGAGCCAGTGCCCAGTTTTCGAACTTTATCGACCATTCGCCGGATATCACCAGCTACTTCTATTACACCTATACCAAAACCAAAAGCAGTGTCAGTTATGACCATGACATAGATTTATGGGTGGGAGAAGGAATAGCGTCCTGTCAGCAAACCGCCCTTGATCATTCTTTGAGTTATGATCCCTGTTCCGATTTGAATGTGAACCTTGGAGATATCGCGCCTCACAAAATTAATGCCGGCATTAATGTGCCGATCGGAAGTGACTGGAATATCAACCTGAGAACGAATTGGGTGGATACTAAGGCGCTTTATGTAAGAAACCCCTTGAGGAATAAGGGGCGAAAAAACAGTGGCTATATTGTTTTTAATGCCAATATTATTTACGATTTCAGGCCTTTTTCCCTGGCACTAAAGGTAAAAAATATATTTGACAAGGATTATTATCACTCAGGCGTCGAAGGGGGCGAGTCCGGTGATGATTTTACTCGACGTTCCCAGGGTTGGCGAAGCTCCCTGATTCCGCAAGCAGGCAGAAACTTTATGCTAACCATGAGCATGACTTTTTAATAATGAAATAAACATTTTTTAATGTTTTATAGTAAGAACCAACTTCCTTGAAATTATTGAACTGACGCCTTAGCCAGCCCCTTGTATATGCATAAAATTCCGGAATTAATATACGCAGTAAGCAAAGGGACTTAAATTAGGTACTGGCGATATTTAAGTCCAGATTGAATCAGCCTGTCCTGTCCGATACCTTTTAGTATTGGACATAACAATTGACAGCGGTTATATTAGCTGAAAAGCAATAAAAACAGTTCGTTAACTTATGGCTCACCTTAAACTGACACCATTATTTCCTACCTATATTGAGCTCACAGAGTTTACATTTGATGATTACCCAGAGTTAAAAGGTTTTTTAGATAATACTGAACATGCTTGGGCTAAAACATTGTGGACCTGGGGAAAGGACTTCCTTCTATATACTGGCCGAAACAAGTCCATTCATACTTATGATCGCTTTAGAAATGAAGTTGAAAGGTTTATTCTTTGGTCATTACTCATTAAAAATAAGCCAATTGACGATTTTAGAAAATCAGATATTTTGGAATACGCAGATTTTTGTTGGAAGCCTCCGGTAGCCTGGATTGGTACCAGTAGCCATGAACGCTTTAAACGTGAAAACAGTTTTTTTGTTAAGAATGAACTATGGCGACCATTTAAAGTACAAGCGCCTAAGAGCCAGAAAAACAAAGAGATGGACAAAAAAAAGTATCGTCCATCACAGCAAACGCTAACGTCAACATTCACCGGAGTGATTGTATTTTACAATTATCTTATGGGTGAAGAATTTTGCTATGGCAACCCGGCACAAATTGCCAAAAAAGATTGCAAGCATTTCATCAGTGATACACAGGTTAAAGAAGTAAAGCGCTTATCGTCAGAACAGTGGCAATATTTGTTAGATACAGCACTAGAAATGGCAAATTCAGATCCTGTATATGAAAGAAATCTATTTGTTATTGCGGCATTGAAAACTCTCTTTTTAAGAATATCGGAATTATCAGAGCGAGAAAATTGGTTACCAATTATGGGGCATTTTTGGCAGGACGAAGACAATAATTGGTGGCTTAAGATATTTGGTAAAGGAAGAAAGTTAAGAGATACAACGGTACCGCCAGGCTTTATTCCTTTCTTGGAACGTTATAGGTTGTCTCGCGGGCTATCTGCATTGCCATCGGTTGGTGATAATGAAGTATTGGTGGAAAAAATTCGCGGCCAAGGTGGAATGACATCTCGACATTTAAGACGCTTAGTCCAAGACATATTTAATCGCGCTTATTCTCGAATGAAGCAATCTGAAGGTGAAAACAAAGCAATCAAGTTAAAAGAAGCAACAACGCATTGGCTTCGCCATACTGGTGCAAGTATGGAGATTGAACGAGGACGAGCTCTAAAAGATCTTTCAGAAGATTTGGGACATGCGAGCATGGCAACAACTGACACTGTCTATGTACAGTCAGAAAACAAGATGCGTGCTGAAAGCGGTAAGAAAAGAAATGTTAACTAATACGCCATTCGAAAGGCATAAAATATTGCTGTAGGCCTTTTAATATAAGGGCTGAAGGCTATTTATCATATTAAAAACGTGTTTCTCTGTGAAATTTAACCTACCAGGGATACACAAAACTTGCCAGATTTTACGTAGAAGACGATTTAGATCATTAGATTCAATACCTTAAACAGAATAGACACCTTCTTATGTCCGATACTAAAGAGTATCGGACATAAGAAGGTATCTAAAAGTGCCCCATTTAAACGCTTGTGAAAAAGTTATGGTCCAGCTCTCCAATGCTAAACAGTATCGGTCATAGCGCGCTGTGTGAAATCTGGGATGGTTTGCCCTGTAATCATACCCGGATTTTAAAATTGTCCATGTTAACTGTACCTGTCAATTACTTAATTCACGGGTACAGCTATTCATTAATCGATATCCGATCACCAAATTAATGTCACAACCAATTTGCCTGGTAAGTCACAGTGACTTGAAACCTGTAACAATAATCAAGTTGTCACACTTCAAGGTGAAAAAGTAAGGCCCGGATATCAATATCCCTTGAATACTCCATGCGTTTATTTGTCAATAAAAATGACGGTTTCCGCAAGCGGAGCCTCCGAAATTTTTCTTTGACTAATAACTTACTGCGTATGGTGGTTTGGCATCAAAGACAATTCACAAAAACGGAAATAAATTTCCGATGTGATTATCTTTGGGCCAACAACGGGATTACTACTGTATGAGGAATTTGCATTTAATGAAAAATTAATCAGCCGTTTTGGGTCCCTCCCGTTAGCACGGGGCCCACCCAAAGCCGTTGAATTAATTGTTCATCAATGAACAATAAAGGTGTAAAAATCGCGGGATTCCGCGGTAAAGTTCGGGTGTCACAGAACTCCCGAACTTATATTGGGTTGCAAATTACGCGGTTACTTCCTGCAGCACTGCGGTGCAGTCGCTCCTCGTTTGTGCGTCAGTAGCCGCTGTTAGTGCTATAGGCATCAAATGAGTAAATTCACTATCCAATCGCTCAGTGACAATGCCTAGGACTGCAGCATATTTATCATCATCAGGAATATTTTCTGAAACATCTTTTAATGCGTCAATACAACGCCTTACTTCCATAAGCTGGTCATAAACTTTAATTTCAGTATCATTAACTGTAGTCATAATAAACCCCTTAACGGTTTGTTGTGATTATGCTCTTATAGGTGTTGTCGCATCTATAAGAGCAGTTAAATAGTCGCTTCCGCAAGCGCGCAGACCTAAAGGCCTGCACACTTACACAAACGACTACATGGCAGCCGAACGGTGAATTAAACCTCGTTCGAAAGCAAAATCAGGGATATTAGCCGGTTGTGCTTCCAGGATACGAATCAAAGGAACCACATTAGATTTTTGTGTGGATTCTGGACGTAAATCGATATTGATACCATATTCCTTTAGGTCAATACGATGACGGTAATACGTTGCTTTTGAAAGTAAATTTCTTAAGTCATGGCCTTCGAGCCATAATGTGTATGTAGATCGTAATTTATTAGGCATGTCCGCCATGCGCTCATCTGTTAATGCGATTTGTTCGCTCATCTCGACCTTCCTCAAATATTCATCAAATATACATTTCACTTTATCAATCAATAGGTCTTTTACTTTAACAATATTCAATGTTTTTAGTTGCTTACTTAACAACCTTAATTCAATTCTGAGCTTATTTTCAGCCCAATCTTCTATGCCAATACTTTTTAAGTTATCAGGCAGGCCCCCTGCCTTAGTTTGAATCTCTTCTGCTTTACAATAAAACTTTAATGCCCAGCGTCTTGAGTTTTTACCAAAGTATAATGTTCCTCCCTTAGTTGCTGGTCTACCATGACGTGTTTTAGCTTTAAATTCTAACGCTCGAATAAATGCCAAAACGTCTGGTCTACTAGGTAATTCATAAGAATAGTTAATATCGACCATGGTTAATTCATAGTCACCCGTACGAATACGGTGCAATTCCTCAGGCGTTGGCTCCAAACCAAACTGAGGTGCTATAACGTCAAACAAATCAGACATTAAAGAGATGATGTTGTCACTACCGAATACATTGTGACCCTGTAAAAACTTGGACGGGTTACCATTAACCCAAAGGTGTGTTGCTAGCCCTGTACCGTCACCACCAACACTTTTAACTGATATCTTTTTCTCAAAGCTTCCGGTAGCTTGAACACGTTTGGGGGAGCGCCATTCAATCTCCCCATCAGGAGCAACAGAAAAGACCTCACCCGAGTCAATCGGGTGATGAACAATTGGAAATAACACCAATCCCCAATCAATCATTTAACTATCCCAAAAGTCTCAAAATGAGACAAAAGGTGCATATTATTAGACTTTGCACCTTTGAATAAATTATCATCCCTAAAAACCTGTCAATAGACATATAGTACCAATATGGTTAGTACTATATGACGCATTGGGCCTTTAATGCAAATTTATAGGGTTAAACTTGGCTTAAGTGTCTATTTAGGGTTTTGATTATGTCAATCAGTCACAATTTAAAAGAAATAAGAACGCAGAAGAAGCTAACGCAAGGTGAGTTGGCTGAGATGGCCAGTATAGAGTTAACTCAAATTTCTAGAATAGAAAGAGGTGCATCTGAACCAAAGCTTGAAACAATTAAAAAACTAGCTACAGCATTGCAGTGCACAACTGACGAATTGATCATGGATAAAGGCTCCATTAATAAAGAGCCTCAATATCTCAAAGTACTTTTAAAAAGGATAAATGAGCTATCCCCTTTAAAAAGATATGTTGTCATAGATATGCTCGAGAGTTACTTAAACGTAAATCAATTAAAAGAACCGTCGATTCTAGGAGCCAGAGATTATGAATATGAAGACATTATGGAAAAAGAAAAACTAGAAATGCTATTTGAAGAACATAAAACTGTAGATGAAATATGTGAAGAAATACATGGATTAACAACGGAAATCGAAATGCGGAGATATTGATGCAAAAAGTTGAAACGGAATATCACTTCATAACCACCAATGAAAATGAACCTCCAAAATATGTTTGTAGCGGATTATGCAAAAAGGTTTACTGGGAGGATAAACATGACCAATCTAATCCTCTAGAAGTAAAACAATGTGAATCATGTAGCGGAGTTTTAAAAGCTATATCGAAAAGTGATTACAAGGTATTAGAATTTAAAATCACCCCACAGCACACGCGACAAGCCTTTGTGCGCTACTTAAGCCAGGTTAAGCCAGAGTTTGTTGATTATGCTAAAGCAAACTGGGCATAGAGGCAGTGCGCATGGGTGCGTAAACGCTTCTCCCCATTTGCCCCTTGCCTCCCTTATAATTCAATAAAAACCTATCGATGCTAATCAAGTTTACCGATGAAACACCTCAATTCGAGGAAGCTATCAGAATACTTAAACGACGATATAACACTACGGCCAGCTCCCGGGCAGTTAGAAAATGTGTTCTCGAGTTCAGCCGTCGCGGCCTAGACTATGAGCAGTTACTTGAAGTGATCGAGTTAAAAGACCGAGTGATAAATGACCAAAGGCAGGTTATTGAAAAACTCATGGGGTACAGAAAATAGTTACTTTACCTTGAAGTACTATTCAAAATTGGCCACCTATCTAATTCTAAAGTGTATCGGACATAAGGAGGTGTCTAAAAGCGCCCCATTTAAACGCTGTCTAAAAAGTTATGGTCCACCTCTCCAATGCTAAACAGTATCGGTCATAGCGCGCTGTGTGAAATCTGGGATGGTTTGCCCTGTAATCATACCCGGATTTTAAAATTGTCCATGTTAACTGTACCTGTCAATTACTTAATTCACGGGTACAGCTATTCATTAATCGATATCCGATCACCAAATTAATGTCACAACCAATTTGCCTGGTAAGTCACAGTGACTTGAAACCTGTAACAATAATCAAGTTGTCACACTTCAAGGTGAAAAAGTAAGGCCCGGATATCAATATCCCTTGAATACTCCATGCGTTTATTTGTCAATAAAAATGACGGTTTCCGCAAGCGGAGCCTCCGAAATTTTTCTTTGACTAATAACTTACTGCGTATGGTGGTTTGGCATCAAAGACAATTCACAAAAACGGAAATAAATTTCCGATGTGATTATCTTTGGGCCAACAACGGGATTACTACTGTATGAGGAATTTGCATTTAATGAAAAATTAATCAGCCGTTTTGGGTCCCTCCCGTTAGCACGGGGCCCACCCAAAGCCGTTGAATTAATTGTTCATCAATGAACAATAAAGGTGTAAAAATCGCGGGATTCCGCGGTAAAGTTCGGGTGTCACAGAACTCCCGAACTTATATTGGGTTGCAAATTACGCGGTTACTTCCTGCAGCACTGCGGTGCAGTCGCTCCTCGTTTGTGCGTCAGTAGCCGCTGTTAGTGCTATAGGCATCAAATGAGTAAATTCACTATCCAATCGCTCAGTGACAATGCCTAGGACTGCAGCATATTTATCATCATCAGGAATATTTTCTGAAACATCTTTTAATGCGTCAATACAACGCCTTACTTCCATAAGCTGGTCATAAACTTTAATTTCAGTATCATTAACTGTAGTCATAATAAACCCCTTAACGGTTTGTTGTGATTATGCTCTTATAGGTGTTGTCGCATCTATAAGAGCAGTTAAATAGTCGCTTCCGCAAGCGCGCAGACCTAAAGGCCTGCACACTTACACAAACGACTACATGGCAGCCGAACGGTGAATTAAACCTCGTTCGAAAGCAAAATCAGGGATATTAGCCGGTTGTGCTTCCAGGATACGAATCAAAGGAACCACATTAGATTTTTGTGTGGATTCTGGACGTAAATCGATATTGATACCATATTCCTTTAGGTCAATACGATGACGGTAATACGTTGCTTTTGAAAGTAAATTTCTTAAGTCATGGCCTTCGAGCCATAATGTGTATGTAGATCGTAATTTATTAGGCATGTCCGCCATGCGCTCATCTGTTAATGCGATTTGTTCGCTCATCTCGACCTTCCTCAAATATTCATCAAATATACATTTCACTTTATCAATCAATAGGTCTTTTACTTTAACAATATTCAATGTTTTTAGTTGCTTACTTAACAACCTTAATTCAATTCTGAGCTTATTTTCAGCCCAATCTTCTATGCCAATACTTTTTAAGTTATCAGGCAGGCCCCCTGCCTTAGTTTGAATCTCTTCTGCTTTACAATAAAACTTTAATGCCCAGCGTCTTGAGTTTTTACCAAAGTATAATGTTCCTCCCTTAGTTGCTGGTCTACCATGACGTGTTTTAGCTTTAAATTCTAACGCTCGAATAAATGCCAAAACGTCTGGTCTACTAGGTAATTCATAAGAATAGTTAATATCGACCATGGTTAATTCATAGTCACCCGTACGAATACGGTGCAATTCCTCAGGCGTTGGCTCCAAACCAAACTGAGGTGCTATAACGTCAAACAAATCAGACATTAAAGAGATGATGTTGTCACTACCGAATACATTGTGACCCTGTAAAAACTTGGACGGGTTACCATTAACCCAAAGGTGTGTTGCTAGCCCTGTACCGTCACCACCAACACTTTTAACTGATATCTTTTTCTCAAAGCTTCCGGTAGCTTGAACACGTTTGGGGGAGCGCCATTCAATCTCCCCATCAGGAGCAACAGAAAAGACCTCACCCGAGTCAATCGGGTGATGAACAATTGGAAATAACACCAATCCCCAATCAATCATTTAACTATCCCAAAAGTCTCAAAATGAGACAAAAGGTGCATATTATTAGACTTTGCACCTTTGAATAAATTATCATCCCTAAAAACCTGTCAATAGACATATAGTACCAATATGGTTAGTACTATATGACGCATTGGGCCTTTAATGCAAATTTATAGGGTTAAACTTGGCTTAAGTGTCTATTTAGGGTTTTGATTATGTCAATCAGTCACAATTTAAAAGAAATAAGAACGCAGAAGAAGCTAACGCAAGGTGAGTTGGCTGAGATGGCCAGTATAGAGTTAACTCAAATTTCTAGAATAGAAAGAGGTGCATCTGAACCAAAGCTTGAAACAATTAAAAAACTAGCTACAGCATTGCAGTGCACAACTGACGAATTGATCATGGATAAAGGCTCCATTAATAAAGAGCCTCAATATCTCAAAGTACTTTTAAAAAGGATAAATGAGCTATCCCCTTTAAAAAGATATGTTGTCATAGATATGCTCGAGAGTTACTTAAACGTAAATCAATTAAAAGAACCGTCGATTCTAGGAGCCAGAGATTATGAATATGAAGACATTATGGAAAAAGAAAAACTAGAAATGCTATTTGAAGAACATAAAACTGTAGATGAAATATGTGAAGAAATACATGGATTAACAACGGAAATCGAAATGCGGAGATATTGATGCAAAAAGTTGAAACGGAATATCACTTCATAACCACCAATGAAAATGAACCTCCAAAATATGTTTGTAGCGGATTATGCAAAAAGGTTTACTGGGAGGATAAACATGACCAATCTAATCCTCTAGAAGTAAAACAATGTGAATCATGTAGCGGAGTTTTAAAAGCTATATCGAAAAGTGATTACAAGGTATTAGAATTTAAAATCACCCCACAGCACACGCGACAAGCCTTTGTGCGCTACTTAAGCCAGGTTAAGCCAGAGTTTGTTGATTATGCTAAAGCAAACTGGGCATAGAGGCAGTGCGCATGGGTGCGTAAACGCTTCTCCCCATTTGCCCCTTGCCTCCCTTATAATTCAATAAAAACCTATCGATGCTAATCAAGTTTACCGATGAAACACCTCAATTCGAGGAAGCTATCAGAATACTTAAACGACGATATAACACTACGGCCAGCTCCCGGGCAGTTAGAAAATGTGTTCTCGAGTTCAGCCGTCGCGGCCTAGACTATGAGCAGTTACTTGAAGTGATCGAGTTAAAAGACCGAGTGATAAATGACCAAAGGCAGGTTATTGAAAAACTCATGGGGTACAGAAAATAGTTACTTTACCTTGAAGTACTATTCAAAATTGGCCACCTATCTAATTCTAAAGTGTATCGGACATAAGGAGGTGTCTAAAAGCGCCCCATTTAAACGCTGTCTAAAAAGTTATGGTCCACCTCTCCAATGCTAAACAGTATCGGTCATAGCGCGCTGTGTGAAATCTGGGATGGTTTGCCCTGTAATCATGCCCGGAATTTAAAATAATGTGTTATGCAATAATCACCTTGATGCAGATTGATTCATCCTGGTTTGGATTGATTCATCCGATCACCAAATTAATGTCACAGCCAATTTACCTGGTAAGTCACATCTCAATATTAAGCAAAACCCGGGCATCAATTCCTAAATACTTCATGCGTTAAATTCGTCAATAAAAATAACGGTATCCAGTACCTGGAGCCTCCGTGATTTTTCCTTGAATATATGTTGTATGATGGATTGGCATTAAAGACAATTCGCAAGAACAAAAATCAATTTTCACTTAAAGGAATGAGCTCCAGCCATAATTCCTTTTTATCCAAAGGTGTATGTTCAGGAAGAAGTGGATTGTCTAAGATGATAACTTGTCTATGTTCGAGTTTGCCCCTGTCAAATATTTTTTGATGGGCAGGATATGAATAAAACAACCGATCAAAAGAGCCATCTAGTCTCGCGAGAGCAAGCCCTTTTTCGATACGGTTTGCCAAAGCATTGTTTTGAGGTGATACAAAAAAGTAGATGGGCGCAGGATAGTAGAGGATTTTACTGCTCTCAACTATTAG
>Ga0213837_1001680_pt1 | contig 11257 bp, 10 predicted proteins | sample SWPATP12_FD_160572 | JGI IMG/M metagenome (GOLD analysis project Ga0213837, IMG submission 160572) | Coastal seawater microbial communities from Marineland, Florida, United States - SWPA TP1 #2 | ecosystem: Environmental > Aquatic > Marine > Coastal | place: USA: Florida | collected 2016-08-06
GAAGGCCGCGCCCTACAGTGTGCAGCCCTTCGCCGCCGAGGCCAGCGGCCGCAAGACCGTGGCCGTGATCTTCGACAAGACCTCCACCCGGACCCGCGTCTCCTTCGCCACCGGCATCGCGGACATTGGCGGCAACGCGCTCATCATCAACCCGGGCGAGGCCCAGATCGGCCATAAGGAATCGGTCGAGGACACCGCCAAGGTGCTCGAACGCATGGTCTCCACCATCGTGTGGCGCACCGGCGCGCATGCCGGCCTCGTCGCGATGGCCGGAAACTCGCGCGTCCCGGTGATCAACGCCCTGTGCGACGACTACCATCCCTGCCAACTGCTGGCCGACCTGCTGACCATCAAGGAGCACAAGGGCGCGCTGGCGGGCCTGACCATGAGCTACCTCGGCGACTCCGCCAACAACATGGCCAACTCCTACCTGCTGGCCGGCGTCACCGCCGGCATGCACGTGCGCATCTGCGGCCCGGAGGGCTACCTCCCGGCCAAGGAGATCGTCGCCGCGGCCGAGGAACGTGCCGCCGAGACCGGCGGATCGGTGCTGGTCACGGTCGACGCCGCCGAGGCGCTCCGCGGGGCCGACGTCGTCGCCACCGACACGTGGGTGTCGATGGGCCAGGAGGACGAGAAGGAGGCCCGGCTCCAGCTGTTCCGCGAGTACTCCGTGGACGAGGACGCGATGGCCCTCGCCGCGCCGGACGCCGTCGTGCTGCACTGCCTGCCGGCCTACCGCGGTTACGAGATTTCCGCCGGCGTGATCGACGGCCCGCAGTCCGTGGTCTGGGACGAAGCCGAAAACCGGCTGCACGCCCAGAAAGCGCTGATGGCCTGGCTGATGCACCGCTCCGGCCTCGCCGTCGTGGACGGGCTGGCGCCGGTGGACGGGCTGGACTGATGTCCGTCCAGCCCGCCGCCCAGGGAGCCAGCCCGGCCACCAAAACGGCCCGGCAGGCGCGGATCACCGCGATCCTCACCGGCGAATCGGTCCGCTCCCAGGCCGAGCTCGCAGCCCTGCTCGCGGACGACGGCGTCCAGGTCACCCAGGCCACGCTGTCCCGCGACCTCGTGGAACTCGGCGCCGTCCGGGTCCGCGGCAAGGACGGCGTCCTCGTCTACGCGGTGCCGGGGGAGGGCGGGGAACGCGCGGCCAAGTCCGGCGTGACCCAGGAAATCCTCGATGCCCGGCTCGCCCGGCTGTGCGGCGAACTGCTGGTCACGGCCGAGGCGTCGGCGAACCTCGTGGTGCTGCGCACCCCGCCGGGCGCGGCGAACTTCCTGGCCCTCGCGATCGACCACTCGGTGATGCCCTCGATCCTCGGCACCATCGCCGGGGACGACACCGTCCTGCTGGTGACCCGCGACCCGGCCGGAGGCGCCGCCGTCGCCGCCCGCTTTTTGGCCATGGCCGAAGAAGCCGGGCAATAAATTTGCATCAGATGATTGAAGACCCAACAACTAAGGAGCATTTGAAGTGACTGAGCGTATTGTGCTGGCCTACTCCGGTGGCCTGGATACTTCCGTAGCCATCGGCTGGATCGGTGAAGCAACCGGCGCCGAGGTCATTGCCGTGGCGGTCGACGTCGGACAGGGCGGCGAGTCGCTGGAGACCATCCGCCAGCGTGCCCTCGGCTGCGGCGCCGTCGAAGCCTACGTGGCCGACGCCTCCGATGAGTTCGCTAACGAGTACTGCATGCCCACCCTGAAGGCCAACGCCCTCTACCAGGGCCACTACCCGCTGGTTTCCGCGATCTCCCGCCCGGTGATCGTCAAGCACCTGGTCAAGGCTGCCCGCGAATTCGGCGCCACCACGGTGGCCCACGGCTGCACCGGCAAGGGCAACGACCAGGTCCGCTTCGAGGTCGGCATCCAGACCCTCGGCCCGGACCTGAAGTGCATCGCCCCGGTCCGCGACCTCGCCCTGACCCGCGACAAGGCCATCGCCTTCGCCGAGGAAAAGGGACTGCCGATCGAGACCACCAAGAAGAACCCGTACTCGATCGACCAGAACGTCTGGGGCCGCGCCGTCGAGACCGGCTACCTCGAGGACATCTGGAACGCCCCCACCAAGGACATCTACGACTACACCGCCACCCCGGAATTCCCGCCGGCCCCGGATGAGGTCACCATCTCCTTCGAAGCCGGCGTGCCGGTCGCGATCGACGGCGTAAAGGTCACCCCGCTGCAGGCCATCCAGGAGCTCAACCGCCGCGCCGGCGCCCAGGGCGTGGGCCGGATCGACGTCGTCGAGGACCGCCTGGTCGGCATCAAGTCCCGCGAGATCTACGAGGCCCCCGGCGCGATGGCGCTGATCACCGCGCACAAGCACCTCGAGGACATCACCATCGAGCGCGAGCAGGCCCGGTTCAAGGCCACGGTCGGCCAGCGCTGGTCCGAGCTGGTCTACGACGGCCAGTGGTTCTCCCCGCTCAAGCGCTCCTTGGACGCCTTCATCGAAGACACCCAGAAGTACGTCTCGGGCGACATCCGCATGGTGCTGCACGGCGGCCAGGCGATCGTCAACGGCCGCCGCTCCGAGACCTCGCTCTACGACTTCGACCTCGCCACCTACGACACCGGCGACACGTTCGACCAGTCGATGGCGCGCGGCTTCATCGAGCTGTGGGGCATGTCCGCCAAGGTAGCCTCCGGCCGCGACATTCGCGTCGCAGGAAAGTAGCCCGCGTGGCTGAGCAAAAGTCCGAGGCAACGAACACCGGTGCGTTGTGGGGCGGCCGGTTTGCCGGCGGCCCCGCCGATGCCCTCGCCGCGCTGAGCAAGTCCACGCATTTTGACTGGCGACTGGCCCGCTATGACATTGCCGGATCCAAGGCGCACGCCCGCGTGCTGCACAAGGCAGGGCTGCTCGACGACGCCGAGCTGGCGGGCATGCTCGACGCCCTGGACCGGCTGGATGCCGACGTCGCCTCCGGCGCCTACACCCCGGCCGAATCCGACGAGGACGTGCACGGTTCGCTGGAGCGCGGCCTGATCGAGCGTGCCGGCGCCCAGCTGGGCGGCAAGCTCCGCGCCGGCCGGTCCCGCAACGACCAGGTCGCCACCCTGGGCCGGATGTTCCTCCGCGACCACGCCCGGATCATCGCCCGCGGCGTGCTCGCCACGATCGATGCGCTGGTCGAGCAGGCCAAGGCACACCAGGGCGTGGCCATGCCCGGCCGCACCCACCTGCAGCACGCCCAGCCGGTCCTGCTCAGCCACCACCTGCTGGCCCACGCCTGGGCGCTGCTGCGCGATGTGCAGCGGCTGGCCGACTGGGACAAGCGCGCCGGGGTCTCGCCGTACGGTTCGGGCGCCCTGGCCGGGTCCTCGCTGGGCCTGGACCCGGAGGCGGTCGCCGCGGACCTGGGCTTCAACTCGGCCACGCACAATTCGATCGACGGCACCGCCTCCCGCGATGTCTTCGCCGAGTTCGCGTGGGTCTCGGCGATGATCGGCGTGGACCTGTCCCGGGTGTCGGAGGAAGTGATCCTGTGGGCCACCAAGGAGTTCTCCTTCGTGACCCTGCACGATTCCTACTCCACCGGATCCTCGATCATGCCGCAGAAGAAGAACCCGGACGTGGCCGAACTGGCGCGCGGCAAGGCCGGCCGGCTGATCGGCGACCTGACCGGGCTGCTGGCTACCTTGAAGGGTCTGCCGCTCGCGTACAACCGCGACCTGCAGGAGGACAAGGAACCGGTCTTCGACGCCGCCGACACCCTGGAGTTGCTGCTCCCGGCTGTCTCCGGCATGATCGCGACGCTGAAGTTCAACACCGAGCGGATGGAATCCCTGGCACCCCAAGGTTTCGCGCTGGCCACGGACATTGCCGAATGGCTGGTCCGGCAGGGCGTTCCGTTCCGCGAGGCGCACGAGCTCTCCGGTGCCGCGGTGAAGCAGGCCGAAAGCCGCGACGTCGAACTCTGGGACCTGACGGACGAGGAATACGCCGCCATCTCGGAGCACCTGACGCCGGAGGTCCGGAGCGTGCTGTCGACCGAGGGCTCGCTCAACAGCCGGAACTCGCAGGGCGGCACCGCACCGGCCGCCGTCGAGCGCCAGCTGCTGGCCCTGGAAGCCGAACTCGAAGGCGTTCGCGCGTACGCCGGCTAGCCACCCGTACGCTCTCCTGCGGGCACGCGAGATGACACTTCGCGGCAGTGTTTTTCATTGACATTGCCGCGAAGTGTCATCTCGCGGCGGTTAAGGTGGGGGTCATGAGCGAATCATTCCGCCAGTTCCTGCGCGCGCTGCCCGATTTCCCGGCCGAGTTGCCGGAGTTCGATCCCGAGACGGCGCCCAAAGACCCCGCAGAGCTCTTCCGGCAGTGGCTGAACGAAGCCTTGGCCGCCGGGGTGCCGCAGCCGAACGCCTGCAGCCTTGCCACCGCCGATGCGCTCGGCCGCCCGTCCTCCCGGATGCTGATCCTCAAGGACATCGACGACGACGGCTGGCACTTCGCCACGTCCCGGGAGTCCCGCAAGGGGCAGGAGCTCACCGCCAACCCGCACGCCGCGCTGAACTTCTTTTGGCAGCCGCTGGGCCGCCAGGTCCGCGTCGTCGGCGACGTCGTCGAGCTCTCCGCTGAAGCTTCCGCCGCCGACTGGCAGGGCCGGCCCGGCGCCGACGGCAGCAACAACGAAAACACAGCCTGGCAGCTGTACGCGCTGCGGCCCCGTGAGCTCGAGTTCTGGCAGGCCCGGCACGATCGCCGGCACATCCGGCACCGCTACGGCCCGCGCCCGGACGAGGCGGGCGAAGCGCAGCCCAGTTAACCGCCGTTAATCCAGCCGCTCGGTTAGGATGGGCGCCATGACTTCTATCACCCCCGAAAACCTGCTGGAGGAACTCCGCCGCGCCGCCGACGTCGTGACCGGAATCGCAGCGAAACTGAGCGATCAGGACATCGCGGCCGCGTCGGAACTGCCCGGCTGGACCCGCGGGCACGTCCTGGCCCACGTGTGCGGCATCGCCAACGCGATGGCGCGGCAGGTCGAATACGCCGGCCGTGGCGAAAGCATCGAGCTCTACGACGGCGGCTTCGAGGGCCGCAACCGGGCCATCGAGCTGGCCGCCGGCCACAACGCCGACGAGCACCGGACCGCCCTGGCCGCCGCACTCGGCCGGGCGCTGGATGCCTTCGGCGCGCTGGACCCGGCAGGCTGGCGGGCGCGCATCACCTTCCGCGACGGCGTTGTATACGACGGCGGCCTCGCGCTCTGGCGCGAACTCACGATCCACGCCACCGACCTCGGTACCGGCCGCGGCCCGGAAACCTGGAGCCGGCCGTTCTGCGAGCACCTCTTCGAGTTCCTGGCCGCGCGGGTGCCCGAGGGCGAGCGGTTCGTGCTCCAGCCGCTCGGACTGCCCTCCATCGCGCTCGGTGCCGCCGGCGGACGCTCCACCGCGATCAACGGCATGCTCACCGACATCGCGGCGTGGCTCGCCGGGCGCACCCCGACCCTGGGAAGCCTACGCGCCACCGCGGCGGCCGACGGCGTCGAGCTGCCCGCACTACTGCCGTGGCCCGCCGGCGTCCCCGTGACGAACTAGGGCTGTGGCGGACTAGGGCTGCGCCGCGAGGGCCAGCTGCCGTTCGCGGGCAAGCAGGCTCTTCTTGATGGCGAGACCCCAGCGGAACCCGCCCAGGCTCCCGTCGGTACGGATCACGCGGTGGCAGGGCACAAACAGGGCGGCTGCGTTGAACGCACACGCGCTGGCCGCGGCCCGGACGGCCCTGGCGTTCCCGGAAAGTTCCGCGTATTCGGTGTACGTCACCGGATGCCCCGGCTCGACCGTCCGGAGCATGTCCCACGCGTGGCTGCGGAAGGGGCCGGACTTCTGCAGCACCGCGACCTCCATGACGGCGCCCGGGTTGCCCGCGTAGAACTCCTCGACTGCGCTGGAGATGCCGCCCAGTTCCGAAACGGGTTCGTAGCCGTCCGGCAGCAGTTCCGCGTGGATCTGGCCGGTGAGTTCGCCGGGCACCGCGGTCCAGCCCGAGGCCAGCACCGCGCCGTCGCGGGCGATGATGGTGAACGGGCCGTCCGGGGTGGACATGGTCAAAAGCTGGGCTTTCATTGCGTCACTTTCTTCGAGGCTGTTGTTTTAGGGCGGGCCGTTGCGGCCCGCGCTGAATGTGTCCGCGCTGCGGTTTGCGCCGCGGTCTGCGCCGCCGCGGCAGCGCGCCAGAGGTGCATCGTGGCGTAGGAGCGCCAAGGGCTGACCTCCCGAAAGTCGGGGGAGAGCGGGTCGGCCCCCGGATCCTGCCCCAGCGAGCGGATGCCGTTGCGGACAGCGGCGTCGTTGGCCAGGAAGACGTCCGGGGCGCCGATCACGCGCATCGCGACATAGCCCACGGTCCAGGGCCCGACGCCGGCCAGCGGCAGGAGCTTGGCCTGCAGCCCGGCCAGGTCGTCGCCGTAGCCAAAATCCAGTTCGCCGGAGGCCATCGCCGCGGCGGCACCGCGGACGGAGTCGATGCGGCGCTGCGGCCCGCGAAGCAACTCGAACCCCGTCTCCGCTATCTCGGCCGCCGTCGGGAAGAGCCGGTGCAGGCCGTCCGCCGGAACCAGGCTCTCGCTGCCGCACGCCGAAAGCTGGACCAGGGCTGTCCGGGCCGCCGCCACGGTGATCTGCTGCCCGATCATGGCGCGGATCAACAGCTCCTGCGGGTCCACGGCCCCGGGCATCCGCATGCCGGGGGCCGCTGCGACGCTGACCGAGAGACGCGGATCCGCGGCGAGGGAAGTATCGATCGCGACCGGATCGGCGTCCAGATCCAGCAGGCGCCGGACCCGGCTGAGTAACGAGGCCAGATCCCGCAGGTCCACGGCGCCAATGGTCAGCCTCAGCGGGCGTCCTGCGGCGTCGGCGTCGTAGTCCACCCGGAACCGGGCGTCGCCGTGGGCCAACCGCAAAGTTCGGGCGTAGGAGGCCGGGCCTCCTTCCTCGATGCCCGGGATGGCGCGGACGGCCAGGAACGTGAAGACACCCGGATCGAACGGCTCCCGGTACGGCAGGTTCAACGTCAGCGCCGTGGAAGCTACCACGGTCCGGGCCGGCGCCTGCTGGTGCCTCGCCGTGGCCCGCAAAGCGGAGGGGGTCATGGCGAAGACCTCCGCAATCGTCTCGTTGAACTGGCGGACGCTGCTGAAGCCTGCGGCGAACGCGATGTCGGCGGCCTTCATCGAGGTGGAGACGAGCAGCGTCCGGGCGGTCTGGGCGCGGCTGGCCCTGGCCAGCGAGAGCGGGCCGGCGCCGAGTTCGTGGCTGAGAATGCGGTTCAACTGGCGCGAGGAGTAGCCCAGCCGCGAGGCCAGCCCTTCAACACCGTCGCGGTTGATCACGCCGTCGTTGATCAGCCGCATCGCCCGGCCCGCAACGTCGGACCGGACGTTCCAGGCCGGCGTGCCAGGAACCGCTTCGGGGAGGCAGCGTTTGCAGGCCCGGTAGCCCGCGTCGTGCGCGGCGGCGGACGTCTCGTAGAACGTGACGTTGCCGGCTTTGGGGGTGCGCGCCGGGCAGGACGGCCGGCAGTAGATGCCGGTGGTCCGGACAGCGGTGTAGAACTGCCCGTCGAAACGGGTGTCCCGGGCATCGATCGCCCGGTAGCGCTGCCAAAAGTCCATGGCTCCATCCTGCCAGCTTCGGACCGACTCCTGCTAGCGGAAATCGGACACGGCCGTGGCGGGCCGCTATGCCGGTATTGAGGGGTTTGTTAAAGTCGGAGGATGGATTCCAGCGTGACGCCTGACGCCCTGCGCGGGCTGCTGTCCGCCGACGCGCGGCACGTGGCACCCCAGCTGCTCGGTGCCGTGCTGACGCACACCGGCCCCGGAGGCACCGTGGCCGTGCGGATCACCGAGGTGGAGGCCTACCTGGGGCCGGAGGACTCCCTCTACCCTGATCCCGGCTCCCATACCTTCCGCGGCCAGACCCGCCGGAACGCCCCGATGTTCGGCCCCGCCGGGCACCTTTACGTCTACTTCACCTATGGGATGCACCACTGCGCCAACATTGTGTGCGGCCCCGAGGGCGTCGCGTCGGCGCTGCTGCTGCGCGCCGGGGAAGTCGTGGCGGGGGAGGACCTGGCACTTTCGCGTCGGCCGACGTCGAAGGCCCCGAAGGACCTCGCCAGCGGCCCGGCCCGCTTTGCCACCGCACTGGGACTGACGACGGCGGACAGCGGCCGCGACGCGCTCAGCGCGCCGTTCCGGCTCGAGTTGCCGGCGGTCCCGGCCACCGCGATCAGCTCCGGGCCCCGGGTGGGCATCTCCGGCGCCGGCGGCACGGATGACTATCCGTGGCGTTTCTGGCTCAGCGGGGATCCGACCGTGTCCCGTTACAAGCCGGCGAAGGTCCGGACGGCATAACCGGCAATCATGGGCGAAGGAAAACGCGGAAAACCGGGCAGCGAGCTCGAACGGCTGGTGATTTTTGAACAGCTGGCCGCCGAATACTTCCGGATGGTGGTGCTGTTCCAGGCCGACCCGGAGCCGCCGCCGCACTCCGCCGAGGGGGAGCGCCGGCGCTGGATCAAGCTCTTTCGGGCCGCCCTGCTGCGCAAATTCATCGTCCGCGACGAGCACGTCTCGCTCAAGCTGGTGGTGAGGGCGCTCCGCCTGTGCAACTACTCCGCGGACCGTCACCTGGCAGCGGGTGCGGACCAGGTGGTTGGGCTGTTTACCGCCGAGATGGTCCAGGGCCGCCAGCATGAACTGCCGAAGCCTGGTCCGGCCGCAGTCCCGGCCGCGGACGCGGGGCCGGACCGCTTCGAGGACGTGTTGTACGGGCGGCTCCTGCACGGCGACGCCGACCGGTTCCACCGCTCCGCCTGGGCAAACGACGACGCCCGCCTGGGGGCCGCGGCGGACAGCCGGTTCGACGCCGAACACGCGCTCGCTAAAGCCCTGGAAGTGGTCAGGTACGGATTTGCCCATGCCCTTCTGAGGTCCCCGGACGCGCCGGGCGACGCCCCGGACGCGCCGGGCGACGGCGCGGACGCGCAACGCGACCGAGCCAGGCCGCCGGGCGACAGCTAGTATGCCCAAGCGATAAGCCCTGGCGGGAATGCCGCTTCGCTACCAGCCAGTAAGATTGACGGGTGAAACAAAGCGAGCAGGACCTTCCCCAGACGAGCAACACCATCCCGGTGCAGGAGCTTATTACCAGCCTGTGCGCCACCGTCCCGGACTACCCCAAGCCGGGCATCGTCTTCAAGGACCTGACTCCGGTCTTCGCCGACGGCGTCGCCCTCAAGGCCATGATCGACGCGCTCGTTGAACCGTTCCGCGGCCAATTCGACGCCGTCGCCGGGGTGGAAGCCCGCGGCTTCCTGCTGGCCGCGGCCGCCGCCTACGCAACGGACACCGGCGTCGTCACCGTCCGCAAAGCCGGCAAGTTGCCGCGTGAAGTGGTCTCCGAGGACTACTCGCTGGAGTACGGCACGGCCACCTTGGAGCTGCACAGCTCGGACGTGGCACCCGGCACGCGGGTGCTCATCCTCGATGACGTCCTCGCCACCGGCGGCACCCTGGGTGCGGCCGCCCGCCTGTTTGAACGCTGCGGCGTCGACGTGGCAGGCGTGGGCGTGGTGATGGAACTCGGCGGGCTGAACGGCCGCGCGGCGTTGCCCGGGCACCGCGTCCACTCCCTGCTGAACCTGTAGGGGCGGCTGACCGCACGTCCGGAGGTGCCGCTGGACCGAGGCGGCTGCCTCGGTAGAATGCCTGCAAAAGGCACGGTCTCAAGAAACCTGACATATTTCGGGAGCGTTCGCCGAAATGGTTGTAGAATGGTTGGTCTGTCTTTTTCGATAGGGGAACGTTCGATGCACGACGCTGATTTGGCCCATGAACGCGACTATGTAGCCGGACTTTATGCCCGGCTGGATGAGCTGCGGGCGGAGAAGCGCGCCCAGCTTGCCCAGGTACGTCGCGCCGGGGCCGTGGGGACCATGCAGAACGTCTCGGAGCGGGACGCGTTCGCCGCACTCTACGAGGACCGCCTCGCACAGCTCGACGCCGTCGACGACCGCCTCGTGTTCGGCCGCCTCGACCTCGACTCCGGCGAAGCCCAGTACATCGGCCGCATCGGCTTGACCACCGAGGACCTGCAGCGGCTGATGGTGGACTGGCGCGCTCCCGAGGCCGGGCACTTCTACCAGGCCACTGCCTTCGACCGGCAGGGTGTCCGCCGCCGCCGGCACCTCATCCTGCAGGGCCGCGAGGTCAAGGCGATCGAGGACGACGTGCTCGACGCCGACATGCTGACCGACGAAGACTCGTTGCAGGGCGAGGGCGCGCTGCTCGCGGCCCTGAACTCCAAGCGCACCGGCCGCATGTCGGACATCGTTGGCACCATCCAGTCCGAACAGGACCGGATCATCCGCTCGTCCATCTCGGGGGCCCTCGTGGTCCAGGGCGGCCCGGGTACCGGCAAGACCGCCGTCGCCCTGCACCGTGCCGCGTACCTGCTTTATACCCACCGCGAGCGGCTCAAGACTGCCGGCGTCCTGCTCGTGGGGCCGTCGTCGTCGTTCATGAACTACATCGAACGGGTGCTCCCGTCCCTGGGTGAGACCGGCGTCGTGATGGCCAGCCTCGGCCGGCTGATGCCCGGCATCCACGCTGTCGCCGAGGACGATGCCGACGTCGCCGCCATCAAGGGCCGGCTGGACATGGCCGAAGTGGTGGCCAACGCCGTCGCCAACCGCCAGCGCATCCCCGCTGAGAACCGCATCCTCGAAGTCGACGGCCGCAAGCTGGTGCTGACCCCGCGGCAGGTGCGACGCGCCCGGGATAAGGCGCGCGCCACCGGCAAGCCGCACAACGAGGCGCGGGTTTCCTTCGTCAAGATCCTGCTGCGCGAGCTCACCGAGCAGATGACCGAGCTGGTCGAGGCCGGCAACATCGGCAACAACGCCGACCGCTCCTACCTCGCCGAGGACGTCCGTTCGGCGCGGGACGTCCGCGTCGCCCTGAACCTGTGCTGGATGCCGATGACGCCGGACAAGCTGGTGGGGGAGCTGCTGAGCAAGCCGGCCATCCTCGAGGCCTGCACCCCGAACCTCAGCGACGCCGAACGGGCGTTGCTGCTCCGTCCCGCCGGTTCGCCGTGGACCGAAGCCGACGTGCCCCTGCTGGACGAGGCCGCCGAACTGCTCGGCGAGCTGGACCCGGCCGCCGGCCGCGGCCTGGCGCAGCAGGAACAGGACCGCGCCCGGGACCTGGCCAACGCCAAGCAGACC
>Ga0213837_1001683_pt1 | contig 11249 bp, 7 predicted proteins | sample SWPATP12_FD_160572 | JGI IMG/M metagenome (GOLD analysis project Ga0213837, IMG submission 160572) | Coastal seawater microbial communities from Marineland, Florida, United States - SWPA TP1 #2 | ecosystem: Environmental > Aquatic > Marine > Coastal | place: USA: Florida | collected 2016-08-06
TCGACGAAGAAGTCGCCGGGGATGAGCTGGAAGGCGATCGGTGCCACGAAGAACAAACCGACCAGGCTCATGATGCCGCCGGCGGAGTTGCGGATCAGCGAGCCCAGGGCCATCCCGATGGCGGCGACGGCGGCGACGTAGAGGCTGTTGACGAGCAGCATCTTGACCGACTGCGAGCTGGCGAGGTCCAGGTTGAGGTTGTAGTTGTCCAGGATCGGGAGGGACACGAGACCGGCCAGGTACACGGAGGCTGCGGTGAGGACGAACGCCGTCACCATGACCACGAGCAGCTTGGCGGCGAACGCCGGAATCCGCTTGGGGACGGCCGCGAACGTGGAGCGGGCCATGCCCGTGGTGAATTCGGAACTCATCAGCAGCACGCCGAGCGAGCCCAGGATCAGCTGGGCGAACGCGATGCCGGACGTGGGGACGCCGACGGCGAGGTCGCCGCCCTGGGCGGCGAAGGCTGCGGCGGCCTGCGGGTCGGTTGCCGCGGCCTCGGCGAACTGTCCCGTGCCCCAGGCGGAGAGGGCACCGAAACCCACAACGACCAGGACGGTGCAGCCGAGCAGGATCAGCGTGGACAGGAGGGTGCGGAACTTGATGAATTCCGAGTTCAGCACCCGCAGGAAGCTCGGGCCGGGGCCGGTGCTGGTACCGGGGGTCCCGGCGCCGGCGTGGGCGCCGCGGCGGGAGGGTTCAAGGGTGGTGGAGCTCATGGCTTAGTTGCCTCCGGACTGGACGGGGGCGGCAGCGCCCGTGGTGATCAGCGAGTGGTATTCGACTTCATCCTTGGTCAGTTCCATGTAGGCCTCTTCGAGGCTGGCCTGAAGCGGGGTGAGTTCGTAGAGCATGACGTGGCTGTCCAGGGCCGCGCGGGCGATCCGGCGCGGATCCAGGCCGGTGACCTCGAGCAGTTCGTGGTCCTGCAACTCCACGGAGACGCCGTCGCCGGCGAGCAGATGCATCAGCTGGTCCGGCTGGTCGGTGCGGACGCGGGTTCGGATCCGGCCCTTGCCGTTGATGATGTCCTGGATCGGCGCGTCGGCGATGATTTTGCCGCGGCCGATCACAATCAGGTGGTCCGCGGTGACGGCCATTTCGCTCATCAGGTGGCTGGACAGGAAGACTGTGCGGCCCTCGGAGGCGAGGTACTTGACAAGGTTGCGGACCCAGACAACGCCCTCCGGGTCCAGGCCGTTGACGGGCTCGTCCAGGATGACGGTCTGCGGGTCGCCGAGCAGCGCCGCGGCGATCCCCAGCCGCTGTCCCATGCCGAGCGAGAATCCGCCGACCTTCTTCTTGGCCACATCGGCCAGGCCCGTCATCTCGATGACTTCGTGCACGCGCTTCTTGGGAATGCTGTGCGTGGCGGCCATCGCCAGGAGGTGGTTGTACGCCGAGCGGCTGGTGTGAACGGCTTTGGCGTCGAGCAGCGCGCCGACGTCGCGCAGCGGCGCGTGGTGCCGGTCAAACGGCACGCCGTTGACCGAGACGGTTCCCGACGTCGGCCGGTCCAGCCCCATGATCATGCGCATGGTCGTGGACTTGCCGGCCCCGTTCGGGCCCAGGAAGCCGGTGACCCGGCCGGCTTCGACGGTGAAGTTGACTCCGGCGACGGCGGTCTTTTCGCCGTAAACCTTGGTCAGGCCTCGTGCTTCGATCATGGAAGCGTTCCTTTACCTAGCAGTGGGGTGTGTACACACCACGCTACCGAGGCGAACGGCGGAATGCGCCGGTCTCAGGGATGATTCAGGGTCGAATCAGGGTAGTCCGGGAGGATGACGGCGCCGGCCGTCAGGATGCCGGCGAGTAGTACGTCAGGATGCCGGCGAGTAGTACGTCAGGGCGCCGGGCATGACGGAGAACTCGACGCCGCGGACCCCCGGCATGACCTCGCCGTCCACCGCGAGGACCATGGTGGTGTCCCCCGGTTCCACCCGGATGCTGCCGCGTTCGCTGAGGTGGGTGACCCGGGAGGTGGCAACGGTTCCGGTCAGCACGGACCAGAGCAGCCGGAGCCTGGCGAAGGATTCGTCGGCAGTGATCAGCCGGAGATCGAAAACACCGTCGTCCAGGACCGGGCGGAACAGCGGGGCATGGTCGCGGGGGTAGTACCGTCCGCGGCCGACGTACAGGATCCAGAGTTTGTGCCGCACCCCGTCGACGATCAGGGTGGTGGGTGTTCCGGCGGCGAAGGTCCGGAACATTGCGACGACGCCGGCCACGGGTTTGCCCAGGGATGGCTGCAGCAGTTCGCGCCGGCGCACCAGGTTCGGGTAGAGGCCAATGCTGGCGGTGTTGAGCATGGTCAAATGCACAAGCTCAGGGCTGTCGGGGAGCCCGCGCTCCACGGCCACCAGGCCAAGATCCGCCCGCGCCGCTTCGCCGCGGGACGCGGCAGCAACAGCGGCGGTGAGGCTGGGGGTTCCGGCGTCCCGCGCGAAATGGTTCAGTGTCCCGCCGGGCAGGACCAGCAGCGGGAGGGAATGCTCGACGGCGGTCGCAGCGGCAGTGCCGACGGTGCCGTCCCCTCCCCAGACGCCCAGGGCCACAACCCCGGGCCGGCCGGCAACCCGGGAGATTTCCTCCGCAAGGTCCTCGTCCTGGCCGACTTCCCGAATATACGCTTTGGGGAATACTTTCTGGAGGGCGGCGGCCGTCTCTTCCGCGTAGGAGCCGCCCAGCGTATTGACCACAATGGCGAGGCCGGCGCCTTCCGGAAGCTTTGGGGCTTCCACGGCGGTCCGCCGGACCTCGGGGAAGGGCGGCCGCACGGGCCACCACTTGCGGGTCACCAGGGCGGCACCCGCGCCGATTGCCGATCCGAAAAACACATCCGAGGGCCAGTGGGCGCCGGTATGGACGCGCGAGTAGGCGACGCCCGCCGCGAGGGGCGCCAACCCGGCGCCGAGGGCCGGCCGCACCAGCCCAACGCCGAGGGCGAACGCGACGGCGGAGGCGGAGTGGCCCGAGGGCATGGAGGAGCTGGTGGGTTGGGGATGGACGAACCTGAACGCCGGAAGGTTCTCCGGCAGCGGGCGCGCCCGCGGCAGCAGGGTTTTGAAGCCGACGTTCGTGACCGCGGAGGCCACGGCCTGGGCCAGTAATCCGTGAACAGCGGCGCGCCGCGTCCTCCCCGGGAAGAGCGCCATGATGGCGGCGATGCCGATCCAGAGCTTGCCCTTGTTCGCGGCGGCGGAGAGCCGCCGGAAGAACTCGTCGTGACCGCCGCCGGGGAGGCCGGACACGGCGCGCACCAGTTTCCTGTCGAGTCTCCCCAGCCGGCCCGGCGTCTTCTTCACCATGCTTCGCATTCGACCACCATACTGCCGGTGCGCGCAGGAGCGCTGTCAGGTACGCCCGTGGGCGCGAAGGGCTTGCGGCAGCAGGGTCAGCCAACGCGGCCGCCCGGTTGGCTAGGATGGTGCGATGACCCGGGTGCTGGACCCCCAGCGATTGTCAACGGGCCGCGTGCTCGCGGTCAGCACCGCACTGCTCACTCTGGGCGTGGTCCTCGGCGGACTCCTGGTGGCGGACGTGCGGCTGCCGCCCTTCCAGGGCATGGACGAACGCTGGGCCCGCTGGATCACTTCGCTGGGCAACCCGTTCTGGGACGGTATCAACGTTGTCCTCAACGTGGCCGGCTACCGGGGCGTCCTGGTGCTCCATGGGCTGCTCGTCGTGGCGCTGCTGCTGAGGCGACGCCCGCAGACGGCCCTCTACGCCGCTGCCGCCGGCATCGCCGTCCTGGCTTTTACGCAGATCCTCAAGGCCGGCCTTCTCCGGGACCGGCCGGACAACACGGTTGTCCTGACCGACACCGGTTCCTTCCCCTCGGGACATGTGGCCAGCACCGCGGCGTTCCTGGTGGTGGTGGCCCTTCTCGTGGGGCGCGTCTGGGTGTGGGTCCTGGCGGGGTTCGGGGTGCTGGCGATGATGGTCAGCCGCACATATCTCTCCGCCCACTGGCTCGTGGACACGGTTGGCAGCGTGTGCCTGGCCGTCCCGGTGGTGCTTCTGCTCTGGCTGCTCTTCCAGAACATATGCATCCAGGAGAATGCAGACGCCCGGCGGATGCTTACCTGGCGTGCAAGGGCTTCGCGGCGCCAGCGAGCAGCAGCGCACCAAGAATCGGAATCATGATGGTTAGCAGCGCCAGCCGGATTCCGATCAGGTCGCCGAGGTAGCCCAGCAGCGGCGGGCCGGCCAGGAAGGCGACGTACCCGATCGTGGAAACCACCGACACGCGGGCAGCCGCATGCTTCGGGTCGTCGGCCGCGGCGGACATCCCCATCGGGAACGCGAGGGCCGCCCCGGCCCCCCAGAGCACCGCGCCGGCCGTGGCCAGCCAGAGGTCCCCTGCCAGGACAAAGAGACCCAGCCCTGCGGCGGCGGCAGCCATGCTGGCGCGCAGCACCGCCACCCGGCCGTAGGCGTCGATGGCCCGGCCGCCGAAGAAGCGCACTGCGGTCATTGCCAGGACAAAGGCGGCAAACAGCAGAGCTCCGGTGGACTCTGCGGCGTCGAGTCCGTCCACTGCCGCTTTGGCGATCCAGTCGTTGCCGGCGCCTTCGGTGAGCGTCGCGCCCAGCACCACAACGCCGATGAGCAGCGTGCGTCCGTCCGTCCAGGCCGAGCGGCCCCTGGCTTCCTTCGTTTCCCCTGCCACGGGGGAGGGGGCCGGGGTGTGCGGCAGGAAGTACCGCGGCGCGAACAGGGTCAGGACGGCGACGATGGCGGCGATCACCAGCAGGTGCGCCGGCAGCCCGACCCCCAGTCCCGCCAGTCCCGCGCCGATCAGGGCACCCAGGAACGCGCCGCCGCTGAAGGCGGCATGGAACTGCGGCATGATGGTGCGCCCGAGTTTGTGTTCCACGTCCGCGCCTTCAATGTTCTGGGAAACATCCCATAGCCCGATCCCCATGCCGAAGAAGAACAGTGCGACGCCCGTCCCCGGAACGGACTCCGCCAACAGCGCCAGCGCCACACCCACGCCGGCCACGGCGGCCAGGAGACCGGCGGCCCGGACGGCATTCGCCGTCCCGATGCGGCCCACAACGTGGCCGGCGGTGGGCAATGCAATCAGGGAGCCCGCCGCCACGCACAGCAGCAGGGTTCCCATCTGCCCCGATGAGATGTGCAGGATGTCCGTCACGGCGGGGATCCGGGCGGCCCAGCTGGCGAACACCAGCCCGTTGATCCCGAAAATCAGGAAGGTCGCCGCGGCGGCGGCATTGAGCTGCGGGCTGGTTGCCGTCTTGGTCATACGATCACTGCTTCCACCGAGTGCTGGGCGAGCTGGGCAAGTTCTTCAGGAGTCAGGTGCTTGTCCGTGACTAGGACGTCCACGGCAGCCAGGGATGCGACGAGCGCGACGGCGCTTGCGTTCCACTTGGACGCGGAGCAGGCGACGACCACCCTGCCCGCGGATTCCAGGCCGGCGCGCTTCACGGCCGCATCCTCGAGGTCGTGGGCCAGCAGTCCGTCCCGGAGGTTCAGTGCGCAGGGCGTCACAACAGCCGTATCGAACCGCAGCGAACGGATGTTGGATTCCGTCATGGGCCCGCGGAAGGACAGTTCGCCGGGGATGAGGCTCCCGCCGGGCAGGAGCAGTTCGGGGCGCCGGCCGGCAGCCGGGCCGCCGTCGGTAATCGCGGTGACGGCCTGCAGCGACATCGGCATCAGGGTCATGTCCCGTTGCTGCACCTGGCGGGCCACCTCGGTGGCCGTGGTGCCGCTGTCCAGCCAGACGTGGCAGCGGTCCTTGAGCAGGGCGGCGACCCCGGCCGCAATCCGGACCTTGACGGCGTGGTCCTCAAGCTCGCGCTGGCCGTACTCGGGGGTTTCCCCCCGCAGCACGAGGCTCCGGGCACCGCCGTGGACCCGGCGGAGTACGCCGTGGAGCTCCAGCACGTCCAGGTCCCGCCGGATGGTGGCGCCCGAGGCGCCACATTCGGTCATGAGCTCATCGACGCTCACATGCTCCCGGTGCCGCAACAGTTCACCGATGCGGCGGTGGCGCTCCTCAGTACTCATGTACAAATGCTAACGCGGTGTGATCATTTAATCATTTGTTGCGCAAATGAACCCACCGGAATGGCTGCACCCGCGGTCGAAGAGGCGTTCGACGTCGGCCCCAGAGCAGCGGCCGCGGGCACCGGATCTGCGGACAAATAGCCAACGCTCCCTCACATTGCGCACGAAAACTGCCAACGCTCTCTCATGAGGTGAGAGAGCGTTGGCGTTTTTCCTGCAGAACGTGAGGGAGCGTCCTGTCTACCGGGTGACCTCCTCCAACAGCTCCAGCACGTGGCGGTAGGGGGCTCCCGTGGCCCGCGTCATGCCAAGTTCGCAGGTCCGGTTGCAGGACGCGTGCGCGGCAACCCCCATCTCTGCCACTTCTGCCGCCTGCTTCGCCGTTGCCGACGCTGTCAGTTCCGGGTGCAGCATCCCGCGGTCGCCGGCAAAGGCACAGCAGCCCCAGCTCTCGGGGATCTCGACGCGGTCGGCCACGGCGCCTGCAACCGCGCCAAGGGCATCGTTCGAGCCCAGTCTGGTGGACGAGCAGGTGGGGTGGAGGGCCAGTGATTCCAGTTTCCCGTGGTCCGGCAGTTGGGGCAGGATGCGCTCGGCGGCGAAATCCACGGCGTCCACCACGCGCAGGGCGTTCTGCCCGGCCGCGGGCACATCCGACTCCACTGCCTGGCGCAGGCCTTCGGTGCAGGATGACGCGTCGCAGATGATCGGAAGCTCGCCGCCCCTGGTCGCCACCCGGAGGGCGGCCAGCGTCCTGTCCCGCATGGTCTCCTGGCCCGCGGCCATGCCCTTCGAAGACCAGGGGGTACCGCAGCACAAACCGTCAATTCCCTCCGGAACCAGAAGCGTGATCCCTGCACGGCCGCAGAGCTGTTCGAAGCTGTATTGGACGCCGCGCCCTTCGGCGTCCGGACCTGCTCCTGCGGGACCGAACATCGTGCCAACGCAGGCCGGGAAGTAGACGGCGTCAATCTCTCCCTCGGGCGTCGGACGCTTCCGCGCCGAACCGCCGCCCGGCAGTTCAGCGGAATACAGCGGCACGGTGTCCTTCCCGAGCACTGCCCGTGCAGCCTTGTTGGGCGGGGCGATAGCGGCGGCCGGGAGCTTGTCGACCACCGTCAGCGCCAGGGAAGCGCCGCGGGTGACGCCTTCCCAGTGCCTGGCGGCGGCGCTCCACGCCCCGTTGGCGAGCGGGCCGGCGTCGGCCTTCCGCAGGCGCTTCACGAGCGATCCGGTATTGATGTCCACCGGGCAGGCGGTCTGGCACATCCCGTCCACGGCGCAGGTGTCCACGGACTCGTATTCGTAGTCTTTTTCCAGTTCCTTGACCAGCGCGGAGTCCCCGGCTAGACGGGCGGATTCGATGGCGCGCAGCGTTACGATCCGCTGCCGGGGCGTGAGGGTGATGTCCTTGCTGGGGCAGACCGGCTCGCAGTAGCCGCAGGAGACACAACGGTCCACTTCCTCCGCCACGGGCGGGGCCGTCTTGATGTGCCGCAGATGCGCCTGCGGGTCCTCGTCCATCAGCACGCCCGGGTTGAGCATCGCGGCAGGGTCGAAGAGCCGCTTGATCCTGCGCATGACGTCGTAGAGCTCATCGCCGTACTGCCGGCGCACGTACGGCGCCATGACACGCCCAGTCCCGTGCTCGGCCTTCAGGGATCCACCCTCGGCCAGGACCAGGTCGACCATGTCTTCGGTGAAGGCGCTGTAGCGGTCCAGTTCGGCCGCCGTGGTGAAACCGTCGGTGAGCATAAAGTGGACATTTCCGTCCTTGGCGTGGCCGAAGATCACGCTGTTGCCGTAGCCGAATTTGTCGAAAAGCCGGATCAGCTCCCGGCATGTGCGGCCCAGCACCGGGACGGGGACCACAATGTCTTCCAGCAGCGCGGTGGTGCCCTGGGGACGTGCCCCGGCGACCGAGGCGTAGAGGCCCTTGCGCAATTTCCAGAGCTGCCCGCGCTCCCCGGCGTCGCCGGTGAACCGGGCGGGAGCGGACAATCCGAGCCCCGGCAGGATTCCCTCGCCGGTGCCCTGGAGTTCCGCCAGTTGGCCGCCGCTGCCGGCGGAATACTCCACGAGCAGGGCTGCATGGTCCCGGACCGTCAGGTCCTGCACGACGGCGGGCATTCCCTTGAGCGTCTGGCCCACCTTGAGCGACAAGGCATCCATCAGCTCAATGGTGGCTGCTCCTGTTTCGACGAGGGCAGGCAGGGCCGCGTTGGCGGCCTCCAGGTCCGGGAACACCAGGAGGCCCGTGGCGGCGTGCGGGAGCCGCGGGATGGTGCGGAACACCGCCTCCGCCACGAAGCCCAGGGTGCCTTCGCTGCCGACGATCAGGTGGGCCATGATGTCCACCGGGGCCTGGAAGTCCAGCAGGGAGTTCAGCCCGTAGCCCATGGTGTTCTTCATGGAGAACTGCTGCCGGATCCGGCGCACGGAATCCGCGTTGTTCCGGACCCGTGCGGACAGCCGGGCCAGACCTTCGTAGAGTTCCGGCTCAAGGGCTCGGAGCTTCCGGTCGGCGTCCGGCGCCCCGGTGTCGATGACCGTGCCGGAGGGCAGGACCACGGTCAGCGACTCCAGGGTGCGGTAGGTGTTGTCCACAGTGCCGCAGTTCATGCCGGAGGAGTTGTTGGCAACGACGCCGCCAATGGTGCATGCCGCCTCGCTCGCCGGATCGGGGCCGAACTTCCGGCCGTAGCGGGCAAGTCTCGCATTGAGCGCCCGCACAGTGACGCCGGGCTGGACGCGGACCCGCGCGCCGTCGTCGAGCACCTCGATGTCCCTGAAGTTGCGGCGGACGTCCACGAGCACGCCGTCGGTGACGGCCTGGCCGCTCAGGCTGGTCCCGCCGGAGCGGAAGGTCAGCGGCACGCCCTGGGCGGCGCTGGCGCGCAGCAGCCCGCCGACCTCGGCAGCGTTTCCGGCCGTGACGACAGCCTGCGGGATCAGGAGGAAGTGCGAGGCGTCATGGGCGTTGGCGTGCAGGTCGATCGCCCGGGTCTTCACCTGCGCGGCATCCTGCACCGCCGAGCGGAGGCCTGCCAGGTCCAAAGGAGACATCAGGGGACCATCCATCCGAGGACGGGGGTGGACTGCAGGAAGATCAGCACGGTGATGAGTGCCAGCAGTCCGAGGCTCCAGCCGACGAGCTTGCGGAACAGGGTCCCCTCCGCGCCGTCGAGGCCGACGGCCGCGGCGGCAACGGCGAGGTTCTGCAGCGAGAGCATCTTGCCCATCACTCCGGCGGAGGAGTTGGAGGCGGCCATCAGGACCGGCGACAGTCCGGTCTGCGCCGCCGCCGTGGCCTGCATCTGGCCAAACAGGGAGTTCGAGGACGTGTCGGAGCCGGTCAGGGCAACACCGATCCATCCGATCAGCGGCGAAAGAATGGCGAAGAAGCCGCCCGCGGAGGCCAGCGCAAAGCCCAGGGTGGTGGTCTGGCCGGAGAGGTTCATTACGAAGGACAAGCCCAGGACGGCGGTGACGGTGACGATTGTCCAGCGCAACTGGACCAGGGTGTCCCGGTAGATGCGCAGGCCCTGTGAAGCGGTGATCTTGTAGAGCACCATGGTGAGCAGCCCGGAGAACAGGAGCAGGGTGCCGGTCGCCTTGAGGTGATCGAGCTTGAACTTGGTGGCAGCGACCGGTTTGCCGGCCGAGTCGGTGATGTCCAGGCCGGGCCAGGCGAACGTCACGCTGCCGACCTGGCCCAGCCAGGTCTTGACGAACGGCAACTGGGCCACCGAGAACACCGCGATGATGATCAGGTAGGGGGCGATCGCCATCCAGATTTGCCGGCGTTCGGGCCGGGAGTTGTCGGTGGGCACGGTGGAGCCCGCGAGGGGCACGACTGCAACGCGTCCGGTGCCGGCTCCGTCACCGCCGGCACGGGGGCCGGTTGCAACTGCGACGGCGGCGCGCGCCGCTTCCGGGGCGCCCTCGGCGGCACCGTCCATCCCGACGGTTTCCTTCGGCTGCCAGACCTTCAGCATCAGCAGCACGGCGGCCACCGTGACGACGGCGGCCACGACGTCAGTGAGTTCCACAGCGAAGTAGTTGGACGTGACAAACTGGGCCGCGCCGAAGGCGGCACCTGCCACCAGGGCCACGGGCCAGGTCTGCTTCACACCGCGCCGCCCGTCGACGATGAACACCAGGAGCAGCGGAACGATCAGGGCGATGAACGGCGTCTGGCGTCCCGCCATGGACGACAGATCATGCAGCGGCAGGCCCGTGACACCGTTCAGGGCGATGATCGGCGCGGCCATCGCGCCGAAGGCCACGGGTGCGGTGTTGGCCAGCAGTGAGACCACCGCCGACTTGAGCGGCTTCATGCCGGCGGCCATCAGCATGGCGGCGGAGATCGCCACGGGTGCGCCGAAGCCGGCCAGGGACTCCAGCAGGGCGCCGAAGCAGAAGGCGATCAGGATGGACAGGATTCTCAGGTCGTTTGAGATGGAGCGGATGGTCCGTCCCAGCACCTCGAACCACGGGGTCGCCACGGTGAGCCGGTAGATCCACAGCGCGTTAACAAGGATCCACAGGATCGGGAACAGTCCGTAGAAGATGCCGGCCGCGGTGGCGCTCAAGGCCTGGTTCACCGGCATCTGCCACCCGGCGACGGCCAGGACGAGCGAGAGGGCCAGGCTGGCGAGGGCCGCCATGGGGGCCTTGACCTTGAAGACGCCCAGAAGGACGAACAGCAGGACGAGGGGAAGCGCCGCGCAAAGGGCTGAAATCACCAGGGAACCGGCAATGGGGTCGAGGATCTGCTGAAACATGTGTCTCCAGATTGTGTTAGGCGTCACAACTCCGTGGCGCCCTACGATTGTCTTACAAGTACACATGATCGTCAAGAGAGGTTTGATGTCATGTCTGGCAAGATTGGGAGAGAATCAAGAAACTCTTGGCGGGAAGGGAGCTCCGGTGGCCGGCCGAATCACAGCAGTCTCGATCGTGGACGCGGTGGCTGCGGATCTGCGGAACCGGATCTTTGCCGGGGAGCTGAAATCCGGGGACGCCCTCACGGAATCAGAGGTCGCCTCGTCTTACGATGTGGCGCGGCCAACCGCGAAGGCCTCCATCGAGAAGCTTGTGGCGGAGGGGCTGCTGGACCGGGGGACCCACAAGACGGCGCGGGTGGTCGCACTCGGCCCGGACTCGGTGCGGGACATCTACTTGGCCCGCGCGTACTTGGAAAGCGA
>Ga0213837_1001685_pt1 | contig 11229 bp, 9 predicted proteins | sample SWPATP12_FD_160572 | JGI IMG/M metagenome (GOLD analysis project Ga0213837, IMG submission 160572) | Coastal seawater microbial communities from Marineland, Florida, United States - SWPA TP1 #2 | ecosystem: Environmental > Aquatic > Marine > Coastal | place: USA: Florida | collected 2016-08-06
GGAAGCAACACATGTCACGTGCAGTAGGTATCGACCTCGGAACCACCAACTCCGTCGTCTCCGTTCTCGAAGGTGGCGAGCCCACCGTCATTGCCAACGCCGAGGGTGGCCGCACCACGCCGTCGGTGGTTGCATTCTCCAAGTCCGGCGAAGTCCTGGTCGGCGAAATCGCCAAGCGCCAGGCCGTCAACAACATCGACCGCACCATCGCCTCCGTCAAGCGCCACATGGGCACCGACTGGAACGTCGCGATCGACGACAAGAAGTACACCGCGCAGGAAATCTCCGCGCGCATCCTGATGAAGCTCAAGAACGACGCCGAGTCCTACCTCGGTGAAAAGGTCACGGACGCCGTCATCACGGTTCCCGCCTACTTCAACGACGCCGAGCGCCAGGCCACCAAGGAAGCCGGCGAGATCGCGGGCCTCAAGGTCTTGCGCATCGTCAACGAGCCCACCGCGGCCGCCCTCGCCTACGGCCTGGACAAGGGCAAGGAAGACGAGCTCATCCTCGTCTTCGACCTCGGCGGCGGAACCTTCGACGTCTCCCTCCTTGAGGTGGGCAAGGACGAAGACGACTTCTCCACCATCCAGGTGCGCGCCACCGCCGGTGACAACCGCCTCGGCGGCGACGACTGGGACCAGCGCGTTGTGGACTACCTGCTGAACCAGCTCAAGGTCAAGGGCATCGACCTCTCCAAGGACAAGATCGCCCTGCAGCGTCTGCGCGAGGCTGCCGAGCAGGCCAAGAAGGAACTCTCCTCCTCCTCCAGCACCAACGTCTCCCTCCAGTACCTTTCCGTCACCCCCGACGGCCCGGTCCACCTGGACGAGCAGCTGACCCGCGCGAAGTTCCAGGACCTCACCAAGGACCTGCTGGAGCGCACCAAGAAGCCGTTCCACGACGTCATCAAGGAAGCCGGCATCAAGCTCTCCGACATCGACCACATCGTGCTGGTGGGCGGCTCCACCCGCATGCCCGCCGTTTCCGAGCTGGTCAAGGAACTCGCCGGCGGCAAGGAGCCGAACAAGGGCGTCAACCCGGATGAGGTCGTCGCCGTCGGCGCCGCACTGCAGGCCGGTGTCCTCAAGGGTGAGCGCAAGGACGTGCTGCTGATCGACGTCACCCCGCTGTCCCTGGGCATCGAGACCAAGGGCGGTGTCATGACGCACCTGATCGAGCGCAACACGGCCATCCCCACCAAGCGCAGCGAGACCTTCACCACGGCGGATGACAACCAGCCGTCCGTGGCCATCCAGGTCTTCCAGGGCGAACGCGAATTCACCCGCGACAACAAGCCGCTGGGCACCTTCGAACTGACCGGCATCGCTCCCGCCCCGCGCGGCGTGCCGCAGGTCGAGGTCACCTTCGACATCGACGCGAACGGCATTGTGCACGTCTCCGCGAAGGACAAGGGCACCGGCAAGGAACAGTCGATGACCATCACGGGCGGCTCCAGCCTCTCGAAGGAAGACATCGACCGCATGGTCCGCGACGCCGAGGAGCACGCAGCAGAGGACAAGGCGCGCCGTGAGGCGACCGACACCCGCAACACTGCCGAGCAGCTCGCCTACTCCGTGGACAAGCTGATCGCCGACAACGCCGACAAGCTGCCCGAAGAGGTCAAGACCGAGGTCCAGGCCGACGTCGACGAGCTCAAGAAGGCGCTCGAAGGCACCGACGACGCCGCCGTCAAGACCGCGTTTGAGAAGCTCCAGGCTTCCCAGACCAAGCTCGGCGAGGCCATCTACGCCCAGCCCGGAGCCTCCGACGGTGCCGCAGGCGCCCAGGGTGCCCCGGCCGGCGAGCAGGCGGCCACCGACGAAGACATCGTTGACGCCGAGATCGTTGACGAAGACGAGAAGAAGTAATCATGCCGCACCACGGTAACGAAGAAGAGCACGGCGCCTCCGGGGACCGTCGCGACGAGAGCCGCGATGAGAACCAGAAGCCGGTAATCCACGACAACCGCAAGGTTGATCCGAAGACCGGCCAGGCCCGCCATCCCGACCAGGAACGCGCCGCCGCTGGAGAGCCCGACGCCGGGGACGCCCTGTCCCAGGCAGAGGACATCCTCAACAGCGTCGACGTTCCGGCAGCGGAATCCGTGGCGCAGGGTGCAAACGCCGGGGAGGCGGAGGAACTGAAGAACGACCTCCGCCGCCTGCAGGCCGAGTACGTCAACTACCGCAAGCGCGTCGAACGTGACCGTGCCGTGGCAGGGGAGATGGCCGTCATCGGCGTCCTGAATGCCCTGCTTCCGGTGCTGGACGACGTCGACGCCGCCCGGCAGCACGGCGACCTGGCGGACGGACCGTTCGCCGCGATCGCCGCCAAGCTGGAGAACGCGCTGAAGACGTATGGCCTGGTGCGCATCGATGAGACCGGCGTGGAGTTCGATCCCACGATCCACGAGGCCCTCATCCAGCAGCCCGGCGCCGACGTCGAAACCGACACGGTCAGCCAGGTCCTGCGCTCGGGTTACAAGTCCGGCGAACGGGTCCTGCGCGCGGCCCAAGTGATCGTGTCCGTTCCGGCGTAGGCACCTTCGCGAAGCGAGACAAGGGGCCCCGCCCCTGCGCCGGGTGGCCAAGGATCTGCGATCCTCGGCCACCCGGCTCCGGCAGGCCCGATGCCACTCCCGGGCCCCTTGTCTCGCTCCGCTCCGCGGTAATCTCGCCTTAAGCTTTGTTTTTTGAAAGGAAACGCCATTGGCTAGCCAGGACTGGGTCGACAAGGACTTCTACAAGATCCTTGGTGTCGCCAAGGACGCTTCCGACGCCGATATCAAGAAGGCTTACCGGAAGCTCGCGCGGCAGCACCATCCGGACACTAACGCGGGGGACACCGCATCGGAGAAGAAGTTCAAGGACATCTCCGAGGCTTACTCGGTGCTCTCCGACGCCGATGAGCGCCAGCAGTACGACGCCATCCGGGCGATGGGCGGCGGCGCGCGGTTCGCCCCGGGCGGGGCCGGCGGTGCGGGTGGCGGTGCGGGGTTCGAGGATCTCTTCGGCGGCCTGTTCACCGGCGGCGGCGGACGCCACTCCGGCGGCTACAGCACTGCCGGCGGCATCCCGCCCGAGTTCGCCGACCTGTTTGGCGGCGGCTTCGGCGGCGGTGGCCAGTCCTTCCAACGCGCACCCCAGAAGGGCGCCGACCGGACCGCGTCCACCAGCATCTCTTTTGCCGGATCGATCCGCGGCACCACCATCGGGCTGCGTGAACCGGACGGCGAGGTCATCGACGTGCGCATTCCGGCCGGCATCAAGGACGGCCAGAAGGTCCGCGTCCGCGGCAAGGGGCAGTACGGTCCGGCCGGCAACGGCGACCTGATGGTGACCGTCTCGGTGAAACCGCACGACTTTTACGCCCGCGACGGGGACAACCTGCGGATCCACGTCCCGGTAACCTTCGCGGAGGCCGCCCTGGGCGCCGACATCGAGGTTCCGACCATCGACGGCGACAAGGTTAGGGTCCGCGTTCCCGCCGGCACGCCGTCGGGACGCACCTTGCGCGTCAAGGGACGCGGGGTCAAGCACACGAAGGCCACCGGCGACCTGCTGGTGACCATCGACGTCGCCGTGCCGAAGAAGCTGAGCAAGGACGCCGAGGAAGCCGTGAAGGCCTTCGCCGCGGCCACCGCCGGCGAGGACGTCCGCGCCGGGCTGGCAGCCAAGGCCCGGCTGTAGGAGTCCTGCCATGGACATCGAGTTCGATCAGCCGATCTTCGTCATCTCCGTCGCCGCGGAGCTGGCGGACATGCACCCGCAGACGCTGCGGCAGTACGACCGGCTTGGTATCGTTTCGCCCAGCCGCGCCCCGGGTAAGTCCCGGCGGTACTCGCAACGCGACGTGAACATGCTCCGCGAGGTGCAGCGGCTCTCGCAGGAAGGCGTCTCGCTCGAAGGAATCAAGCGGATTCTGCAGTTGGAGAACCAGGTTGCCGCCCTGCAGCGCCGCGTCACCGAACTGACCGAGGAGCTGGGCAGGCGCCGGCAGCCGCTTGATTCCCGCATTTTCGCGGCGGGGGCGGCCGGCGACGTCGTCACCCTGGCCCGCGGCCAGCGGCCACGCGCACGCTCGCAGGCGCTCGTGGTGTGGCGGCCGCACGGGACCAAGGACTGAAGCCTGGCTTGACGCAACGAGTGCCCGGGACCCTAGGGGTCCCGGGCACTCGTGCGTTAGAAGCGCGTCATCGAGCCGGCGACGGCGGTGGCCGCGAGAGCGTTTCCTGCCCTGTCATTCATCCCGTCGGCCGGTGTGTAGGACGAAGCGGCGGCCGTGGTGCTGGCCGTGGCGGGACTGCCGCTCGCCAGCGCACCCAGGGTGATGGTGAGGGTCGGTGCGGGGCCGCTGGGATTCCAGCTCAGGGTTGAGGCGCTCTGGCCCGCACCCTTGTAAGTGAGCGCTCCTGACCCGTAGTAGGCCCCGTTAAGGGCGACGGTGCCGAGCCGGAAGGTCGGGCAGGCTGTGCTTGCGACGTCGACGGTGAGCACGTTGGCGGCGCTGATGGTCACGGTCACCTGGTTCTCCCCGTTCAGCGTCCCGGCGGCCGTGGATGCCCAGCTGCTGCAAATTGTCGAGGCGTCCAGTGGCTCGGAGAACTGGATCGTCACGTTGTCTCCGGGATCCACTTTGCCCTTGGTGCTGCCGTTCTTGCCCGTAATGTTGGCGTCTGCCAGAACTACTGCCGTTACTCGAGGCAAGGCGACGTCCTTGAAGGAGGCTGCGGTGCCCGGCGCCGCGGGGTTGCCTTGGTTGCCGGCGGTGTCGGTGGCGACCGCGCTGTAGGTGACGGTTCCCTCGGCGAGCGACGTCAGGTTGACGGCGGCGTTCCAAACACCGGAGCTGTTCGCCGTAACGGTCGCGGTGACGGTGTGCGCCGCGCCGGCGTCGGACACGGAAAGCGCGATCGTGGCGCCTGGCTCCGTGGTGCCGCTGACCGGCACCGCTGCCACGTTGCCGCTGTTGACGTAGTGCGGAGCAGCTACCGTGGGGGCGGCCGGCGGGGTGGTGTCCACCGCGGCGGCGACACTCCGCCCGCTCTCGGCCCCCTGCCACTGCCCGAGCACCGGCGTGACCGTGTAGTACCAGGTGCCGGTCGGGACACCCTGCTCCGTGCAGCCCAATCCCGCGCTGACGGTGCCCGCGCAGGTGCCGCCGGCGTCAATCCTGGTACCCCCGGACAGGGAGCCGTAGCGCGCCACTGTGTAGCCGCTGACGGCTCGGCCGGCGAGTGTGGCGGAGGCCTTCCACGCCAACGTGACGTTGCCGCCAGACACTGTGACCGACGGGGTGGTGCCGGCGGCCACGGCGTCTGCACCGGTCAAAGCGGACCCGCCGCTGGAGGTAGCGGTCCAAAAGGCGCTGGCTCCGGGGCCGGCCCACGAGAGAAGGGCAACGCCGGCAAGGACGACGGCCACGCGGCTCCTGATGCGCGGGCGCGCGGGGCGCCTGATGCGACGGTTCATCGACGAGCCTCCACGGTGACGGGAATTTCAAACGTCGCGCCCTGGCAGGCGGACTGTGACTGGGTGGACATGCTCGCCGCACCCGGGAGGGTGACCACCACCGAGGACTTCGCCGGGATGGTGACGGCGGGTGCGAGCGGGGCGACGGGCGCCGTGAAGGAAACCCCGGTGGTGACGCATCCGGCGTGGGCGGCATCGGCGGTGGCCGCCCCGCCGGCGGCCACCGAGTGCAGCGTTACGGCGAAGGCGTTGGGGTTGCTGGCCCGGAGGACGACGTCGGCCGTCCCGCCGGGGGCCAGGCTGGTACGGTTCGAGCCTCCCGGAACCAGCGCGTCGGCGGTTACGGCCTGCATGGTGGCGGCAGCCGCGGCGCCGGTTCCGGCGCCCGTGCTGGCCCAGTACGCGTAGGCGGTGCCGGCACCGCCCAGCAGGCATAGCGCTACGGCGGCGGCGGAAGCGCTCCCGGCCAGCCGGGTGCCGCGCACGATGGATCGTCTGAGCTGCATGTCAGTTTCCCTGTCCTGATCCCGAGTACGCCAACTGGAGGACTGCGCCCTTGCAGCCGTCCTGGAGGCGAGGAGTGTCGAGCATGGCGATCCGGGGCCACTGGGCCTGCGGGACGCCAAGCTGTGAGAGCGAGCTGCTACCGGACGGGATGGTCAGGGGGTAGCGTCCGCCGAATTGAGTGACCGCGTAGTCCTGCGCCGTGCAGGGAAGACCGGCCGCAACCGCCTGTGGCGTGCGGAGCACCCCCGTGATCGAGACCGCCAGGCTGCCGACGTCGACGCCCTTGTCCGGGTTACTGAAGCCGAGGTCAAGTGAGCGGCTGGTGCCTGGCGCGAGAAGGCCCGGAGTGTCGCCGGCGAGCCCGAAGACCCGCAGTGGTGCCTTAATCCGCAGTTGGGTCGTGGCAGGCGCCGACTGAACGCTTCCGCTCTGGCCCGTCAGGGCCAGCTCGTAGTCTCCAACAGCGGTATTTGCTGCCGTGGTGACGTTGATGGTGAGTTGGGCGGTGCCCCCCGCCGCCAGCTTGACGGACGACGGCGAGAAGCTGGACGCCGTTCCCGTGGGCAGGCCTGTGATGGCCGGCAACACAGTTCCTGCGAAACCGCCGGAGGAGCTGAGCGTTGCGGAGTAGCTCGTGGAATACCCCTGGTCCACGTTCCGGCTGGATGGAGTGATCTGAACGGCGATCCCGGGCTTTTGCGGGGCCACCTTCTGCGCGGCCGCGTAGAGCGTCCCGGCCGGCAGGAAAATGGCCAGCAGGCCAACGATGAGGACGCGGCCAGCGAGGCCCGCGTGATCCCTCGCGAGCCGGAAGAACTGCAGTGGATGCCGCATTTCCTATCCTCCTTGGACCAGGCGCAGGGCGCAGGTCGTGGGTGTCAGCTGTGGTTGGTTCGGTGTTGCGGGCGGCCCGAAGGCCGTCCCGGCGGCCCGGGGTGTCCCGGCCCGCCGGGGACGCGTTTACTCGCTGCCGACGGTGACCGTGACGACGGCCGACTTGCAGGCGTCCTGGTTGGCGCTGCTATTGAGGAACGCCAACGTTCCGCTTCCCACCTCGGTGCCCGTGGTGTTCGCCAGGACCGGCGAGTTCGATGTCTTAGCGCTGACCGTGAACCAGGCCGGCAGGCATTCGGGCACACTCGTGCTGACGCTGGCGGTTAGGGCGCCGACGACGGTGCCGGTATTCGTGCTGTTGTCCGCCGTGTAGGTCACGGGCACCGAGTTTCCGGGCGCCAGGCCGGCATCGAAGGTTGCGTGCAGGGTCACGGTGCCGCCGCCCGTGGAGTTGGCGGCGGTGCCGGTGCCGGTGCCGGTGGTGGTCCAGTAGGCGTAGGCGGTGCCGCCGCCGACGGCTACGAGGGCGACTGACGCCGCAACGGCGATGACCTTGCTCTTCTTGGTGAGCTTGCGCATTGGTGAGACTCCTTGAGTGGGTGGGCACCCGGACAGGAGTCATCGGGCCTGAGCCGCATTCCCCCAATCCTGCGGTTGCCACGCTGAATCGATGGGCCAATCGTTTTCGATAGAGAGCTACCGGGACAATGCGTAGTTGTACTCGACTTTCGTTCCGCCGGTACTTGCCCTCAAGTTGATTGCCCGCGCCCGGGTTCGGAGTCCCGGTCCGCCGGCGGCAAGGGATTGATGTGCAGCGGGACTACGTGACGCCACACCGGCCGCGATCGGTCGGCCCTGGCCCGTCTCGCCCGGGCCGCGGTCGGTCGGCGCTGACCCGTTTCGCCGGGGCGGGATGATGGGAGCAAGTAGTCTGCTTTTCTCCGCAGCCTGCGTGTCGAGCGCCTTCCGCGACCGCGGTTCCCGGCATATCGGCGTGGCCGAGCCAAGTAGCGAGGTCTATGAACTGAGTACAGCCGAAGGAAAACGGGTAGCCGTGCATCTGATAGTCGGGTACCTCATTTGCGTGACATCATGCCCAGGCCGCGCGTTGAATTGGGGTTGTCAGAAAGTCTGGCTGACAGGCCCTCAACCCTTTTGGGAAGCCCGGGCCCAGCCAGCGCAGCGTAGAAGCCGGGGGGCGTCGCATGCAAGATCCAGCCGAATTCGTTCCGTGCCGTCGTGCCGGGTCCCCCGCAGCGCCGGCGTCCGCAATGATCGCGGGCCGGCCATGAACGGCGGACTGCACGCTGTTGCCCTCTTCGGGCACTCACTTCCAGGCCTTCTGCTGCTCACGCTTGGCCAATCCATCGTGGTGGTCTGCGTCTGCTTCGATATGGTCCGGGCGGTCTCCGTGCCGCGCTCCAGGCGACGCTACGTGGCCAACACCGTGTTCCGCACCCTGGCGCTGCCGTCGATCCTCTGCATGGCCCTGGTCGTGCTGGTCCATGCGGCATCCGGCGCTTGGGAACAGGTGGCCGCCGGGGTTTTCGTCCTGGTGGCGGTGATCTTCCGCTGGCACCACGACACGGACGAGGACAGTTGGTGGACAGGCAAGGGCACGGCGCTTCGGCGCTGGGCGCGGCGCAAACTGGCCGCGGCCGGGCCGGTCGTCGCTCCGGCGGCCGCCTGATCCATTCCCGTAGGGGCCTTAGAAGATCGCGTTAATGGCGTTCCAGCCGCCCCCGACCCGGACCCGCGGGAGCCATGATCCGCTGCCGTTGCCGGGGTAGAGCCAGAGCGACCCTGCGCTGTCGCGGGCAAGGACGTCCGGCGTGCGGTCGCCGTTGAGGTCCCCGGGGCTCATCACGGCGGTCATGGCATTCCAGCCGCTGCCGGCCAGGACGCGCGGGAGCCAGCCGCCGGTGCCGCTGCCGCGGTACAGCCAGAGCCGGCCGGTGACGGCCTCCCGGGCCAGCACATCCGCAGTGCCGTCGCCGTTGAAATCGCCCGGCGCGACGAGGGCACTGAAGGTGTTCCAGCCGCCGCCGAGTCGCACCCGGGGCAGCCAGCCGCCGGTGCCGTTGCCCGGATAAAGCCAGAGGATGCCGGTCGCCGCCTCACGGGCGAGAACGTCGACCCGCTGGTCTCCCGTGAAATCGCCCGGGCCGAGGATGGAGTTCATGGCCTGCCATCCGTTGCCGACCAGGACGCGGGGCAGCCACCCGCCGGTGCCGCTGCCCCGGTACAGCCAGAGCCGGCCGGTGACGGCCTCCCGGGCGATGAGGTCCAACGCCCCGTCCCCGTTGAAGTCGCCCGGGGTCTCGAGGGCGTTGAAAGCGGACCAGCCCGTGCCGATCCTGAGCCCGGTGGACAGGCTGCCGTGGCCGGTCCCGGGGTACAGCCGAAGTTCGCCGGTGGCCGCGACCCGGGCCAGCACGTCGTTGTTCCAGTCGCCGTTGAAGTCCGCCGTCGCACCGGAGAGCGCGGAGGCCGGCACGGGCAGCGGGGTGAAACCGTACGGGTCGCAGGTGAGGTCGTAGTCGCGGACGTCGTCGTACCACTGGGACAGGAAGACCCGGCCGCCGGAGAAGCCGGCCTGCCGGCACTGGTCCAGGGCCTCGGAGGGGTAGTCGAGGCGCCCGGCGGTGGCCCAGACCGGGACGCCGGGCAGGCGCCAGGAGCCCGTGATGTCCTGCCACCCGGAGGCGTAGGAGTAGACGCCGTAGGAGTAGCCGGCGTCCCGCAGTCCCCGCATCAGGCCCTCCACCACGTAGCGGTTCTCGAGCTGTTGCGCCGCTGTGGCGGCGGGCCAGGGCTGCGCCGGGCGCGGCTCCACATCGATCCAGACGACCGGGGGCCGGAACCCGGCGCGCTGCAGGCTGGCGACGGCGTAGCGTGCCTCGGCGTAACCGACATTCGAAAGCTGCCCGGCCCGGGTGCTGGCGGACCATGGTCCCTGAGCGCGGTACGTGGCCAGCTGGGCCGCAGTGGGGAACGCGGCCATGGTGTAGGCGTGGGCCCGCTTGTTATTGGTGCCGACCCAGCCCACCTGGCTGGCCAGGCACGGGTTCTCGGTGAAGGGCAGGCCCCGGGTCAGGCCCAGGACCACGAACTGGGTCGTCGTCGGCGGGAGCGGGAGCCCCAGGCCGCCGACCGACGTCGGGCACTGGGGCCAGGAGACGTCGTGCCCGTACAGGGTGGCCGCTTCGACCGGCGGGGCGGTGGCCGGCATCAGGCCCAGCACCAGCGCCAGGGATGCCAGGACCGAAGCGAACACCGATGCCAGCCGCCGCGGGCGCGCCGCCGCGCCCCTGAACCGTATCCGCGCAGCCATGGCCACCCGCTCCTTCGCCTGGCTTCTTCCCCTTAGCCACCATTGGACACCCGGGGCGCCGGCCGCGGATAGGGCAGAACGCCCTCTCCCGGGTCGCCGGGACCGGCCGTCAGTCGGTAAACAGCCCGGCCAGGTCCTCCGCCGTCAGCGCCCCGCCGGAAAGCGCGTCGCCTTCCATCACGTCCGCGAACAGCTGGGACTTCTTGGCCTTGAGGGCCATGACTTTTTCCTCGATCGTGTCCTTCGCGACCAGCCGGTAGACCATGACGTTGCGGGCCTGGCCGATCCGGTGCGTCCGGTCCACGGCCTGCGCCTCCGACGCGGGGTTCCACCACGGGTCCAGCAGGAAGACGTAGTCCGCCTCGGTCAGGTTCAGGCCGAAACCGCCGGCCTTGAGGCTGATCAGGAACACCGGGGCGGCGCCGTTCTTGAACTCGTTGACGACGTCGCTCCGGTTGCGGGTACTGCCGTCGAGGTAGCAGAACTCGATGTTTTCCTCGACGAGCCGCTCCCGGACCTTGCCGAGGAACCCGGTGAACTGGCTGAAGATCAGCGCGCGGTGGCCCTCGGCCACGAGGTCCTCCAGCTGCTCGAACAACACGTCCAGCTTGCTGGAGCGCACCCCCGTGAGGGAGGGATCGATCAGCGACGGGTCAAGGCTGAGCTGCCGCAGCAGGGTCAGGGACTGGAAGATCGTGAAGCGGTTCTTGTTGACGTCCTCGATCAGGCCCAGAATCTTCTGCCGCTCGCGCTGCAGATGCGTCTGGTAGACCTTTTGGTGCCGAGGATTCAGCACGACCTCGAGCACCTGCTCCTGCTTGGGCGGCAGGTCGTGGATGACTTGTTCCTTGGTGCGGCGCATCATCAGCGGCCGTACCCGGCGCCGGAGCTTCTCCAGCTGGGCCTTGTCGCCGTTCTTCTCCACCGGCTTCTGGTAGTACTCGGCGAAGCGCTTGGGGCTGGAGAAGAGTCCCGGGGCCACGATCGAGGTCAGCGCCCAGAACTCCATCAGGTTGTTCTCCAGCGGCGTGCCGGTGATCGCCAGCTTGAAGGAGGCGGGGAGCTTCCGTGCGCACTGGT
>Ga0213837_1001687_pt1 | contig 11184 bp, 11 predicted proteins | sample SWPATP12_FD_160572 | JGI IMG/M metagenome (GOLD analysis project Ga0213837, IMG submission 160572) | Coastal seawater microbial communities from Marineland, Florida, United States - SWPA TP1 #2 | ecosystem: Environmental > Aquatic > Marine > Coastal | place: USA: Florida | collected 2016-08-06
CCGGCGGGGCCAAAAGGCGCCGGTGCGACTGCTGCGCCGGGGGAGACCGTAGAATGGACTGCGGATGGGTTGACCAGGCGGCCGCGCGTCACGCAAGTGGCTCGAGGAACGTCCGGGCTCCGCAGGGCAGGGTGGTGGGTAACGCCCACTCGGGGTAACCCGCAGGCCAGTGCCACAGAGAATAGACCGCCTGCCTCAGGGCCGTGTTTTCACGGCCGGGGGAGCAGGTAAGGGTGAAACGGCGGTGTAAGAGACCACCAGCTTCCCGGGTGACCGGGAAGGCTAGGTAAACCCCACCCGGAGCAAGGCCAGACAGGACACGTTTGAGGGCTGCCCGCCCGAGTGTCCGGGTAGGCTGCTGGAGGGCGTCGGCAACGGCGTCCGTAGATGGATGGCCGCTACTCCCGCGCCGGTAACAGCGCGGGAACACAGAACCCGGCGTATCGGTCAACCCATCCAATCAAACTAAAAGGGGCCGGCACCATGCGGTGCCAGCCCCTTAATGAAGACGTAGGTGTCGGATCAGGCCTTGGCCTTCCGCTTCACCCAGCCCCACGCCGCCGTCGCGACAAACAGGACCAGGCCGATGACGGCCAGCCAAAGCAGGCCCTTCACGACGAAGCCCAGGATCGAAAGGATGAGCCAGATGACAAGTAGTGCAACGATGAGTCCCATCCGGACAGCCTACGTCACGCAGCTCCCGTCGCGTCGGACCCACTCATGTGAGTGAGTTCACGCCCTCCCCGGCCCTTTGGGGCCGGGGCGCCGCTTTAGAATGGATAGCGAACGTAGATGTTCTGCCACCGGGTCTGCGTTCCCAGCCGGTGGCTTTTTCTTTGCGTTTCATGCAGGCGCCCGGGGTGGACCGAATCCCCGCCGCGCCCAGGTTCCGGAGACCCGCCGGCGGCCGACATCCGCATACGAGGGCGTATGCGGGGATTCTAGGAAGGTAGTTCTGTGAGCCAGACGTCAGATTCTTGTCTTGATACGTGGATGGGCCGGGAGGCGCTCGCCGAGGCCATGATTCCGGTGATCGGCCGGCTGTACCGCGAAAACAACGTGGTGACGTCCATCCACGGCCGCAGCCTGATCAACAAGTCCACCATGAACATCCTCAAGGCCCACCGCTTCGCGCGCCGGATGAGCAAGGAAGAGCTACGCCTGGAAGAGACCGCGCCGCTGCTGGACGCCCTCACCAAACTGGACCTCGGTGCGGCAGCCATTGACATTGCCCGGCTGACCGAAAAGTATCGCGCAGAAGGCGACGGCGTCAGCCTGGATGACTTCCTGCGGGAAGAGCTCGCCGAAGTAGTCGGCAAGCGCGGCGGCGACGACCGCACCAGCACCGACGTCGTCCTCTACGGCTTCGGCCGCATCGGCCGGCTCCTGGCCCGCCTCCTGATCGAGAAGGCCGGCGGCGGGCACGGCCTGCGGCTGCGCGCGATCGTGGTGCGCCGTGGCTCGGACAACGACCTCGCCAAGCGCGCCAGCCTGCTGCGCCGCGACTCGGTGCACGGCTCATTCGAGGGCACCATCAAGGTGGACCTCGAAAACGACACCATCACCGCCAACGGCGTCCAGATCCAGGTCATCTACTCGGACAACCCCGCCACGGTGGACTACACCGCCTACGGCATCCACGACGCGTTGGTCGTCGACAACACCGGCCGCTGGCGCGACGCCGAGGGCCTCTCCCAGCACCTGCAGAGCAAAGGCGTATCGCGCGTTCTGCTCACCGCACCGGGCAAGGGCGAACTGAAGAACATCGTGCACGGCATCAACCACGCCACGATCACCGACTCGGACAAGATCGTCTCCGCGGCGTCCTGCACCACTAACGCCATCACACCGGTCCTGAAGGCGATCAACGACCGCTACGGCGTGGTGCACGGCCACGTCGAGACCGTCCACTCCTTCACCAACGACCAGAACCTGATCGACAACTTCCACAAGGGCGACCGCCGCGGCCGCTCCGCTGCGCTGAACATGGTCATCACCGAGACGGGTGCCGCCAAAGCCGTCGCCAAGGCCCTGCCCGAGCTCCTGGGCAAACTGACGGGCAGCTCCATCCGCGTCCCCACCCCGGATGTCTCCCTGGCCATCCTGAACCTGAGCCTGGAAAACGGCACGACCAAGGACGAGGTCAACGACTACCTGCGGGAGATGTCGCTGCACTCCGAGCTGCGCAAGCAGGTCGACTACATCGATTCGCCCGAAGTTGTTTCCACCGACTTCGTTGGCTCCCGCCGCGCCGGCATCGTCGACGGCCTGGCCACGATCAGCAACGACAAGAACCTGGTCCTCTACGTCTGGTACGACAACGAATTCGGCTACAGCTGCCAGGTGGTCCGCGTGATGGAGGAAATGGCCGGTGTGAACCCGCCGTCGTTCCCGGCCAAGGACGCCGCCGCCACCCTCGCCGCAGCCGGCCTGCCGGTCGAGGTCGGATAGCCCCACTTTGGCCTTTCCCGGCCGGTTCTCTGGAATCGGCCGGGAAAGGGAACCACAATGGAGCCATGGAACAGAACCCGGCAGTAGAGCACGAAACCACTCTCGAGCACGCCCTCGATGTCGCCCGGCGCAACGCGAAGGAAGCCAAGCGCCTCCTCGACGACGCCCGCGCCAAACGCGAAGCCGGAGAGATCGACGACGCGCGGGTCAGCCAGTTGGAGGCGCTGCTGAACCTCGCCGAGGAAGACCTGCGCCGGGTCACCAAGGAACAATGAACGCCCGGCGCTGAGCTGCCGTCGGTAAGGCGGACGCCGGCGCCAAGCCCGCGACCTGTCCTGCACACTGTGGACAACCGGTCCGACGTCGGTGCCCCTGCCTAGGCTGAAGAGGTGTACCGGACTCCTCTATCCATTGCGCCGTGACCGCCTCGTGGCGCGATTACCGGCGCGCCCGGCGCCGGTCCCGCCAAGCCGGGGCCCTGCTTGCTGCGGCGTTGCTCGTATTGCTGGCGGGCCTCACCTGGTTCTTCACCGCCGGCCAGTTTGCCCTGGCGGAGCCGAGGATTGCGGGTCCCACCGAAGCTCCCGTGCTGGCTGCGGGGTGGATGAAACCGGTCGCACCCGTGCGGCCCGTGCCGCCCGGCCGCGCCGTGGACGTTTTGGAGGCGCTCCCGGTCAAGGGCCGCGCGGCAGGCGGCAATTATGACCGCAGCGCCTTCGGCCAGGCCTGGCTCGACGTTGACCGCAACGGCTGCGACACGCGGAACGACATCCTGCGCCGCGACCTGGCCGGCGCCCGCTTCACGGAGGGCTCCCGCTGCCGGATCGGATCAGGGAGTTTCCAGGAGCCCTACACCGGGCGGACTATCGCATTCCGACGCGGGGCGGAGTCCAGCAAGGCGGTGCAGATCGACCACGTCGTGGCGCTGGGCGACGCCTGGCAGAAGGGTGCCCAGTTGCTGACCCCCGTGCAGCGTCAGCACCTGGCCAACGACCCGCTGAACCTGATCGCCGCGGAGGGGCAGGCCAATCAGGACAAGAGCGCGTCCGACGCCGCCACCTGGCTGCCGCCGAACAAGGCGTTCCGCTGCCACTACGTCGCCCGGCAAATCTCGGTCAAGGCCGCCTACGGCCTGTGGGTGACGCCGGCCGAAAAGGACGCGATGAAGCGGGTGCTCGGCGGCTGCCCGGAGCAGCAGACCATCGTGCCGCGCTGACGTCCGCGTTGTTAGCCCCCGAAGGCTTGCCCCGCCAGTTCCGCTTCGAGCCCTTCGACGTCGGCCCGGTGACACAGCTCGGTGGCGCGCGTCGTGACAGTCGCGCTTCCGGCCGCCACCGCGGAACGAAACGCGTCCGCCAGGCTGCGTCCCTGGGCCAGCCGCAGCACGAAGGCTGCCAGAAAGCTGTCGCCGGCACCGACGGTGCTTTGCACCTGCACCTGCGGGACGGCCAAGCGCAGCGTGCCCTCCTTGGACGCAAGAACAGCCCCCTGGCCGCCAAGGGTCAGCGCGACATGCTCGGCGGATCCGTCAGCCACCAGGGCCATGGCGGCGTCGAGTTCACGCTGCTGGCTGTCCAGCGTGGTGCCGAAATGCAGGCCGAGCTCGCGACGGCTCGGTTTGACCAGGAAGACCCCCTCGGCCAGTGCTGCGGCCAGGGCCGGACCGGACGCGTCGACCACGCAGCGCGCGTTCTGCTCCCGCGCCAACCGGGCCACTTCCGCATAAAAGTCCTCCGGCACCCCGGGAGGAAGGCTGCCGCTGGCCACCACGTAGCCACCCGGCTGGATGGAGTCCGCCACGAGGGCCAGGCACAGCCGCCATTCGGGTTCGCTCAACTCGGGCCCCTGAAGGACGAAGCGGAACTGCTTCCCGGTGGACGTCTCGTCGACCGTGAAGTCCTGCCGGGTGCTGCCCTGGATTGGTACCACCAGAGTGGGGAGCCGTTCCGCCTCGATCAGCCTCCGGTACGCCTCACCCGTGGGGCCGCCCGCCGTGTAGATGGCCAGGGGGCGTCCGCCGAGCCGCTGGACCACCCGGGCCACGTTTACGCCGCCGCCCCCCGGATCCAGCCGGCTGGGGCCGCAGCGGAGCTTGTGGCCGCTGGAGACCACCCCGGTGGTGGTGCTGATGTCCAGGGCGGGGTTCACGGTGACCGTGAGAATGGGCTGCACCAGCGCCGGCGTGGAGGCTTCCATGGGCCCAAGCATAGGAGGGCGGGGTTAGCCGTGTCCCCGGGCCGAGGTGCCCTTGTGGGCACCGGGCCGCTCGGCAAGAATGGGCGCGGCGGGGCAGGCGGCCGGGAATCAGCCGCCGGGACTGGAGCGGGAACCATGGCACATTCCAAGGGAAGTGCCGGCAGGGGCAGTGCCGGCAAGGCCCCGGCGCGACGTAAAGCCACCGGGGATAAAGCGGCCGACCGGCTGCCAATCGGCCTCTACACGGCGGAACTGACGCGGTTGCAGGCGGAGCTGGTGGCGCTGCAGGAATGGGTCCGAAGCACCGGCGCGCGGGTGCTGGTGATTTTCGAGGGGCGCGACGCCGCCGGCAAGGGCAGCGCCATCAAGCGCGTCACCGAGTACCTGAACCCCCGGGTCGCCCGGATCGTGGCGTTGCCGGCGCCGACGGAGCGGGAGCGAGGCGAATGGTATTTCCAGCGCTACGTGCAGCATCTGCCGGCCGCCGGGGAAATCGTGCTGATGGACCGCTCCTGGTACAACCGCGCCGGCGTCGAACGGGTGATGGGGTTCTGCACGCCCGCGGAACACAAGCGCTTCATGTCCCAGTGCCCGGTCTTCGAGCGGCTGCTGATCCAGGACGGCATCCTGCTGTTCAAATACTGGTTCTCGATCAGCCACGCGGAGCAGGAACGGCGGTTCAGGTCCAGGCTGGAGGACCCGCTGCGGCAGTGGAAACTCTCGCCGATGGACCGGGAGGCGATCCTTCGCTGGGAGGACTACTCGCGGGCCAAGGACGACATGTTCATGCAGACCGACACGGCCGAGTCGCCGTGGTTCGTGGTCGAGGCGGAGGACAAACGCCGCGCCCGGATCAACATGATCGCCCACCTGCTCTCCAGCATCGACTACACCGAAGTCAGGACGGAGCCGGTGACGCTGCCGGAGCGGCCGCGCGCCGTCAATTACACCCGGCCGCCGCGGGACCTGTTCCGCTACGTTCCGGACCATGCCGCCCAACTGCAGAAGTCGAACGGCGAGTAGGCCGCCGGGCCAGACCGGCCCCTATCAGGCGGCGGAGGAAATTCCCCACGTCTGCGACCGGCCGCCGGAGAGTCGCACCAAACCGCCGGGGGATTTCCCGCGCGTCGCGTCAAAGGTGGGGAAAGTTCGCTGCAACGCCGGACGCGTCGACGCCGAGCGTGGGCCCGCGGGGCTTTAGTGGCCGAAGGGGTCCGGATCCACGCCCGGCATCCAGGTCAGCCCGGGGACGCCCCAGCCGTTCTTCTTGGCCTGCTTCATCGCCTTGCGGGAGTACCGGTCGATCAGCCGGTTGACGTACAGCTTGCCGTCAAGGTGGTCGTATTCGTGCTGCATGACCCGGGCGAACCAGCCCGTTGCCTCGAAGTCGACGGGGTTGCCGTCGCCGTCGAAGCCCTGCACCCGGGCCCACTCGGCGCGCTTGAGCGGATACTGCCCGCCCGGGAAGGACAGGCAGCCTTCCTCTTCCTCGTCAGGGTCGGGCAGTGCCCCGGAGACCTTGGAGAGGGTCAGCTTTGGGTTGACGACGACGCCGGACGGCGGGGCGCCGTCGTCGTTGGCGAACTTGTAGACGAACAGGCGCTTCCCCACGCCGACCTGGGGCGCGGCGAGGCCGACGCCGTTGGCGGCGTCGTTGGTCTCGAACATGTCCGCGATCAGGGTGCGGAGTTCGTCGTCGAAGACCTCGACCTCGGCGGCCCGGCGGTGGAGGACGGGTTCGCCCCAGATCGTGATGGGAAGGACTGTCATGTCAGAAAAGTTCCTTTGGTGCTGTTGGCTGCGGCGGTCAGCCGGCGATGGTGCGGCCGACGACGTCGCGCATGATTTCGTTGGTGCCGCCGAAGATGGTGAGCAGCCGGGCCGCGAGGTAGGCCTGCGCCACCGGGTACTCCAGGATGTAGCCGTAGCCGCCGTGCAGCTGCAGGCACCGGTCGGTGACGGATTTGGCCCGCTCCGACGCCCAGAGCTTGGCCCGAGCCGCCGACGCGGCATCGAGCTCGCCGGCGTTGAACGCCTGGATAGCGCGGTCGACGTACGTTTCGGTGACCTCGACCTCCGTGAGGATGTCCGCCAGTTCGAAACGGCTGTTCTGGAAGTCGATGATCCGTTCGCCGAAGGCATTGCGGTCCTTCGTGTAGTTGACCGTCGCCTCGTAGACGGCGCGGGCCACGGCTGAACCGGCGACGGCAATGGCCAGCCGGCCCTGGGGGAGCTGCTCGGCGGCGTACTGCAGGCCCTTGCCCTCCTCGCCGACCAGGTCCGCGTGCGGCACCCGGACGTTGTCGAAGAACAGCTCCGCCGTGTCGGAGGCCTTCAGGCCCATCTTGTCCAGCTGCTTGCCGGTGTTGTAGCCCTCGGTCTTGCGCACCATGAACAGCGAGAATGAGTCGCGGCCGCCCCTGCCGGTGCTGCCGTCGGTGCGGGCCAGGACCAGGGACGCGTCCCCGGAGACGCCGTTGCCGATGAAGGTCTTCTGGCCGGTGATGAGCCAGTCGTCGCCGTCGCGCACGGCCTTGGTGCGGATGCCCCGGAGGTCCGAGCCCGCGCCCGGCTCGGTCCAGGCAACCGAGGTGACCGTCTCGCCGGAAACCATCCCGGGGAGCCAGCGCGATTTCAGATCGTCGGAGCCGTAGGCCAGCAGGTGGGGGAGGACCATGTCGTCGTGCAGATGGAAGGCCAGACCCACGGCAAGGTGGTTGCTCTTGGCGAACTCTTCATCCAGGACGGCACGGAAGCGGTAGTCGGCCATGCCCATGCCGCCGAACTCCTCGGGGACGGCGAGCCCCAGCAGGCCTTGTTCGCCGGCCGCCGTCCACAGTGCGCGGGGCATCAAGTGGTCCTGGTCCCACTGGGCGTAGTGCGGGGCGACCGCCCGGGTGTTGAACTCCGCGGCCATCTCACGGAACATCTCGTGGTCTTCTTCAAAGAGCTGGCGCTCCATCGCGGTTCCTTCCACGCACGGACATCAACTGGACAGACATTTTCTGGACAGACAACAAAGGCCGCACCGGATAACCGGTGCGGCCTTTGGCAAGGTCGGACAATTCTGCCGTCCTTGGTGAGGGTGAGCGACGGGGGTTGAACCCGCGACCTCCTGGACCACAACCAGGCGCTCTGCCAACTGAGCTACGCCCACCATGTGCCCGCCGCGCCGTCCGGCGAACCGGCTGGCTGGAAAGGCAACGACAAATAGCTTACCTGCTCTTTGGGGGTGGTTTTGCCACTTTTCCCGAATTCGCCGAAATTTTCCCCAAACGTGGTGGAGATTACTCCGCCGGCGCTGTCGCAGGGGCCTCCGCGGGCGCTTCCTGCGGCGCCATGATCGACTTTGCGATCCGCTGGGCGGTGGCGCTGTCCGGTCCGGGGGCAGGCACGAAAACGGCTTCCCGGTAGTAGCGGAGCTCGTCGATGGAATCCTTGATGTCGCCCAAGGCCCGGTGGCCGCCGAGCTTGGCGGGGGACTGGAAGTACGCCCTGGCGTACCAGCGCCGGGAGAGCTCCTTGATGGTGCTCACATCGATCACCCGGTAGTGCAGGTGTTCAACAAGTTCCGGCATGTCGCGGACCAGGAAGACGCGGTCGGTGCCCACCGAGTTGCCACCCAGCGGGGCCTTCTTCGGGTCCGGGACCCACTTCTTGATGTACTCGAGAACCAGGGCCTGCGCTTCGGCCATGGTCTTGCCGTGGGGGAGTTCCTCCAGGAGGCCGGACCGGGTGTGCATGTCGCGCACGAAGTCGTTCATCTGGGCCAGCGCGGCGTCGTCCGGCCTGATCACGACGTCGACGCCGTCACCGAGGATGTTCAGTTCCGAGTCCGTCACCAGGGCCGCGACCTCAATGAGGGCGTCGTTCTTGGAGTCCAGGCCGGTCATTTCGCAATCGATCCACACGATGCGTTCATTAGATATAGGCACCCGCCCAGCCTACCGTTCCGCCGCCGCTGAGCGGTCCGGTGCTAGGATTTCGGGTACGCGGCCGTCGAAGATTTTCGTCATCGCGGCGTGCCCCATGGCCGGCTTGTCGGTCCGCTGCGGGCCAAAACGAGCCCCACAACAGATTGGACGATCCTGAGATGACGGCGCCTGTACCTGCGGCGGGGGAAACGGCTGCCGGTACGTCCCGCCCGTCCCCGAAGGCAGCTGCTGCTGATGTGGACAACGCCAAGTCGCCGATCCTTGCCGGCTTCGTTGGCTCCATGTTCATGGCCGTCGGCTCGCTCGGCGTCGGCTGGCTCGCTCCGGTCTCGGAACTGCGGCGCCTGCCCTTGTTCATCTGGATGCGGACCGAGGCGGTGGGCGTCGGGCTGAGCATCGTGCTTCTGGCCGTCGGCGGAATGCTGCTGGTCCGCGCCTGGCTGCGGCTGGGGCAGCGGGTCCGCACCTGGGGCCAGGGCGCCCGCAAGGCCACCCTGCTGGCGGTGGCGGCGTGGGGCCTGCCGATGATGTTCTCCGTACCGCTCTTCAGCCGCGACGTTTACGCCTACATCGGCCAGGGCCGCCTGATGGTGGAAGGGTTTAACCCCTACGAGAACGGCATCTCCGCACTGTCCAACTACTTCCAGCTTGGCGCGGACAAGATGTGGACCGAGGCTCCCGTGCCGTACGGGCAGCTCTTCCTCTGGATCGAACAGTTCGTCGTCTGGTCCACGAACGTCCATCCCGAAGCCAGCATCATGCTGTTCCGGCTCGCGGCGCTGGTGGGCATCGTGCTCTGCGTGATCTACGTGCCAAAACTGGCCGAGCTCCACGGCGTCAACCCGCACCGTGCCCTCTGGCTCACCGCCGCCAATCCGCTGTTCCTGACCAACTTCATCGCCAGCGTCCACAACGACGCGCTGATGATCGGCCTGGCCCTCGCCGGGCTCTACTACTGTGCGACCAAGCGCGTGCCGCTAGGACTGGTGCTGGTCACCCTTTCCATCTCGGTCAAACCCATCACGATCGTGTTCCTGCCGTTCATCGGCCTGCTGTGGGCGGGCAAAAACGCCGGCTGGCCGCGCAAGTTCGTCTTCTGGGCCCTCACCGCCGGCATCAGCCTGGCGCTGCTGTACGCGATGAGCCTGGTCAACGGCTTCGGTTTCGGCTGGATCAACGGGCTCTCCGCCCCCGGCAGCATCTGGATCTGGTACGCGCCCGTCGGCCTGCTCGGCCTGATTGTCGCCTCGATCCTTAACGCCTTCGGCCTGGACGGGTGGGGGATGGCCAAATGGGTGTACGACGCCGGGAAGCTGTTGGCGCTCGGTATCGTCGCCTGGCAGATCTTCCGCGGCGACTTCGACCGCCTGATGCGGCGCCTCACCCTGGCGTTCGCCGCCGTCGTCTTCCTGGCCCCGATGATCCAGTCCTGGTACGTCGTCTGGCTCATCCCGCTCTTCGCGGTCACCGGCATCCGGGACGACTGGCAGGTCAAAGCCCTGTACTTCATGGTGTCTTTCTTCATGGTCTACGCGATTTCGGACCAGCTGGAAGTCTTCCCCTACCTGCAGACCGACGACCTCGGCCTGGCGCTGGCCCTGGCCCGCAACGCCGCCGCCATCATCGCTTTGCTGTTCGCCCTGTACCTGATCTTCCTCGATCCGAAAACAAAGCAGCTGTTCAGCAAGCCCTCGGAGCCGGTGACCACCCGGCCCGTCATCTAGGTTTCCGCAGCCACCCGCTCCCGCGTCGGAAGGAATCCCGTGTCCATGATCAAGAGTCCCGAAGAGATTACACTCATGCGCGAGGCCGGGCGGGTGGTGGCGAACGCGCTGGCGCAGGTCCGGGAGGCTGCCGCCGTCGGGGTGTCCCTCAAAGACCTCGACGGCGTCGCCGCACAGGTGATGGCCGAGGCAGGCGCCACGCCGGCCTTCCTGAACTACCATCCGCGGTGGGCCTCGGTTCCTTTCCCGGGCGTGATCTGCACCTCGGTCAACGACGCCGTGGTGCACGGAATACCCAACGACTACCGGCTCGCGGACGGGGACCTGCTGAGCGTTGACTGCGGGGCGTTCCTGGCGGGCTGGTGCGGGGACGCTGCGGTCAGCTTCATCGTGGGCACAGCGGACCCGGTGGACCAGGCGCTGATAGACGCCACCGACGAGGCCCTGGCCCGCGGCATTGACGCGGCGCGGATCGGCAACAAGATGGGCGATGTGGCCTACGCGATCGGCGGTGCCGCGCGCCGGGCCGGGTACGGACTGCTGGCCGACCACGGAGGGCACGGGATCGGCCGGACCATGCATGCCGAGCCGTCCGTGCCCAATTTCGGGCGGCCGGGCCGGGGCCTGAAGCTGACCGAAGGGCTGGTCATTGCGATCGAACCCATGCTGATCCTCGGCGGCAAGGACGACTACTACCACGACGACGACGAATGGACCCTGCGTTCGGCCAACGGGCGCCGGGCAGCCCACAGCGAGCACACCGTGGCGATCACCGCGGAAGGGCCGGTCATCCTGACGCTGCCCTAGCGCCGGCGGGCGGCGTCAGGGCCGCTAGAGGTCAGCGCGTCCGGGTGCCCTGGCCGGCCAGCCGGACGCGC
>Ga0213837_1001689_pt1 | contig 11176 bp, 8 predicted proteins | sample SWPATP12_FD_160572 | JGI IMG/M metagenome (GOLD analysis project Ga0213837, IMG submission 160572) | Coastal seawater microbial communities from Marineland, Florida, United States - SWPA TP1 #2 | ecosystem: Environmental > Aquatic > Marine > Coastal | place: USA: Florida | collected 2016-08-06
CCCGGGCCGGCTGGGAAGCCCTGCGTTCAAGGCCGTCGACGGGGTGAACTTCACCTTGTCCGAGGGCGAGGTCTTCGGCCTTGTGGGGGAGTCGGGATCGGGCAAGACGACGATCGGTCGGGCCATCGCAGGCCTCAACCGGACCACGGGCGGCAGCCTGAAGGTCCTGGGCTACGAAATGCTCAATCTCAAAGAGCGCACGTTCAAGCCGCTGCGCAAGGAGATCGGGTTCGTGTTCCAGGACCCGGCCGCGTCCTTCAACCCGCAGTTGACCATCGGGGACTGCATCGCGGAACCCCTGATCATCCACAGCAAACCGACCCCGGCCCAGGCACGACAGCGCACCCGGGAACTGCTGGAAGCCGTGCAGCTGCCGGCCGCCTACGCCGACCGGTTCCCGCATGAGCTCTCCGGCGGGCAGCGGCAGCGCGCCTCCCTCGCCCGGGCGCTCATCCTGAACCCGAAACTGCTCATCGCCGACGAGCCGACCTCGGCCCTGGACGTTTCGGTCCAGGCCGTCGTACTGGAATTGTTCAAGGACATCCAGGCCGAGTTCGGCTTTGCCGCGCTGTTCATCAGCCACGACCTCGCCGTCGTCGACATCCTGTCCCACTGGGTCGGCGTCCTCTACAAGGGCAAAATGGTGGAGCAGGGTCTCGGGAACCAGGTGATGGGCAATCCGCAGCACGAGTACACGAAGAAGCTGATTGCCTCCCTGCCGGTTCCGGATCCGGACGAGCAGGCCCGGCGCCGGGAGGAATTCCGCTCAGTCCTTCACGGCTGAGCCGTTCAGGCAGTTACGCAGGGGGCATGCCCACCGTTCGCAGCGAACGGTGGGCATGCCCCGTTGTGGACCAGCGGAGGAGGCGCCGGAAGGCTCGCCGGGGAGGCCTCTCAGGCCGCGCGGGAAGCGCTTAACAGCAGAAGTGATTAGCCCCGGTGCCCCTAGACTGGAGCAATGACCGAGCAGAACCAGACTCCTCCCGACGCCGATTCCTATGACCCCGGGGCCAGCTCGCTGGCCGGTCACGTGGATCCCGCGGTGATGGCCGAGCTGTTGTCGATCCGCTCCAGCATCGACAACATCGATGCCACCCTCGTCTACCTGCTGGCGGAGCGCTTCAAGGCCACCCAGAAGGTCGGATTCCTGAAAGCGAACCACAAACTTCCTGCCGGCGACCCCGGCCGGGAAACGGCCCAGATCGCGCGGCTGCGACGGCTTGCCGCGGAGGCCCACCTGGACCCGGCGTTCGCCGAGAAGTTCCTCAATTTCATCATCGGCGAGGTCATCCGGCACCACGAAGCGATCGCCGAGGACCATGAAGCTGCTCTGGCCGCCGATCCCCGGGCCGCCAATTCCGTCCGCCCGCTGACCGCCGGCGGAGCCCCCGGCGCCGCCGGCCCGACTGTGTCCGCCACCGCCTAGCCGTGGCCGGATCCTTGGCAGCTCAGCCGGAACAGGTCACCGCCACCGCCCTTGGCACCTGGCCGGGCGAGGACCCGCTCGAGGCCGCGCGCATCATCCGCGGCGAGCTGGGCAGCCCGCACCTGCCCTTCCTGGCCGAGCTGCCGGACCGGGGCGTCGGCTCCGACGCGCTCGGCCGGACGGCATCGCTGCTGGTGGACCTCTCCGTGGACGTCCAACCCTATGGCTGGCGGATCGTGGACCGGCCCGGCAAGGACTTCAGGCGGGCGCGGTCCGCGCTGTCCACGGACATCAACATCCTCGCCGACGTGATCGGCGCCGAGGACAGCCCGGCGGCAGACATCAAGGTTCAGCTTCGCGGCCCGCTCAGCCTCGCCGCCGGCCTGCACCTGCACAACGGCGAGCGTGCCCTGATCGACCATGGTGCCCGCCGGGACCTCGCGGCATCCCTGGCGGCCGGTGCCGGCGGCTACCTCAGCCGTGTCGCTGCCGCGGCCCCGGGGGCCCGGATCGTGGTCCAGATCGACGAGCCTGAGATCGCCTCCGTGCTCGCCGGCACCATTCCCACCTCCAGCGGCTACCGGACCCTGCGCTCCGTGCCGGGCAGGGAAGCGACCGACGCCTGGCAGCTGGTCATCGATGCCCTGCGGGCGGCCGGCGCCGTCGAGGTGGTTGTCTCCGTGCCGGAAGTCGAGGCGCCCTTCGAACGGATCCTGGCGGCCGGGGCGGACGGGATCGCCGTGCCCCTGCGCGCGCTCACGTCCCGGCAGTGGGAACAGCTCGCCGGCGCGGTGGAGGCGGGCAAGCGGCTGTGGGCCGGCGCGCTCGACGTCGCCAACCCCGCCGCTGCGCTGCCCCGCGTCGCCGACGTCGTGGAGACCGTCTGGCGGCCGTGGCGCCAACTGGGCCTGCCGGCGTCGACCCTCGGCGCGTTGCGGGTCACCCCTTCGGACGGGCTGTCCGGGCATTCGCCGTCATCCGCGACGGCGGTGCTGGCGCGGCTGACCCAGGTCGCCGACGGCCTCAACCAGCTCGCGCTCGGCTAGCGGACGGGCGGCACCGCGGCATCACGGTCAGCTGCGGGCTTCCCAGCGGTCCGGCCGGGCCCGGTCCGGAAGATACCCCGGAGCCGACAGGCCGCCGGGATACGGTTCCAGCCGGTAGTCGAAGTGCCCGGCGTAGACGAGGACCAGCCCCAGCTGCGGCTGGATCACCTTCACCTGGATCCTGTGCTTTCCGGCGGTGCCCTCCTCCGGAGCCCACCACTGTTCGGCGTAAGCCTTGGCGTCAAGGGCGGCCGGCAGGGGAATCCGGAACGGTCCCAGGAACAGCCGCGATGCCTCCGAAACCCCGCGCAGCCTGCCCCCGGCCGTGACCCCGAGGTTGAGGTCCGTCACGATCCGCCTGTACCGCCCGACATAATCCACCAGGCCGTGCCGGCCGCCGGAAACATCGAAGCTCGTGGTGTCGTGGAACAACCGGGTGGTGCCCGGAAAGAAGATTTCGCGCCGGGCCGTGAGGCTGGACCGCCCGAACGGGTCCAGATGGGCATGGTTCTCGATGCGGAAGCGGACGCCCTCCCCATATTCCGGGAAGAAGGACTCCTCTCCGGTGGCGAGGCGCAGCAGGGGGCGCAGCCATTTCTGCCGGCAGCCGACCACCTCGAACACGCCCTCGCCGACGCCGTAGTGGCCGGATCCGGGAGCGAGTGAGAAGTATTCCTGCAGTTCCGGCTGCAGCCGGGCAAATTCAGCGCCGAGCGCGAGCTCGTAGATCGGGGTACTCACAAAATCCTCCTGGGTTCCGAGCCCGTCGATGGGTTCCTGTCCATAGCCTGCGGCACGGACGGGGGTTTGTCACAACACCCGGCAGCGGCGTGGAAGTGTGGGCCGGGTACCGGCGGCGCCATGCCCGGGCGCCGCCGAATACGACAAAGCCAATTCAATAGGGGAATATATACATATGAAGGCACGCATTCTGGTAGTGGATGATGACGAGGCGCTCGCCGAGATGATCGGTATTGTGCTGCGCAATGACGGGTTCGAGCCTGTCTTCTGCGCTGACGGCGGGAAGGCCCTGGAAGTGTTCCGCTCCGCCAAGCCGGACCTCGTGCTGCTCGATCTCATGCTCCCGGGCATAGACGGCATTGAAGTCTGCCGCCAGATCCGCGCCGAATCCGACGTGCCGATCGTGATGCTCACGGCCAAGGCGGACACCTCCGATGTGGTCCGCGGCCTCGAGTCCGGCGCCGATGACTACGTCCCGAAGCCGTTCAAACCGGCCGAGCTCGTCGCCCGGGTCCGGGCCCGGCTCCGGCCCGGCGACCAGAAGGCCCCGGAGACGCTGCGCATCGCGGATGTCACCATCGACGTCGCGGGACACCTCGTCAGCCGCGGCACCGAGCGCATCTCGCTGACACCGCTGGAATTCGATCTGCTGGTGGCCCTGGCCCGCAAGCCCTGGCAGGTCTTCACCCGGGAACTCCTCCTGGAACAGGTCTGGGGATACCGGCACGCCGCGGACACGCGGCTGGTCAACGTCCACGTCCAGCGGCTGAGGTCAAAGATCGAACGTGACCCGGAAGCCCCCGAAGTTGTATTGACGGTCCGTGGTGTCGGCTACAAAGCAGGTTCCTGAACCGTCGGACGGCCGCCCCGGAAATGGTCCGGTGAGCGCCCCTGGTGACGGGGCCGCTCCGCAGGCCGCTGCCCGCACGTCGGTTGACGTCCGCGAGCCCGGCCTGACAGCACCTGCCTCAGACGCGGCACCGGCGTCAGACGCGCCCGGTGCCGGACCCACCGCGGCGGCCGCGCCGATGCCGGCCGCCGTCGAACCCGCTGACGCCGAACCCGCTGACGCCGAACCCGGCACGGCCGCCGCCAGCCCGCGCCAGAACGGTCCGGCCGCCGGCTGGCAGACCACACGGTTCCGCACCCGGCTCTGGGTGAAGCGCGCCCGGATTGTGGGCGTGCGCGTGGCGAGGCTGGTCCGGATGGGAGCCACCCGCCTGCTGCCGGGCATCCGCTACCTGCTCCGCTCACTGCACAGCAAGTGGCGGCGGTCGATGCAGTTCCGGACCGTGCTGACCACGCTGATGCTGGCGATCATGTCCTTCGCCGTCGTCGGTGCGTACCTGTCGAACCAGATCGCCAACAACCTCTTCCAGGAACGGCTCGTCCAGGCCGAGTCGGAGACGCGCTACAACGTCAAACAGGTCCAGGACACTTTCGACGGCGCCCAGGTCACCGACCAATCCAGCGTCATCACACTCGTCTACGACACCCTGAACGCCGTCGAGGGCCGCGGTTCGGTGCTTCAAAGGCGCTACGTCTTTGAGGCGATGCCGGAGCAGACCAAACCCCGCAACCGCTGGGTGGAGTCACGGGCCTCGGACCAGCTCACCATCAGCGTCATTCCGACCGAACTGCGCAAGGCCGTGCAGGATTCGGGCAAAGAGCAGTTCTGGGCTTCCACGGAGTTCCCGGTGGGAACAGAAGACCGGCCCGGGATTGCGGTCGGCAACAAGGTCACCTTCAACGGCACGGTCTATGAGCTCTACCTGATCTATGACCTCAATACGGCGCAAAAGACCCTCGACGAGATCCAGAACGTGCTGCTGGCCGGCGGCGCGGTGCTGGCGCTGCTGATAGGCGCCGTGGCCTGGTACGTGACGCGGAATGTCGTCAGCCCCGTCAGCCACGCCGCGCTGGTGTCCGAAAAGCTCGCGGCGGGGCAGCTGCAGGAGCGCATGGTGGTCAAGGGCGAGGACGAGGTGGCCCGTCTGGGGGCTTCCTTCAACCACATGGCCGCCAGCCTCCAGGAACAGATCACCCAGCTCGCCACCCTGTCCCAGATGCAGCAGCGGTTCGTCTCCGACGTCTCCCATGAACTGCGCACGCCGCTCACCACCGTGCGGATGGCCGCCGAGGTCCTCTACGACGCGCGCGGGGACTTCGACCCGATCAACAAGCGCTCCGCGGAGCTGCTCTACAACCAGGTGGAGCGGTTCCAGTCCCTCTTGGCCGATTTGCTGGAGATCTCCCGCTTCGACGCGGGCGTCGCCACGCTCGACGCCGAACCGGGCGATATTGTGCAGCTCGTTTCGCACGTGATGGAAGGTGTTGCCCCGGTGGCCGCCGAGTACGGCTCCGCTGTCACCCTCAACGCGCCGCAGGACAGCATCATCGTGGATATGGACGACCGCCGGATCGACCGGATCCTGCGCAATCTCATCCTGAACGCCCTGGAACACGGCGAAGGCCGCCCGGTGAACATTTCCGTGGCCGCCAACGGCAATGCCGTGGCCGTCGCCGTCCGGGATCACGGCATCGGCATGACCCCTGCGGAAGCGGCGCGGGTGTTCGACCGTTTCTGGCGCGCCGATCCGGCCCGTGCGCGCACGACGGGCGGCAGCGGCCTCGGACTGTCCATCGCCGCCGAGGACACAAAACTGCACAACGGCTGGCTCCAGGCGTGGGGGAGGAAGGGCAGCGGTGCCAACTTCCGCCTCACCCTCCCGCTGCGCCAGGGCGAGGCCATCACGAAATCGCCGCTCCAGCTGGAGCCGGTCGACGTCGGACTTCACGGCGCGGGAAGCGAACGGACCATGCTGCTGCTGGACCCCTCGCCGGCCCCGCGCGCAGACGGCGCGGGCACGGCCGGTACCACGGACCCCGGAACGAAGGAGGGGCCATGAGCGGTGCCACTGGAAAGACCACGCGTGCCGCGGCCGCGCTGTTGGCCGTGCTGCTGTTCCTGCTGACCTCCTGCGCACAGATCCCGCGCTCGGGCCCGGTGGGAAAGAGCACCGACGAGAGCGCGGGGAACCCCAATAATGCGCCCGTGTTTTTCCCGTCCGCTCCCCGTGAGGGGGCCGGCCCGGAAGCGGTGATCGAAGACTTCTACCTCGCCGGCAGCGGCTACGAGGACGACTACGCGGTGGCACGACAGTACCTGACCCAGGCGTCGTCCGTGACCTGGAAGCCTGACCAGCGGGTGCTGGTCTTCCGCTCCGCGCGCGTGGTGCCGACCGGCGTCGAAAACGTTTTCAACTACGAACTGGACGTGTCCTACTCCGTCGACGCGGACGGGGTCGCGACCCAGCTGCCGGACGGAACCAAGGAGAACATTCCCGCCACGCTGACGCAGGTGGACGGTGAATGGCGGATTGCGGAACTCCCGGACGGCACCGCGATCCCGGAGGAGACCTTCAAGGTCATCTACGGCGCCTATCCGATCTATTTCTATGACCCCACGTTTACCTACGCCGTGCCCGATGTCCGCTGGTTCATCAAGAAGAAGACCGTCAAGGCCATGACCAGCGCACTGCTCGGCGGCCCGGCGCCGTACCTCAAGGGAGCCGTCGTCAGCGCCTTCCCGTCGGGCATCAAGCTGGCCCGCGAATCTGTTCCGGTGGTCTCCGGCGCGGCCCAGGTGGACCTTACGGCGAAGGACCTCGTGGAGGCTTCCAACGAGGACCGGCTGCGGATGCAGACCCAGCTTGCCCTCACTTTCCGCAGCCAGCCCGATGTCATCAACGTTGAGCTGCGGGCCAACCAGGATCTGGTGCGCGTAGAAGACAACGGTTCGGTCCTCCCGCCGATCCGGGACAAGAACGTCCCGGCCCGCCAGATCGCCGTGAGCAACAACGATCTGGTCCGGTACGAGAACAACAGGATCTCTCCGCTGCCGGACATCCAGTCCGTCACGTCCCTGTCGCCGCGGGCGCCGGCAGAGTCTCCCGTCTCGCAATCCGCGGCCTTCCTCAATTCCGGACGCGGAACGCTGTATTCCATCGTGCCCGGCCAGCCCGCCAGGTCCCTGACTACCCGTGCCACGCTGACCCGGCCCTCCTTCGACCGGTTCGACTGGGTCTGGACGGCCGGTCCGGGCGCCAACGGCGCGACGGAAACGGTCGCCTACCGGCCCGTCGGCGTGGCCGAAGGCTCCAGCGTGCCCAGCGTGACGGTGTCGCCGGCATGGCTCTCCGGACGGACAGTCAAGGAATTCAAGGTCTCCCGCGAGGGCACCCGCGCCCTCGTCATCACGGAACAGAACGGCAAAACGAAGGTCCAGGTGACCGGCATCGTCCGGGCAGCGGACGGAACGCCGAAGGATCTGACCGTGCCGATGACGCTGCTCGCGACAAATGACCCGGATCAGGGCGTGTGGGTGGACGACTCTACGGTGGCCGTGATGAAGGGCTCGCCCAGCGATGCCGTCACGCCCGAGCTGTTGTTCCTCACCGCGTCCCAGCCGCAGAAGCTGGCGCCATGGCCCGGACTGACGGCGCTCAGCGCCGGCAACGGAGGGGAGGAAATCTACGCCCAGTCAACGGAAGGGATCTTCCAGCGGATCGGCAACGGATGGTCCCCGCAGCTCAAGGGCCCGATCGATCCGTCCTATCCGGGCTAGCGGTACACCCGGGCATGCCCGGGATCTTACGCGGACCGCGGACTGACGGTGCGGTCCGGACGGTGCGGGCGCCCGTTGCGGTGGGAGAAACGGGCAGCGGCGGCTTTCCACATGGCGCGCTGAGGGACTCCCGCAGCGCGCCGCGCGGGCGGAACCTTGTTACGTGGCGATTTTCAGCGAACCCCGTGACCGCGGCCGTGGCGGACGTGCCAGATCCGGGGCGGGTGCCGGGGCCGGGCGCCCCGGAGCCCGTCCGACGCGGGGGCTGTGGCGGGCCGCGGACCCCGACCTGGCTCCGGCGGCGACTGCAGCGGCGAAACACCGCGGTGACTACCGGCGGCCGCTGGCACGGCTGGCGGACGGGGCCGCTGCCGCTGCGGCCGAAGTGCTGGCACTCGCCGCCCCGGTGGACTGCGTCTGTTGCGGAGCTGAAGACCTGGCGCTCTGCTGCGGCTGCGAACGGCAGGTCCGGCTGTTGACGCGCACGCCGTTCCGGGCGGAAGCTCAAGCCCCTGCCCTTCTGGACGTGGACGGCTCGGTGCTCCTGCCGGTCGTGGCTGCCGGCGCCTACCGTGCGGAGTTGGCCCAGTCGCTGCTGGCCTTCAAGAAGCACGGCCAGGGACAGCTCGCGGGGGTGTTGTCGACGGGCCTGGCCAGAGCCATTCGGGCGGCCGCCGGGGAGGCCCGCGGGGTGCTGCTCGTACCGGTGCCAACGAGTGGCAGCGCCTATCGGAGACGGGGCTTCAGCCCAGTCCATGTGCTGCTGGGCAGGCTTGGACCACAACACACGCCGGGAGCCGGCCGGAAATCCGGGCTGTCCCCGACCCACGCTCTCCGCAAGACGGGGCTGCGGGCCGTCAGGGGGACACCAGGTCGAGGAGCCGCGGCGCCGGTGACGACGTCGGGGTCCATGTACGGTCTCCCCGGGGTTCGAGGACAGCCTGGCGGACAAAAGGCGCTGGGCCGCGGGGACCGCGCGCAGCGGGTGCGGGGATCCATGCGCGTCCGCCGCGGGCTTTTCGCTCCGGACGTGAACGGCCGGCCGTGCATTATTGTCGACGACGTGCTCACAACGGGGGCCACATTGGCCGAGGCGGCGCGGGCGTTGCGGGCGGCCGGAGCGCTGGTGACGGGCGCCGTCGTCCTCGCCGCGACACGCCCGCCAGCCACGCGCGAATTCGGCGCAGCCGGCCCCGCGCTGGCGGCGAAGCGGCCGGTCAACGAAAAAAATAAACCTAAAAAGGATGAATAAGAGGTTTCTATGAACTAACGTCGAAGATGGGTACCAAGAACAGATGTACCTGTCGATAGCGGCTCGGAAAGGGGCTCGACTGTCAGTCAGATCAGCCCCAGGAAGTGCCGCCGTCGTGTCACCGAAGTCATTTGGAGGGCACCATGGAGTTCATGATCAGCGGACGCAATTTGACGGTCTCGGACCGGTTCCGCGAGTACGCCGACGAGAAGATCTCGAAGATCACGTCGCTGGGGGACAAAGTCCAGAGGGTGGACGCGAAGGTTTCCAAAGAGACCAAGGCCCGGCAGACCGACGAGATGCTCACGGTTGAGCTGACCGTCCTGGGACGTGGCCCTGTCATTCGTGCCGAAGCCAGCGCCGCCGACAAGTTCGCCGCGTTCGATCTTGCCTATAATAAGCTTCTTGAACGCCTGCGCCGGGCGAAAGACCGCAAGAAGGTCCACCACGGCCGGCATACCCCCAAGTCCGTCACCGAAGCGACGGCGACCCTCGAGCCCGCGAGCACCAGCGAGCCCATTTACGAAGAGGCGAACCACTGGCTTGAGCGCAAGGAAGCTCCCGCGGAAAAATCGCCCTATGAGGTCGAGAACGATATCCCGGCCGGAGACTCGCCCGTGCTTATCCGCCGGAAGGTCTTTCCCGCGGCATCCATCACGCTCGACGACGCCGTCGACAACATGGAGCTCGTGGGGCACGACTTCTACCTGTTCGTGGACAAGGAGTCCAAGGCGCCGTCCGTCGTGTACCGCCGGGACGGGTGGACATACGGAGTGATCTCCCTTGACCAGACCTGCGAGCCCGGCGCTGCGGCGCTGGAAGAGAAGATTCTCGCCTACCGTTCCGAGGATGAGCCGGCCACCGCATAAGCTGGTGCTGACCATCCGACGAAAGGACTGACGTGCAGGAAATGCTGAGCCTCAAGCAGGCCCGGCGGATCGCACTGGCAGCCCAGGGATTGGACAAGGTACGGCCCGCCGGACCCGTGAGTGCACGGGCGGTGGGCCGTACCTTTGCCCGTCTCCAGCTGGTCCAGATCGACTCCGTCAATGTGTTGTCGCGAAGCCACTACCTGCCGTTCTTTTCCCGCCTTGGGAACTACGACCGCGCCATCCTGCAACGTATGGCCGGCACCCACCCGCGCCGCATGATGGAGTACTGGGCCCACGAGGCCAGCTTCATCCGCCCGGACCACTTCCAGGACCTGGTCCTGTGGCAGAGCCGGAAATGGGTGGGGGCGCACGCCATGGACCCCGAGCTGCGGAGCGGTGTCGCCGAGCGGGTGCTCGAGGCGCTGGCCGCCGGCCGGCCGATGACCGCCGCCGAGCTTACCGCCCGCCTGGGTCACGTGGAGGACCGGCCGCAGGAGAACTGGGGGTGGAACTGGAACGCCGTGAAACGGGTCCTGGAGCACCTCTTCGAAGCCGGCCTCATTTCGGCCGCGTCCCGCACGGAATCCTTTGAACGGCGCTACACCCTGACCGCCAAGGTCCTGCCCGGCAGGCCGGACGCAGATCCCGACGCCGCGGCCGCGGCGGCCGCCGGGCAGGAACCGGCGGCTGCGCTGGTCCGCCTGATCGATGCCGCCGCCCGGGCGCACGGGATTGGCACGCTGCGGTGCTTCGCCGATTACTTCCGGACGCCCATGCGTGCGTCCGCCATTGCCGTGGAACACCTCGTCGACGCCGGCAGGCTGCAGCCGGTCACAGTGTCCGGCTGGAACAAGCCCGTCTACCGGCACGTCGAGGCAAAACTCCCACGCACAGCCACGGGCCGCGCGCTGCTGAGCCCCTTCGACTCGCTGGTCTTCGAGCGGCGCCGGCTCGAGGACTTGTTCGGCTTCCATTACCGCATCGAGATCTACACCCCCGAGCCGAAGCGCCGCTTTGGCTACTACGTGTTGCCGTTCCTCCTGCGCGACGGGATCGTGGCCCGCGTCGACCTCAAGGCGGACCGGCCCAACGGCCTACTCCTGGCCCGGGCTGCCCATGCCGAGCCCGGCGCTCCTGCCGACACCGCCGTCGAACTCGCCGCGGAACTGCAGCTCATGGCAGAGTGGCTGGAACTGGACGGGATTGTTGTTT
>Ga0213837_1001690_pt1 | contig 11174 bp, 13 predicted proteins | sample SWPATP12_FD_160572 | JGI IMG/M metagenome (GOLD analysis project Ga0213837, IMG submission 160572) | Coastal seawater microbial communities from Marineland, Florida, United States - SWPA TP1 #2 | ecosystem: Environmental > Aquatic > Marine > Coastal | place: USA: Florida | collected 2016-08-06
CGAAGGCGGTGGTGGCGACGAAGTCCTTGAATGCCCGGATGGGGTCGGCATCCCACGAAGTCAGGTTGTGCATGGCGCGGCCAATGAGATTGCGACGGACCACTCTAACATGAAACGTAACTAACCACCAGGGCGCACACTTCAGGACCAAACGATCAAGCGCCGGTGGCTCCGAAAACGATAACAAAACGCGAACCCGGCCGCCAGGGAAGAGGGTTTGACGGCGCTTGCCAGCGGGGAGGGGCTGGCGACTGATGCGGCGAGCCGGGCCAGGACGGTCCAGGCCTCAGGTTTGCTTGAGCTGCCGGTCGATCGCCGCCCTGGCCCGTTCGCTGCGTTCGCTGTAGCGGTCGGTCAGGTAATCCGTACGCCCACGCATCAGGAGCGTGAATTTGAACAGCTCTTCCATCACATCCACCACGCGGTCGTAGTAGGCGGACGGGCGCATGCGGCCGGCGTCGTCGAACTCCTTGTAGGCCATCGGCACCGAGGACTGGTTCGGGATCGTGAACATGCGCATCCAGCGTCCCAGCAGGCGCATCGTGTTGACGACGTTGAACGATTGCGAGCCGCCGCAGACCTGCATCACGGCCAGGGTCCGGCCCTGGCTCGGGCGCAGCGCCCCTTGCTCGAGCGGGATCCAGTCGATCTGGTTCTTCATCACGGCCGTGATGGCGCCATGGCGTTCCGGACTGCACCAGACCTGGCCTTCGGACCACAGTGACAGCGCGCGCAGTTCGACGACCTTCGGGTGATCCTCGGCGACGCTACCGGCCATCGGCAGTTCCATCGGATCGAAGATTTTTACTTCCGCGCCGAAGTGTTCGAGGATGCGCGCAGCCTCCTGGGTCAGGAAGCGGCTGAAGGAACGCTCCCGCAGAGAACCGTACAGCAGCAGGATGCGCGGCGCATGGGACAGCTCGCCTTGCTGCGCGAGCTTGGCCATGTCGGGCATGTCGATCAGGTGTTCCTGGATATTCGGCAGGTCGGGAAGGGACATCATGTGCTCGCTTCAGATGGGTTGGTGGCGGCAGCCGCCTACGGTCGCCGATGCCGGCGGCGCCGGATACAGCCAGCAGAACAGCAGGGTCGCCACCGCGGCGCCGGCCAGCTGGGCCAGGATGAATCCCGGCGCGTCCGCCGGCCGGATGCCGGCGAAGGTATCACTGGCACTGCGCGCCAGGGTCACGGCCGGATTGGCGAACGAGGTCGACGCGGTGAACCAGTAGGCCGCCGTGATATACGCCGCCACCGCGAAGGGGGTGATGGCGGGCCGGCTGCGCGAGCAGCCGATGATGACGCCGACCAGGCCGAAGGTCGCGACGAATTCGCTCGACCATTGCGCCGGGCCGGTGCGCGCGTGTCCTGATGCGAAGAACAGCGCTTCGCCAAACATGCCGTGCGCCGCGGCCACGCCGGCGAAGGCGCCGGCCACCTGCACCGTGATGTAGGGAAGCACCTCGCGCGCCGGGACATTCTTCTGCCAGGCCTCCGACAGGGTCACGACCGGATTGAAGTGCGCGCCCGAGATGGTGCCGAACATGAGGATCAAGGCCACCAGTCCGGCGCCGGTCGCCATGGTGTTGGCCAGCAGCGCGATCGCGACGTTGCCGCCGGCCAGGCGCTCGGCCATGATGCCGGAACCAACCACCACCGCCAGCAGGAACGCGCTGCCGAGGCCCTCGGCCACCAGGCGCCGGGCCAGCGTCATGGCAGGGTCCCGATGCGGTCCAGCTCCGCCTTGAGGCGCGCGCGATCCTGCTGGAGTTCGGCCAGCGGCAAGGCAAACAAGGCCTCGATGCGGGTCCGTAGCGTGCGGTAGGCATGCATGAAGGCGGCGTCGATTTCTTCGTCGCTGCCCGTGACGTGGGCCGGATCTTCCACGCCCCAGTGGGCGCGCAGCACCGGACCGAGATAAGCCGGGCATTCCTCGCCGGCGGCATTGCCGCACACGCTGATCACAATGTCGGGCGTGACCGGCAGCGCGTCCCAGGATTTGCTGTGATAGCCCTCGGTCGCGATGCCCTCGCGCGCCAGCAGCGCCAGCGAACGCGGATGCACATAGCCCGCCGGCTTGCTGCCGGCGCTGATGGCATGCCAGCCCGCCGGGGCCAGATGGTTGAAGGTCGCTTCGCCGAGGATCGAGCGGCAGGAGTTGCCGGTGCAGAGGATCAGTACGTTCATGGACAGTTCTTTAATGGGATGGGAGCGCCGCAAGGCAGGCCGCCGCAGCAGTTTTCAGTAAGGAAACCGATCAGGCCATTCATCGCGTCCACGTTCGCCGTGTAGATGACGAAGCGTCCGTCCTGCGTCGACGCCAGCAGTCCGGCCTGCGACAGCTCCTTCAGGTGGAAGGAAAGGGAGGAAGGCGCAATGGCGAGCTGTTCGGCGATCTTGCTGGCAGCAAGGCCAGCAGGACCGGCCTGGATCAGCAAGCGAAAGACGGCGAGCCGGCTCTCCTGGGCCAGGGCCGCCAGCGCCCTCAATACTGCTTTGGTATCCATTGTCGCGCCTAATTCGATATTTCGATAAGTATGGAATTATAGTGCCAAACCATCCGGTCGGGGGCAATCAAACCGAGCCGACGGTCGACCTCGCTCTGTTTCAGCATCAGGATGGGTTTAAATCATCTCCAACGGCATCTTGCGGCCGGGCGGCGGGAACGCCCGGTCCAGTACGGCAAGCTCGGCCGGCGTCAAGTGTATATCCAGCGCGGTCCGGTTTTGTTCGACATGCCCGCGCGTGCTGGCCTTCGGGATCGCGATCAGGCTTTCATTGCGCAGCACCCAGGCCAGGGCGATCTGCGCGGGCGTGGCGGCATGCGCAGCGGCGATGCGCCCGATCTCGGGGGCCTCCATCAGCCGTCCCTGTTCCAGCGGCGAATAGGCCATGATCGGCATTGTGCGCTGCGTGGACCAGGGCATCAGGTCATATTCGATGCCACGCCGCGTCAGGTTGTAGAGCACCTGGTTGCTTGCCACCGCCGTCCCGCCCGCCAGCGCGGCGACTTTTTGCATGTCCGGCACGTCGAAATTACTCACACCCCAGTAACGGATTTTACCGGCGCGTACCAGGTCGTCGAAACCCGCCAGCGTTTCCGCCAGCGGCACCGTGCCGCGCCAGTGCAACAGGTAGAGATCGATCCGATCGGTCTTGAGACGGCGCAGGCTGCGCTCGCAGGCCGCGGCGGTTCCTTTGCGGGTCGCATTCTGTGGCAGCACCTTGTCGACGATGAAGGTGTCATTCCTGCGTCCTTCGATCGCCTCGCCAACGACTTCCTCGGCCGCGCCGTCGCCATACATTTCGGCCGTGTCGATCAGCGTCATGCCGAGGTCGATGCCGAACCGCAGCGTGCCGATTTCGTTTGCGCGGCTTGCGGGAATTTCCCCGAAACCCCAGGTGCCCTGGCCGAGCACGGGCACTTCCTCGCCCGAGGGAAGTGTGGTCTTGCGCATGATTGCTCCTGTGGTTTGGCTTGCATTGATTGTAAGGGTCATGTTGGGTTCGTGGTCGCTTGATAAGGATTAGGGCGCGTTCGCAGTGAGGGAACCGCCCAGCCGGAAAACCTGTCCAACCTTCGAATCCGACAAGTGCCACCGACAACACCAACGTAAGGCGGACAGCATGGGAACCCGATTAGGCGAGCTGGTTGAGCGTTTCGGCGGACGGCTGGAGGGCGATGCCGACATCGAAGTCACGGCGATCACCCCGCTGGACCGTGCGGGCGCCTCGGACATCAGTTTTCTCAGCAACAGCAAGCTGCGGGCGCTCGCCGCGCACAGCCGGGCCGCGGCGCTGATCCTGTCGCCTGCGGACGAACCCGCGGTGGCCGCCAGCTTCGCCGGCGCGCGCATTGTCAGCGCCAATCCCTATGCCTGGTTCGCCAGGGCGGCCCAGTATTTCGTTTCCAGAGGTGTACCGTCACCCGAACCGGGTATCCATCCGACGGCGGCGGTGCACGCCAGCGCGCAGGTCGATCCCACGGCCCAGATCGGCCCACACGTGACGGTCGAGGAGGGTGCTGCCATCAAGGCCGGCGCGTCCGTCGATGCCGGCTGCTACATCGGGCGCGACGCGGTCATCGGCGAGGGCACCCACCTGTTCGCCAACGTAACGTTCCATGCGCGCTGCATCATCGGGGCGCGCGGCATCATCCATTCGGGGGCGGTCATCGGCGGCGACGGTTTTGGCTTCGCCGTGGAAGATGGCGAATACATCAAGATTCCGCAGACCGGCCGCGTCGTCATCGGCGACGACGTCGATATCGGTTCGAATACGACGGTCGACCGCGGCGCGCTCGACGATACCGTGATCGAAGACGGAGTCAAGCTCGACAACCAGATCCAGATCGGCCACAACTGCCACATCGGCGCCCATACAGCCATGGCCGGTTGCGTCGGCGTCGCCGGCAGCGCCAGGATCGGACGCCATTGCACCTTCGGCGGCGCGGCCATGATCAACGGCCACATCGAGATCGTCGACAACGTGCACATCACGGCCGCCACGATGGTGCCGAACTCCATTAGCGAACCTGGCCGGTATACGGGCTATTTTCCCGTCGCCAGGAATGCCGACTGGGAACGCGTCGCCGTGCTGGTGCGCAACCTGTCCAGCATGCGCGAGAAAGTACGTGCGCTGGAAAAAGCGGTGAAGGCGCTGGATGGAGAAAAGTGAGAGCGGCGAGCGTGGTGCGGCCTGAGCTCTCAGAAGTAATATTGTTAGACGCGTACGCGATGAGTGCATAGGAGAGGCGACAGCAGGGTTCACGCCATCTAACAGTTTTACTTCTCGGATTTGGAAGCAAAACTGTTAGATCGAAGTAGTTGGAACTAAGTTTGTTACTTCGCCGATGTTGCTGCGCGTCTGACTTTTGCGAGGACCTCAGCAATCAGGTGGTGCTCTGCTCGAAAAAGAGCCTGCATAGTTGTCCTTCTGAATCCGTTCCCAATCCATCCTGTTCAGAGGTTCATGGCCCAAGCCACCACGTTCCAGCCGGGCAGGTCCGTCAACTTCTCCGCGTCGCCGCAGCGACCAGTAGACATCCCGAGCGCGACTATCCGGTCATACTGAATCGCCCCGGCTTTCGTGGAGGCCGGTTAGTGTGAGTCAGGCCGGGACGGTTTGACTGCTCAGTTGCTTGTAATAGTTTGCCTCAGCTTCGGCTGGCGGTATACAGCCGAGCGGTTCCAGCAAGCGGTGGTGGTTAAACCAGGACACCCATTCCAGCGTGGCCAGTTCGACGGCCTCACGCCGCGCTTGATGGGCTTGTTGATCACTTCGCCTGTTGCCTGCTCAACGGTATACACCTGGAACACACTTTTGGCAGTATCGACACCGACCACCGTTTTGAGAGTAGCATTCATGATGTCCTCCGGTTAGCCTGAAAGCTCTGAGACTTTCACTTTAGGCGCTTTTGACGCCGTTGGCCCGCGAGGGTCCGCCATTCCTGCTAGCCCTCGCTTCCTTCCCTCCTGCTGTTCTCGACTTCTCTTCTTCAGTACGGGGGGGGGAGGCGTCCATTTCATTCTCTACAAAACCCGGGGCGATTCAGATCGACATCGTGCTCATCTTTGTCGCGTATATCGAGTGCGATGGCGCCCGCGGCCACCAGGGTATCAACATCAAGAGGCGATACCTCGGTCACCCGTTGACGTGCCCCATCTGCGAGCTGCTGGAATTTTTCTGTGTAAGCCATGAACACCTTTCGATTGAATTCGGTAGAGAAAATGACGCTGATCGCGCAGAAATCGTCGGCGCAGACACCCAGGGCGCTATCTCGCATCTCAACGCATGCCTAGCGAGTGCATGAACAAACGCATGGCGCCTGCGACCAGGCCAAGTGCGATGACACTGAGCGCCCAAATCAGCACGAGCCAGCCGACGCGTTTGGCCCACACCCGCCCCTTGCCTGGCGGTGTGGGGACTTTGCCTGATTGACGAGGATGGCGCATATCAATGGTACCCATCGCCAATTTTCACCTTGCCGCGAAATACGTAGTACGACCAGATCGTGTAGCCGAGAATAAATGGGATGATGAACAGCGTCCCCACCAGCGTAAAACCCTGGCTTTGCGGTGACGATGCCGCATCCCAGATGGTGATCGACGGCGGTATGATGTTTGGAAAGATACTGATCGCCAGCCCCGTATAGCCAAGGAAGACGATGGCCAGTGCGGTTGTAAATGCGCCGTGGTGCTGCGAATTGGCGCTGACGAAGCGCAGCAGCAGGACCACGCTCACGGCGAGCAATACCGGCACCGGCGCGAACCACAGCATGTTGGGAAAGCTGAACCAGCGCGCCGTGACGCTCGGGTTGACGAATGGCGTCCAGACACTGACGGCGCCAATCGCTGCAACCACCAGGGCCAGCAGCGGCCGCGTCAGCAGCAGCATACGTCGCTGCAAATCGCCCTCGGTTTTCATGATGAGCCACGTGCTGCCGAGCAGGCCGTAGGCGACGATCACGCCGAGTCCGCACAGCAGTGGAAATGGCCGCAACCAGTCGAGCACGTGACCAACGTAGACATGGCCCTGCATCGGAAAGCCGTCGATATAGGCGCCCAGGGCAACGCCCTGGAAGAACGCAGCGGTGAACGAACCGCCAATAAATGCCTTGTCCCAGACATGCCGCTCGTGGTCACGCGCCTTGAAACGAAATTCGAAGGCCACGCCGCGGAAAATCAGGCCCAAAAGCATGAAGATCAGCGGCAGGTACAGTGCGGTGAGAATGACCGAATAGGCCAGCGGAAAAGCGGCCAGCAATGCGGCTCCACCGAGCACAAGCCAGGTCTCGTTGCCGTCCCAAACAGGCGCCACGGTATTCATCATAACGTCGCGTTCGTGTCGGTCCGGCACGAACGGAAATAGAATGCCGATGCCGAGGTCAAAGCCGTCCATGACGATGTACATGAACACGCCAAAGAAAATAATCACGGCCCAAATGATGGAGAGATCGATACCCATGTTGCTTAGCTCCGGTCGTTTGACGGTAAAACGTGAACCGCGACATCATCGTCCACCGCCGACAATGGCCGTGCGGGGGTATGACTGTGACCTGGTCCACCGGTGGTGTGGTTGCGCTTGTCGTCGTACGGCTGTGGCCCCCTGCGTATCAGGCGCAGCAGGTAGGCAGCACCGGTGCCGAATACCGAAAAATAGACAACGATAAACAACGCGAGTGTGAAGGCAAGTGGCGCAGCGCCGTGAGCGGAAACAGCATCGGCGGTCCGCATCAGGCCGTAGACCACCCAGGGCTGACGCCCGATTTCGGTGGTGAACCAGCCTGCGAGAATGGCAATCAGGCCTGCCGGGCCCATCATGAGCGTTGCGCGCAAGAACCAGCGTGACTGGTACATCGTCTTACGCATACGCAAATAAGCACCCCAGAGACCGAGCAGTATCATCGCTACCCCGAGTGCCACCATGATCCTGAAGGTGAAAAAGACAATCGTCGAGTTCGGCCGGTCCTCTTTTTTAAACTCTTTCAATCCAGGAATCTGGCCTTCCAAGGTATGCGTCAAAATCAGGCTGCCGATTCGCGGGATCGCGACTTCGTAATGATTTTTTTCGGCCGCCATGTCGGGAATCGCGAACAGGATCAATGGCACCGCGTCATCGCCATGATTTTCCCAGTGTGCTTCGATGGCCGCGAGTTTTGCTGGCTGGTATTCCAGTGTGTTCAGACCATGGGCGTCGCCGATCATGGCTTGTATTGGCGCGACGATGACCAGCATCCACATCGCCATGGAGAGCATCTTGCGCACGGCTGGGTTATCGTTTTTTCGTAGCAAGTGCCAAGCCGCAGCGGCTGCAACGATGAGCGCCGTTGCGAGAAAGGCAGCAGTGCTCATGTGCAGCAGGCGGTAGGGAAACGACGGGTTGAAAATCACTTTCAACCAATCCGTCGGCACTACGCTGCCGTTGATGATCTCGTAGCCCTGCGGTGTCTGCATCCAGCTGTTGGAGGCCAGGATCCATGTGGTCGAAATCAGCGTGCCGAGTGACACCATGGCCGTGGCAAAAAAGTGCAGACCGCGTCCTACCCTTTCCCAGCCGAACAGCATTACGCCAAGAAAGCCGGCTTCAAGGAAGAAGGCGGTCAACACCTCATAAGCGAGAAGCGGCCCGGTAACGCCGCCGGCGAAGGTGGAAAAGCCGCTCCAGTTGGTACCAAATTCGTAAGCCATGACAAGGCCGGAGACCACGCCCATGCCAAAGTTGACCGAAAAAATCTTGATCCAGTAGTGGTACAGATCCAGGTAGACCGCTTTTCCTGTTTGCAGCCAACGCAGTTCGAGGACCGTCAGAAAGCTGGCCAGTCCGACGGTGATTGCCGGAAAAATGATGTGAAACGAGATGGTGAAACCGAACTGGATACGTGACAGTTCTAACGCGCTGAAGCCAAACATATATTCTCCAAAACTTGATTGCCGGGCAATGTGGAACGTGAGGAGCACGCCGGCCGCAATACCGTTACCGGCGTCCTATTCATGCTGAAATTGCCTTAATAAAAAGAGCTACGGCGACCACAGCGGAAACAATCGCAAACGCTTTTTGTAGATTCGGCCCGGACAGCTTTGCCGCGATCAAGCGGCCGCCGATCATCCCTCCCAGAGCGCCTGCAGCAAATGGCAAGGCAATTGCCCATTGCAAGTGCCCGGATGCAGCACTGGCGGCCACACCGGCAATCGACACGAGGGCAATGACGGCAAGAGACGTAGCCACAATGGACTGCGTGGCCAGGTTCGTACAGCGCTGAAGTGCCGGCACCATGACGAAGCCGCCGCCGACCCCGAGCAAACCGGACAGGGTTCCAGCTACAACGCCGGACAGCGCGAGCGCACGCGCACAGGGTGCGGTCCAGCGCAGCTTGCCCCGCTCAGCGTCCAGTTGGCACGGCGGTGGCGCCTTGCTCATTGACGCATTCTCCTGCGACGGGTGGGTGGCGCCGTCGTTCATGGCGCGTTGAAAAACCCGCACGGCAACGTACAGCAGGACAAACGAGAAGGCGATCGTCAGCGGTCGGTTGGGGCTACGTTGCGCCAGCCACAGGCCAAGCGGCGAGCAGATGATCCCCGCACCGGCAATGAGCGTGGCTGCCTTATAGCGAACCGTCCCGCTTTTAAGCCCCATCACCGCGCCCAACGCCGCCGCCAGACCGACGGCCAGCAAACCAATGGGGCCCGCTTCTGCCATGCTCAAGCCCGCGCCAAAGACGAGCAATGGGACGGCCAGGATGCCGCCGCCAGCGCCGGTAAGCGCAAGGATCACGCCGACTGTGAACCCCAGCAGGACGATGATGGTCATCGGGTCGACTCCGGTTGCTGTCCTGGTTTCATCGGTCCGCCAACTCAGGCTTGGCCATCCACTCGCGTCCTTTGAGCATTGCCTTCCAGTAAAGCGGCGGCAAGATACGTTCCTTGAGCAGCCAGGCCAGTCTTGACGGGCGTGTCCCATCGATCAGCCAGGAGGGAAAGCTGGGCGCGACCTTGCCACCATAGGTAAATTCGGCCAGGACGATCTTGCCGCGCTCGACCGTCAAAGGGCATGAACCGTAGCCGTCGTAGTGGGCGACGCCGTTCGCTTTGCCCATCGCGGCGAGCACGTTGTGGGCAACAACAGGCCCCTGCTTGCGCGCCGCCGCGGCTGTCTTGGCGTTGCCCGAGTTGGCCACGTCGCCAAGTGCGTGGATATTGGCCCACCCCTTGTGCTGCAGCGTTGCCGGGTCGATGTCGATCCAGCCAGCGGCATCGGCGAGGGGACTGATCCTGATGAAGTCCGGTGCAACCTGGGGCGGTACGACATGCAACATGTCGAAGGAACGTGCAATCAATTCTTTGGCGCCATCAGGACCAAGGCGGCTGAAGATGGCCGTTTTTGCTGGTCCGTCGACGCTGACCAGCGTGTTGCCGAAATTGAGTTCAACGCCGTATGCGTCGATGTATTCCATCAGCGCCGGAACATAGGCTGCAACGCCGAACAGCACTGCACCGGCGCTGCAAAATTCGATCTTGACCTTGTCAAGTACCCCATTGCGCTTCCAGTGATCTGCCGAGAGGTACATCGCTTTCTGCGGCGCGCCGGCGCATTTGATCGGCATCGGTGGCTGCGTGAAGATGACCCGACCACCGCGCAGTTTTTGCACCAGTTCCCAGGTGTACGGCGCCAGATGGTAAAGATAGTTCGAGGTCACCCCATTACGCCCAAGGGTTTCCGACAGGCCGTCGACGGCGTGCCAGTCCAGCTTCAGGCCAGGACAGACCACCAATTGTTCATACTTGACCACCCGGCAACCATCCAGGATGACTGCACTGCGCTCGGGCTCGAATGCCGCCACGGCAGCCTTGATCCAGTGCACACCACGCGGGATGGTCGACGCCATCGTCTGCGCTGTGTCGGGTGCATCAAAGACGCCCGCGCCAACCAGCGTCCAGCCGGGCTGGTAATAGTGGATGTCGGCGGGGTCGATAATGGCCACATCCAGCCCAGGCTGACGTGCCAGCAGGCTCGCAGCCGTGGCAATTCCGGCTGCGCCGCCGCCGATGATGACCACTGCGTGCGCCACCTCGGCTGCATCGACAGGCGTGCGACCGTGATTGACGATGCGCCGCACGACCCCCTTCATATCGAAGCCGGCCTTTTTAGCCGCCTCAACGATCTGCGGCAGTGTCAATTGCGTGGCCTGCGACAGCGCCCACATGGTGGTCGAACGCATGCCGGTGCGGCAGTAGGCCAGCACCGGTTTTGACGCTTGCGCCAACAGGTCGCCAAACGCCACGCCCTGTTCATCGGTGACTTTGCCCGACTCCGCCGGCAGATAGTAGGCCCGCATTCCCATCGCCAGTGCTGCGCGTTCAACTTCAGCAAACAAGGGTTGGTCACCGCCCTCGCCGTCGGGCCGGTTGCAAATGATGGACAAGAAGCCGGCTTCTCTGATCGCTGCCAGTTGCTGCGGAAGTATTTGGGCGGAAACCGACAGGTCCGGCGCTAAGTGATGTATTTCCATGGTTGTCTCCTTACAGCTGTGCTGTAGTTTCAGGCCGCGTTTAGGGGAATTTTCAGGTAACGGATACCGTTCTCTTCCGGCTCGGGGAAATGCCCCGCACGCATGTTGATTTGTACCGAAGGCAGGATCAGCGTCGGCATGTCGAGTGACGCGTCCCGCTTGCTGCGCA
>Ga0213837_1001691_pt1 | contig 11173 bp, 8 predicted proteins | sample SWPATP12_FD_160572 | JGI IMG/M metagenome (GOLD analysis project Ga0213837, IMG submission 160572) | Coastal seawater microbial communities from Marineland, Florida, United States - SWPA TP1 #2 | ecosystem: Environmental > Aquatic > Marine > Coastal | place: USA: Florida | collected 2016-08-06
GCGCACCATGGCTGGGAATGTGGATAACGTCCGGAAGAAATTCGGGCGCCAGGAAAACTAGGGTCCTCAAGTTGCTCAAAAATCGAGCAACCTTTCCCATCTAAATTGTTCGTGAAAGCGTCCCGTAGTTTCGCTGCGCCATCGCTGGCCAACATTCATCTTTGACGTGACGAGGAAGCTTCAAATGAAGAGGAAAGAAGCTTTACGTGAGAAGTAAATCGAGTCATCTGCGCAACATTTGGCCGTCAAATTTTCGCGGGTCACTGGCTAACCAGGGATTGGCTTGGGCGATGCCCAGCGGAGCAACTCACTTACGACGCCTGTGGATAACGTCTAAGCAACCGTGATGTGCACAGCATGTGGATCGATCGCGAACAAGGCGCAAGACGGACGCGTACCGCCAAACTTGTTCAACTTGAGCCCCAGTTGCACACGATGTTGATCCACAGTGAAATTTTTGCTCAAGTCGTTGATAGCAAGACAAAAATTCGACTTAAGGTAGTTATCCACAGGCCTTACTAGTCATTACCAGTCTTATATATAGAAAAGAACGAATAGATAAGAACGCGAGAAGTGCAGGTACAAGCCGCGCCGATCGAAAGCAAGGCACCCCCGTCAAACAGCGAAGAGGACAAAACCTCGTTCGACTCGCCTGTCGGCATCGGGGGACTTCGATGGTCACGGCGAAGCACGCAGCACGCTTGTCAAAAATCGTCAGCCGCAAAAATTTTCTTTTCGCATTTGCGCAAGAAATGCGCAGCGGCGTGCAGCAACCCATTGAAGACCAGGCTGCAAACAGGGTTGCAATCCCGAATGTCACGGCTCGGCGTGCCAACGCTTCTCAGCGTCTTGGCAGTTCTACGTGGATGCTCGCGTAACGTGAGGTGGGAACGGAAACGTGCTCTCGCGTGCCGGGAACGGGAATGATGCTTGGGCGGACGGCGGCAAGATGTCCACAACCCCTTTCGGTGCCAAAAACCGCGTCGCGAATCCGTACGTCCGGAACACACGATGCGAACCCTCTCGACCTTGCGCAAGAAATGCGCAAACACCGACGCTTGAGCTCGCCGCGTCTGTTTTGAGGTGCCGATTGACTCACATTCCCCGCTGTAGGCGATTTGAAGGGGGTAGGTGCGCCTGCGAGGTTTCCAGTGGGTGCTGACGACTTCGACCGGCATTCAAATGCGCCTGCCCACCTTTTGAGCAGATTTATAGAGCGTATGACACGCCCTAGTACAAACAAGGGAGGTGCGTGAGGCGCTTCAGGATTCAGACCGTTTTTTTGCCGAACTGCCTGCGAAACCGCCTTGGTGGCTCGCTGTGACGGGACGAGCGGCAATGTTGACCCCGGCCGTCAGCGGCATGTGCGCAGCTGCGTCGCCTGTGGATAACACCTGAGTCGCGTAGGTGTGCAAAGTGTGTGGACCGCTTATCAACAACCCCATGTTTTGCGTTGGAGGCGCCAACTTGTCCCTGCTCGTCCTCAAATCCAAACACGGCTGATCCACAACATAAAAGTACGCTAACGCATTGAACCTACTCACTTATTCAACGTTAAGGTAGTTATCCACAGGCCTTATCATCCACTACTAGGTTTATATATATAAAAGAAAGGAAGAGACAATGACGTTCCGTCGCGCCACACCGGAAACCGAAACATGCGCATCCTGCTAGTCGAAGATGAAGCCGAACTGGCACGCTGGTTGTCACGCAGTCTCGCCCGCCATGCGGGCTTCGTGGTGGATTGGGCCGATACAGGCTTTCTCGCGTTGAAAAGGCTCGAAGTAGAAGAATTCGATGCGGTCGTTCTCGACCTTGGCTTACCGGATATCGATGGACATAGCCTGCTGGCAAAGATGCGCGCGCGTGACGATCGCACACCCGTGCTGGTGCTCACCGCCCGCGATTCGCTGGCGGAACGCATTGGAACGTTGCACGAAGGGGCGGATGATTTTTTGCCCAAACCCTTCGTCGTGGAAGAACTTGAAGCGCGGTTGATGGCGTTGATACGGCGAAGTCGCGGAAAGGAGCATCCCCGGTTAAGTCTGGGCGATCTGGTCTTCGACACCGCGGCCCAGCGATTTACCGCGGGGGGTCAACCGATGGCGCTATCGCCGCGCGAGCACGCCGTGTTGCGCGTGCTGATCCAGCGCAGCGGTGAGCCAATGAATAAGCAACATATATTGGATCGCATCGTCTCGGACGATTCGGATATCAACCTCGAGGCGATCGAGGTACTTGTCCACAGACTGCGAAAAAAACTGGCCACGACGTCGGTCCAGATTGTGACGCTGCGGGGCATGGGGTACAGCCTGGAAATGATCGATGGCTGACGCGGTTGGAAGAGCGCCACGGAGCTTGCGGCGGCAATTACTGCGAGCAATCGTGCCGGCATTGGTTGCCGTGCTTGTTGGTGCATTGTGGTTATCCACAGCCCAATTGCGCAATTTGGTGGATGTGGCGTACGACCGTTCGCTCGCAGGTGCCCTCAAATCGATCGACCACAACATATCCACAGCCAGTGGCGGGTTGGCGATGGAGCAGCCCTATCTGCTCCTCGAGTTTTTAGAACTTACTGCAAACGGAAATGTGTATTTCCGGGTGTCCACCGAGGACACATTGGCCGAAATCGGCAATCCCGGTCTGCCGATGCCCAAAGAAGCGCTGCGTTCGGGCGAAGCTGTGTTTTTCGATGACGTGTATCAGGGCGAGCCGGTTCGCGTGGCGGCATTGGCTCGCGTCATGGACCCACCGTTGTACAACGACGCCGGCGGGCGTGTGATTGTCCAGGTCGCCGAGAGTCTGGATGCGCGGCAAACCTTTACGAATGCGATCTTGTTCCGCTCGATCGAGCGTGATCTTTTGGTCATTGTGTTCAGTGTCGTACTCATTGTGCTGGGGGTGGTTGTGGCGGTCCGGCCACTCGAGCGATTGCGGCAAGAAGTGGAAAACCGCTCCGCAGACGATCTAAGCCCCGTCAGCGGTTCCGAGGTACCGGCGGAGGTGCAGCCACTCGTCTCGGCGGTAAACCGTCACATGGCCCGCTACGAGGCCCAGGCGGCCCTCCAGAGTCAGTTTCTCGACGACGCATCGCACCAGCTGCGCACGCCGTTGTCCGTGTTGCGTACTCAGGTGGTGTACGCCATGCGTGAAAAAGACCCCGAGGAGGCCCGCCAGGCGCTCGTCGCGATGCAGGATGGGTTGGATCGCGCAGTGCGGACGACGAACCAGTTGCTGGCGCTTGCGCGGGCGCGCGACGCCTCGATCGGTAGTGTGCTGGAGACCACCGGCGAAAAGCTTGATATCTGCGAATTGTGCGATGGCGTTGTGCGATCGATGTTGCCGGTCGCACGCATTAAAGCAATCGATCTCGGACTCGACCGGCCCGATGAGCCGGTATCGATTCGCGGTGTGGAATGGCTGCTGCGCGAGGCTGTGGTTAATCTTGTGGATAACGCCATCCGATATAGCCCCCGCAAGGGTACGGTGACTGTGCATATCGCGTGCACAACGCGTCACGTCACGGTCACGGTGGACGATGACGGCGCGGGCATGAGTGAGAGCGATATTGCCCGCGCCGGTGCACGATTCCGCCGGGGCACGGCAGGCAAGAACACGACGGGCGCCGGACTTGGACTGGCGATCGTTCGCACCATCGGCGACGCGCATGGGGCCGCGCTGACGTTCGCGTCGCGCGCGCCCCAGGGCTTGTCCGTGAGCCTAGTGTTTTCCCTAGCGCCCCTACGGCATGCTGCACCGCGCAACGAAAATCTGGTGATTTGAAAGGAAACCGAAAGCTAAGGTTTTGTAGGGTTCGTCCCGAGGTGGCGGCAAGCCACGTCCACACAGTCCGACGCGCAGTGAGCGCGCCACCGAGGAGACGAAACAATGCAGGCAATGAAATCATTGCGCCTGGCGGCAGCCATGGCGTTGGCTGGCGCGACCGCGCTCACGGGAATGACCCCCGCACGGGCGGCCGACGAACCGCGCCGCCCCGAGTGCGTCGCGCCTGCGCAACCGGGCGGTGGTTTTGACCTCACGTGCCGCCTTGCGCAGGAGGCGCTCAAGAAAGCGGAAGCACTCAAAGCATCGATGCGGATCGTCTACATGCCGGGCGGCATTGGCGCCGTCGCATACAACAACGTCGTGGCGCAGCATCCCGATGAACCGGGCAGCATTGTCGCTTTTTCGGGCGGTTCGCTGTTGAACCTCGCGCAAGGCAAGTTCGGTCGCTACAACGTCAACGACGTGCGTTGGCTGGCAGCCATCGGTACGGATTACGGCGTGGCCGTGGTACGCGACGATTCGCCCTACAAAGATCTGAAAAGTCTGATGGAAGCCTTCCGGCAGGATCCCACCAAGATTGTGCTTGGCGCGGGCGGTACAGTGGGCAGTCAGGACTGGATGAAGGCCGCGTTGACGGCCAAGGCAGCCGACGTCGACTTCCGCAAGATGCGGTTTGTGGCGTTCGAAGGCGGTGGCGAAGCCGTCACGGCGTTGCGCGGCGGTCATATTCAGGCCTACATGGGCGATGCCGCCGAGGCGTTCACGATGCTCGAAGGCGGCGCGCCGATTCGCGTGCTGGCCGTATTCAACGATCAGCGATTGCCCGGCAAGCTGGGCACTGTGCCCACGGCGAAGGAACAAGGCTACGACATTGTCTGGCCCATCATCCGCGGCTTCTACGTGGGTCCGAAGGTCAGCGACGAGGCGTACAACTTCTGGATCGACGCCTTCAAGAAAACGATGGCATCGCCTGACTTTGCACGGTTGCGCGAACAACAAGGTCTGTTCCCGTTCGACAAGACCGGCGCCGATCTGGATGCCTACGTCAAGGCACAGGTCAAGACGTACGCCGAACTCGCCGACAGCTTCGGCCTGATCAAGAAATAACGCGAGTCACGCCATCATGAATGATCGAATCCTGGGCATTCTCGCCCTCTGCCTGGCCGCGTTCATGACGTGGGCAGGCTGGGACATCGAGGCCCCGTTTGCTTATGAGCCGGTGGGCCCGCGAGCCTTTCCCATGTTGATTGCCGGCATCATCGGCTTGTGCGGCCTGCGCCTGGCGTTCAAGGGCGGCAATCAGGTCGAACCCGCGGCGCCAGGCGTCAACACACGTATCGCCTTGATGATGGCGGTCGCGCTGGGTTACGCCTTCTTGTTCCAGTGGCTCGGTTTCATCATTGCCACTGCAATCATGACGGTGCTGGTGGCGCGACTGTTCGACGGCACATGGGTCAAGAGTGCCATCGGCGGCATCGTGATGGGTGTGGCGTTTTTTCTGTTGTTCGACAAGGTGCTGGACGTGGTCCTGCCCACGGGACTCCTTGGAGGTCTGCTATGAGCGGCATTCTCGATCATCTTTCGATTGGCTTCGGGGTCGCGTTCACCCCCACCAATCTGCTGGTGGCAGCCATCGGATCCTTTCTGGGAACGATCGTCGGCGTGCTGCCGGGCCTGGGTCCCATCAACGGCGTGGCGATGCTGATTCCGATTGCGTACGCCATGAATCTGCCGCCCGAAACATCGCTGATCTTGTTGGCGGCGGTATACGTGGGCGCGGAGTATGGCGGACGCATCACGTCGATCTTGCTTAACGTTCCGGGCGAAGCCAGCGCCATCATGACCACGCTCGATGGATATCCATTGGCGCGGCAAGGGCTTGCCAATGTGGCGCTGTCGCTGTCAGCCTGGTCGGCGTTTTGCGGGGCCACGGTGTCGGTGATCGGCATTACATTGCTCTCGCCGTTTCTCGCACGTTGGGCGCTTGCGTTCGGGCCGGCCGAATACTTTGTGCTGATGGTGTTCTCGTTCTGCTGCCTGACCAGCCTGCTCGGTAAACAGCCGGTGAAGGGTGTGCTCGCGGCGATGATCGGCTTGGGCATTTCGGTCATCGGTGTCGATTCCAATTCCGGGGTTTATCGCTACACCTTCGATTCGGTACACCTGGCTGACGGCGTTGATTTTGTGGTCGTGGTGATTGGTTTGTTTGCGGTCAGCGAACTGCTCGAAATGCTCGACAAATCCAGCAGCGGCAACTCGGTGGAAGTCAAACCGAGCGGGCGCAAACTCTTCAATTTTGCGGAGATCATGTTCACGAAATTTGCCGTGGCGCGCAGTGCGTTGATCGGCTTCGTGGTTGGGGTGTTGCCAGGCGCTGGCGCCAGCGTGGCCGCGGCGGTTGCCTATTCGCAAGAAAAGCGCATCACTGAATCGCGCGATCCCGACGCCAAGTTCGGCAAAGGCGATATGCGTGGGTTGGTCGCACCGGAAGCGGCGGCAACGGCATCGGCGATCGGTTCTTTCGTGCCGATGCTCACGCTGGGTGTACCGGGCTCCGGCACGACTGCCGTCATGATGGGTGCACTGACGCTATACAACATCACACCGGGCCCGGTGCTGTTCGATGCGCAACCGCAATTGGTGTGGGGCCTGATCGCTTCGCTTTTCGTGGCCAACGTGTTGCTGTTCATCATGAATGTACCGATGGTGCGGGTGTTCTCGAAGGTGCTGTCGGTACCTGCCTGGTTGCTGGTTCCCGGCGTGATGTGCATCAGTTATATCGGTGTGTACGCAATCAACTCAGGGACGTTCGATCTTCTGCTGGTGGCCATTATCGGCGCGATCGGTTATTTCCTGCGCAAGCTTGAAGTGCCCATGGCGCCGCTCGTTTTGGGCGTGGTGCTGGGCGACATGATGGAACAGAATCTGCGCCGCGCGCTTTCGATCACCAACGGTGACGTGGCCGTGCTGTATTCGAGTCCGGTGTCGATCGGATTGTGGATTGCCGCGATTGCCGTTGTCGTGCTGCCGCAGCTGTTCCGCCGCACTCGCCGCAAATTGCCGGCCGATCCGGCCGCAGAGTGAGAAACGGGGCGGAAGCGACGTCTGCGGTGTTCGTAGACGTCCTCCAGAACTGAAAACGACATCGCTTTAATCACGACGCCCCACGGGTTGGACTGACATCCATCGTGGGGTGTTCGCTTTGAGCGGCCGGGTTTGCGGTGTTGTCTGACGCAAGCGCATCGGTCCAAGTCGGTTGCCTCGACTTAGACGGTTACCTCGACCTTGATCGATCGCTTGGGTTCGAATCGATCCGCGTGCGTCGAAACGATCTGCTTGCGTTCGATGCGATCGACTCAAGTTCAATTCGACCGACACACGAACGTGCCGATCGACACAAGTTCAATTCGATCAACACGTTCGTTTCGACCAACACAAGTTCGATTCGGTCCATGACATCGATTACATCGGCGCCAGGCGGGTTTAAACGGCCTCGAGCCGTTCAACCGCGGCGGTGAGGGTGCTGTCCTGCTTGGCGAAGCAAAACCGCACCAGACGGTGATTGGAGCTCGCGGCGTCCGGTTGTTTGTAGAAGGCCGATACCGGGATCACGGTAACGCCATGCTCCACGGTCAACCATTGTGCAAACTCTGCTTCCGGTCGGTCCGAGATCGCGGAGTAATCGGCGAGCATGAAGAAGGTGCCTGGACTGGGCAACGGAACGAAACGGGTTTGCTCCAGACCTGCTTTCAGATGCGCACGCTTGGCCGTGTAGAAGGCGGGCAGGTCGAGGTAGGGCGCCGGATCCTGCATGAATGTCGCCAGGGCGACCTGCATGGGCGAGGACACAGTGAACACCATGAACTGGTGCACCTTACGCAGTTCCGCACTCAAGGCCTTTGGCGCGCAGCAATAGCCGATCTTCCAGCCAGTGGTGTGATAGGTCTTGCCGAACGATGAAATGATGAAGGCATTGGCCGCGAGAATCGGACGCCGTGCCAGACTGGCATGCGCCACGCCATCGAACACGATGTGCTCGTAGACTTCATCCGAAATCAGCAGCACACCGGTTTCTTCCACGATGCGCTCAAGCGCGTCCAGGTCGCTGTCGGTCAACACCGCGCCTGTCGGATTGTGCGGGAAGTTCAACATCAGCAGTCGCGTCTTGCTTGTGATGGCGTCGCGTACGCGCTGCCAATCCACGCGGTAGTACGGATCCTCGACCGTAGGCGCGCGCAGGGGCACGGCGACCGGTGTCGCTCCCGCCAACCGGATCGACGGCATATAAGCGTCGTAGCACGGCTCGATAACGACCACTTCGTCGCCGGCATGCGCCACGGCAAGAATCGTCGCCATCAACGCTTCAGTCGCACCGCTCGTTACCGTGATCTCGGTGTCGGGATCGTAGGCGTGACCATACAGTGCCGAAACCTTGGCGGCGATTGCCTGGCGCAGCGGGGCGACGCCGGGCATGTACGGATACTGGTTATGACCTTCCTGCATGGCCTGCGTGACCAGATCGCGCAAACGTTGATCAGGCTCGAAATCAGGAAAACCTTGGCCAAGGTTGACAGCGCCGTGCTCGAGCGCCAGCCGGCTCATCGTGGTGAAGATGGTGGTGCCGATGTCCGGCAATTTGGATTGCAGCATGTCGATTGATCGTTGCGGGTGCGGTTAATGGACAGGTATATCGAAGGAGGGTGCGCACCGCGTCCGTGATTAACGGGGGGCGGTGAAATCGTCACCCCGGATAATACGTTTGCCGGACCAAGTCTGTCGCGATGTCAGCGTTATCTATGGGGGGGGCTGCGGTGGGCGGCCATCATCTCGTGCCGGTCAGGGACGACCCGGCTCACATCCGGCCGTTACATAACGACTTTCGATATGGCGCTGCAGAGCCCGTTAAGGTGCCTCGTCAACGTTGAAGGCTGACCGGAATACACGCCGGTCACGAGACTTTCGCAACATTGCGAATCATTGCCAAACGCTGCGTGGCTGCGGGTTTCCGGGGAATGTCTCGTCCGCGCGACTTAGGGAAAACAGCAATAGGGCTACGTTCCCAACCATGAGTATTCTTGTTAACAATTGATCGCATATGTAGCGATTATCCGCACGCATTCTGGCGTGGGATTTTTAGAGGATGCGTGTGAGCATGGGTCAGAAGGGCAAGGTTAAGTGGTTTAACGCCGAAAAAGGATTTGGCTTCATTACCCCGGAAGATGGCAGCACCGATGTGTTCGCTCATTTCTCCGCTATCCAGGGCAAGGGATATCGAAGCCTGGATGAAGGGCAGGAAGTAGAGTACGAGGTGAAAGAAGGCCCCAAGGGTCCGCAAGCCTCCGAGATCCGCCCGCTTTAAATCGCGGCTGGACAACAAGGGGACCAGACCTACGTCTGGAAGGCCTCGGTTGATACCGAGGCCTTTTTTCGTCTTCGATGTTAGTGAACGCTAACTCTTTGATGTTCTTCAAGGCGCTAATCATCGCTTGCGTTTGTGACAACGCATTCGGACCTAAGCATTAATGGGCAAGATAAAAACGCTTGGGTTGTGGATAACTCTGTGGATATAACCACCCGCTTATAGAACAGATAAAGACTTTGCTTCAGTGGCCTCCTGGTTACCCACAGAATTATGTTTGTCGCGAATTACGGGCTCGATAGGCTTGACACGGGCTGCGAGACCGCGGCGAGATGATTGGCGACAACGCAACAATAAGCTTTGGGTTTGTTCGCTAATCGCAGGCGTGCAGTGTCGGTACAACACAGAGTGGGAATTTCCTCAGCAAATACTGTCCTATCGGGGCGGTTCTAGGCCGATTTCGACTGAAAACGGCTCGAAGAATGGGATGGCTCGTGCCGGCAGCTTGCCAAGTGCCAGATTTATGCCCTGGATCGCATCTAGAAGCCTGTGACGGTGACGTGGCATCGTCGCATGCGCGTTTGACCCTCAGGTCGCTTTCTCGGCCCCTGGGCAACACTCAGCACGACGGCTGTTGTTCACAAAGTTATCCCCACTATTTATTTATTCCGCGACGTCCAATGACGCTGTGCAATAAGTGCGCACGTCCTTTTTGTATTCTTCATCAGCGGCACGTGAAATGTGCAGCGTCCGATCAATGATTCGCAGCGCACAAGCATCTTTGGGCCGCCCGCATTGTGCGAGACGCTTCTTCGATCAGTGAATCCATTGCGGGAAGTTTGCTGTGGATATCTACGCTGTCGCGAAGGGAGCGCCTCGTTGCGCGTCCTAGGCGTTGCGGCCCCGCGAACCAGTGCCAGCCGTTGTGCTGATCGTTTGGGGATCGCGCGCCGTCTTCGGGTTCGTAAAGGCATCGTTCGCGACTTAATCATCGGGAATCGCAACCGGAGCTCGTGGTTATCGCAGGTAGCCATTCCCCTGCGGGAAATGACCAAGAATGGCGGCCCGTCTGGAAATGTTGGGGGCTATGGATACGCTTGATTGACGTTGTTTGACCCTGAGTCAAAAGGTCTCGGGTTTACTTGGCTGGTCACTTTGACGACGCTCATAGCCACTCGACCGTGCACACAGATTCCTCGATTCGGGACACGCCGAGACGCTGCTGACATCGCTGGTGCGCCGGCTTTGACGCGCTGGTACTGGTGTTCACGACAAAGATATCTTCGAGCCCGGCGACGATGTCCTTACTGCGGTGTTTGCAGACTTCCCGGAAGCTCGCTTTGCTTGATGCTTGCTTTACGTCCAACCGGCCTCTGGAGTTTATTAAAGCGTTGCAACTAAGTCGCTAGCGCTAAGTGGAATACCGGAAGGCTTTCCCGGCGGGATACCAACGTATCAGCCACAAGGATGATATTCGTCCGGGGGTTGAATCTGTTAGTCATTGCGCTGTCTGGGAGCGTAGGAGCGCAGTTTCCATGTGAATCCTGCCGAAGGCGCGTTGAGACGTGTCATCGGCTTTATAGCTTTCCCTCACTGCCCGTGTATTGCAAAGACCTCTGTGCTGGCTGCCGGAGCGTGACGCATTCGCCGACAGAAGCAAAGCGTTTTGAACGATATACCTCGATAGGGGATCCGAGGTGGAGGTGACTGTAGTTATGGTTGAAGCTGCATAGGCATGCACTGCTTAATAGCGCCAGGCTTTCGACAGTCTGCCCCTTTGGTTTCGTTGCAGGGTCTCAGCCGCCACGGTGGATCGCCGTGCAATGGACTATTGACCGGTCGTCGAGCGATTGCGTCGAGTAGAACGATTCCCTTATGCAATCGAAGACTGAAATAGGCAGAAAGGTGGAAGATCAAGCTCGGCGATTGTGTTCAATGCGAGAGCATATTTTGGCTAGTCCGTGAACCGAGTACTGTGGCAGGCGCGACGTTGCCGGGCTGCTGAAATGTGGCTCGCATGGGCACGGT
>Ga0213837_1001692_pt1 | contig 11162 bp, 7 predicted proteins | sample SWPATP12_FD_160572 | JGI IMG/M metagenome (GOLD analysis project Ga0213837, IMG submission 160572) | Coastal seawater microbial communities from Marineland, Florida, United States - SWPA TP1 #2 | ecosystem: Environmental > Aquatic > Marine > Coastal | place: USA: Florida | collected 2016-08-06
TGCCCGGCGCGTTCCGGTGATCCAGCCGTGGCCGCGGATCAGTTCGATGCCGGTGTCCTCGACCCACTTGACCTGGCTGTCGTCCTGCCAGTTGGAGGTGAAGTAGTCGCGCCGCTTCAGGACGGCAGCAGCGTCGAGTACCCGGGTGACAGCCTCTTCCGCTCCGGGCACGGTCTGGGCACCATGGAGCGCGGTACCGGGCCGCAGCAGGGCCTTCGACGGCATGCAGGCCCAGTAGGAACATTCGCCGCCCACCAACTCCGCCTCCACCAGGACGGCGGTCAATCCGCCCCGGACCACGCGTTCGGCAACGTTCTCGCCCACCGCGCCGGCCCCGATCACGATGACATCGAATTCACGCTCTACATGTGCCGTCATGGCAACAGCCTAACCCCGTCCGGAGCAGTGTCGACGCGACCCTGTGCAGGAGGTGGGACGTCCGCTACCGTGAGGAGCACTTGAGGAGGAGGCCAACCGTGGGTGCAGCCAGTTCGGGTGCGGGCGACGCCGGTCCGTCGAGCCGGGTTGGGGCGCAGGCCCGGCTGCGCGCCCTGCAAGCCGACATTGTCGAGCTGATTCTTGAGCGGGAACTGGAACCGGGTGACCCGCTGCCCACCGAAATCGAGCTGGCGGCGCTGCTGGGCGTCGGCCGGAACACCCTGCGGGAGACGCTGAAGGTGCTTCAGGCCGTGGGCGTGATCGAGATCCGCCATGGCTTCGGCATGTTCGTGGCTGCAAGCAACTTCGAGGCGCTGGTCGGCGGACTCAGCTTCCGGGTGCGGATGTCGCTGCGGCACCGCGGGCGGGAGGCGCTGGAGCTGATCGACGCTCGGCGGCTGCTGGAGGCCGGGCTGATCGGGGCCTCCATGGCGCGGATGACGGCCGATCAGCTGGCCGGGATTGAGGCAGCAGTGGTGGAGCTGGAGAAACTGGCCGGATCCGCGGAGCCCTTTGCCGCAGCCGACGCGGACTTCCACCGAAAACTGTTCGAGCCGCTGGGCAACGAGCTGCTGCTGGGCCTGCTGGGCGCGTTCCAGGTGGTCTACCGCCGGATCCAGCTGGAGCTGGGCGCCGACGCCGGGCCGGGCGCCGACGTCGTTGGCAGCGACGCGCCTGCGGGGGCCGCGGAGCACCGGGGTATCTACGACGCAGTGGCGGCGGGCGATGCGGTCCTCGCCGCGGAGCGGCTGGGCAGCCACTTCGACGCGATGCGCCGCCGGATCATGGAAGCCGTGGGGGAGTAGGGCCGTGCCGGGCCGGTCCGCCGGTCCGCCCCGGGCCCGAAAGCCGCCGCTGGGACCCGGAACCAGCCGGTAAAACAAAAGATCCGCACCGGCGGACCGGTGCGGATCTTTTCAACTGTGCGCCCAAAGGGATTCGAACCCCTGACCTTCTGTTCCGTAGACAGACGCTCTATCCAGCTGAGCTATGGGCGCATTCTCGGCTCTTCGGGAACTTCTCGCTCCCCCGAACCTCGAATTACTTTACGCGAGATAGGCCCGGAGTTCCAAATCGAAAGCCATGTAATCTGCCTGACTAGACCGGTCTACGTGACCTTGATCACAAAAAGACAGGCGACTGGAGATATTAAACCTTGAATTTCCGGGGTTTTCTGTGATGGCGCCCGCCGTCAACCCGCATTTGGTCCCGAAAACGCATCCGCCGCGACCCCTAGCATTTAGGACACACCACTGAACCCGAAGAAGGGAACCGTAATGGGCGATCTGGCGAACCTGCCGCTGCTTGAGAAAGCACCCACCACGCATGCCGGCCTGCTGGCATGGGTTGAAGAGGTTGCTGAACTGACTCAGCCGGACCAGATCCACTGGGTTGATGGTTCGGAGGAGGAGAACACCCAGCTCACGGACGAGCTCGTCGCCGCCGGAACCCTGACCCGCCTGAACGAGAAGCTCTTCCCGAAGTCTTTCGCTGCCTTCTCGGACCCCGCCGACGTCGCACGCGTCGAAGAGCAGACTTTCATCTGCTCCGAGAACGAACGCGATGCGGGCTTCACCAACAACTGGATGGCCCCGGCGGAGATGAAGGAGAAGCTGCGCGGCCTGTTCAGCGGCTCCATGCGCGGCCGCACCATGTACGTCATCCCCTTCGTGATGGGCCACCTCGACGCCGAGGACCCCAAGTTCGGTGTGGAGATCACGGACAGCGCCTACGTTGTCGCCTCCATGCGCATCATGGCCACGATCGGCTCCGAGGTCCTGGACAAGATCACCGCCACCAACGCCTTTTTCGTCCCGGCACTGCATTCCCTGGGCGCCCCGCTGGCCCCCGGCCAGGCCGACGTCGCCTGGCCCTGCAATCCGGACAAGTGGATCGTGCACTTTCCGGAGGAGCGCTCCATCTGGTCCTTCGGCTCTGGCTACGGCGGCAACGCCCTGCTCGGCAAGAAGTGCTACGCCCTGCGCATCGCCTCGGTCATGGCCCGCGACGAGGGCTGGCTGGCCGAGCACATGCTCATCCTCAAGCTGACCTCGCCGGAGAAGAAGAACTACTACATCTCTGCGGCCTTCCCCTCCGCCTGCGGCAAAACCAACCTCGCCCTGCTCGACCCGACGATCGAAGGCTGGGACGTCGAAACCCTCGGCGATGACATCACCTGGATGCGGATCGGCAAGGAAGGCGAGTTGCGCGCCACGAATCCGGAGGCCGGCCTGTTCGGCGTTGCCCCGGGCACCGGCTGGGGCACCAACCCCAATGCCATGCGCGCCATCGCCAAGGGCCACAGCATCTTCACCAACGTTGCCCTCACCGACGACGGCGGCGTGTGGTGGGAAGGCATGACCGACGAAGTCCCGGCGCACCTGATCGACTGGCAGGGCAACGACTGGACCCCGGACTCGGACAAGCCGGCCGCGCACCCGAACTCCCGCTTCTGCACCCCGATCTCGCAGGTCGACATGCTGGCCGAGGAGTACTACAGCCCCGAAGGCGTGGAGCTCTCCGCCATCCTCTTCGGCGGCCGGCGCAAGACCACGGTTCCGCTGGTGACCCAGGCCCGCAGCTGGACCAACGGCATCTTCATGGGATCCACGCTTTCCTCCGAGACCACGGCCGCCGCGGCCGGCCAGGTCGGCGTGCTCCGCCGCGACCCGATGGCCATGCTGCCGTTCATCGGCTACGACGCGGGCGACTACCTGAAACACTGGATCAGCGTCTCGGGCAAGGCCAACCCGGAGCGGCTGCCGCACATCTTCCTGGTCAACTGGTTCCGCCGCACGGCCGAGGGTGACTTCGCCTGGCCCGGCTTCGGCGACAACGCCCGCGTCCTCAAGTGGGCCATCGAGCGCATCGAGGGCAAGGCCTACGCCGTCGAGACCCCGATCGGTTTCGTCCCGGCCGGCCACTCGCTGGACATCAGCGGCCTGGACCTGACCCACGCCCACGTGGAGGACGCCGTCCGCGTCGACCGCGAGGAATGGGACGCCGAGCTCGCCTCCATCGAGGAGTGGTACGCCAAGTTTGGCGACTCGCTCCCGGACGCCCTGCGCTCCGAGCTTGACTCGCTCAAGGAGCGGATGGCGGCTCACTAGCGGCCAGCAGATCCAACGACGGCGGCCCCGCACCCTGGAAAGGGTGCGGGGCCGCCGTCGTCGATGGGGCTTTAGTTGGCGAGCCAGATGTCCGGGCCGAAGACCTCGTAGTGGATCTTGGTGGCGGGGATGCCCGCGTTGATGGCCTCGTTGCGGATGTTCTTCATGAATGGCAACGGACCGCACAGGTACAGCGAGGCGTTGGCCGGCAGGTCGACGTCGCGCAGTGACATGAAGCCCTCCTTCGCCCCCGCCTCCGGCCGCTCGAGCCAGAGCTGCAGTTCGGCGCCGTCCAGGCGCTCGACGTCGTCCGTCATCTGGGAGCGCAGCGCCCAGCTGTCCAGGGTGCTTTCCGCGTGCAGGACCAGGACCTGGCGGTCCGAGCCCTCCTCCGCGAGGGAGCGCAGGATGGAGGCCGACGGCGTGCAACCGATCCCGGCCGAGGCGAGGACAACGGGACCGTCATCCTCCTTGAGCGTGATCTCGCCGTAGGGGTTGGAGATCTCGAGGATGTCGCCGACCTTGACGTGGTTGTGCAGTACGGGGGAGACCTCGCCGCCGTCGTCGAGCTTTGTGGTGAAGCTGCGGCTGGTGCCGGCGTCGCCGGAGAGGGAATACTGGCGGACCTGGCGCAGGCCGTCCGGGAGGGTGACCTTGACGCTGACATACTGGCCGGGCAGGGCCGCGGTGATGGGGGTGTCGTCGGCCGGTTCCAGGGTGAGCGTCATGGAACCGGTGCCGGCGGGGGTCTTGGCCGCGACCTTCCACGGGGTCCACATCTTGCCGTTGGCCTGGGCCGCGTAGAGGCCCTTCTCGAGCTTGATCAGCGCGTCCGCCATGAGCCAGTAGACCTCGGTCCAGGCCTCGGCGATCTCCGGGGTGATGACCTCGGCCAGGTCTTCTGCGATGGCGGCAAAGAGGTGCTCGTAGACCACCTGGTACTGCGGTTCGGTGATGCCGAGGGAAGCGTGGCGGTGCGCGATGCGCGAGAGCACGGTCTCCGGGAGGGTGCCGGGGTTGCTGACAAGGTGGCTGGCGAAAGCGGCGATGCTTCCGGCCAGGGCCTGCTGCTGGTTGCCGGAGCGCTGGTTGGAGCGGCTGAACAGGCCGTCCAGCAGTTCGGGGTGCGCGCCGAAGAGCCGGGCGTAGAACTTGGGGGTGATATCGCCGATCCGGGAACCGACCAGCGGCAGGGTGGCCTCGATGACGGGGAAGGACTTGTCCGAGAGCATGCTGACTCCTGAGATAGTGGCCCGGGGTCTTCAACCGGACCGTTGCCAAAATACCTGCATTTAAAATACGAGTATTTATGCCTCAGTTCTACACGCCGTAGAAAAGCGTTGCAAATCGGCTGTCGTGCGGGGGTGGGGCGGGGCGCGGGGCGGGTGTTCGGTGCCCGGGGCGGGGCGGGCCGCGCCGTGGAGCGCGGGCTAGAGGCCGGGGCGCAGGCCGATGGCCGCGAAAACGGGATTCATTTGCCGCGAGGTCGGCAGCGAGGCGACGATAAGGTCATCAAGCTCCCGGTAGAAGGCCTCGCGCGCCCGGCCCAGGGCGCTGCGGAGCCGACACTCGTTGATCAGCGGGCAGGCGCCTGCGGCGGCCACGCAATCGGCCGGGTCGGTCCGGGTGTCCAGCGCGCGGAGCAGCTGTCCGACGGTGGCTTCGCGGCCGGCACCGCTGAGCCGAGATCCGCCGTTACGGCCGCGCTCGACGTCGATCAGGCCGAGCTCGCGCAGCTTCGCCATCGCCTTGCTGACGTGGTTGTACGGCGTGCCGACGGCATCGGCGATGCTCTGGGTCGTGAGCAGTTCCCCCTCCGCAGCGGCCGCGAGCACCATCATGGCGCGCAGGCTTACGTCCGCAAAGGCGTTGATCTTCATGGCACCGGCCTGGTCTAGTCCACCCAGACGGTGGGTTCGTTGGTATCGGCGGAGAGCTCGCCGAACTCCAGGTCGTTCGTGGCGGGGTTCGCACCGTAGGGCAGTACTGCCGCGAAGACGGAACCGTCCTGGTGCTCGGCCGCCACGTGGATCGCGTCCGAGTCTTCTTCCAGCAACGTGATGTCGCAGACGATCGCGGCGGCGCGGAACTCATCCCGGTGTTGCCGGAGCAGTTCGGTGAGGTCGTTGATCATGCCGTCGGCATCAAAGTCAGCGTCGGCGTCCTCGGCCGCGTCTGCCGGGGTGACGGCCACGAGGCGGACTTCGCCGTCGTTCTCCACCACCAGGGCGAAGGGCAGGAAGCCGCCGTTGCGCTCCAGCTGTTCCTGGGCGGCCCCCACGCCGGTGCCGAGCAGGTTCTCCAGGTCGGTGGCGCTGGCATCCGGCACCGAGCCGCGCCATGAATCCTCGGCCGGATCGGCCGGCTGCAGGGCGGCGTCCCGGGTCTGCGGGGAATCCTTCACGGCGATCAGCCCCGGACCAGGGCCAGGACCCGGTCCCTGACGCGTTCCATGGTGTCCTGATCCGTGGCCTCGACGTTCAGCCGGAGGAACGGCTCGGTGTTGGACGGGCGCAGGTTGAACCAGTAGCTTCCGTCGGCCGCGATGAAGGTGCTGCCGTCCAGGTAGTCCACCTCGACATCCTCGTTGTGGAAGTCGGCACGGACACGCTCCACGGCGGCAGCCTTGTCCTCGATTTCCGAGTTAATCTCGCCGGAGGCCTTGTAGGGCTCGTATTCGCGGCCGAGCTCGGACAGCGGGCCGTCCTGCTCGCCGAGGGCCGCCAGAACGTGCATTGCGGCCAGCATGCCGGTGTCCGCATTCCAGAAATCGCGGAAGTAGAAGTGGGCGGAGTGCTCGCCGCCGAAGATCGCTCCCTCGGCCGCCATAACGGCCTTGATGAAGGAGTGTCCCACCCGGGTGCGGAACGCGCGGCCGCCGTCGTTGACCACCAGTTCGGGCACAGCCCGGGAGGTCAGGAGGTTGTGGATGATCGTCGGAGTTTCCTCGCCGTTGGCCTTGGCGCGCGCGATCTCACGGCGGGCCACCATGCCGGTGACGGCCGACGGCGAGACCGGCTCGCCTTTTTCGTCGATGACGAAGCAACGGTCGGCGTCGCCGTCGAACGCCAGGCCGATGTCCGCGCCGTGCTCGACGACGGCGGCCTGCAGGTCGCGGAGGTTTTCCGGCTCCAGCGGGTTGGCCGGGTGGTTCGGGAAGGATCCATCGAGCTCGAAGTACAGCGGGATGATCTCGAGCGGCAGCTTGGGCAGGAGGGTGTCGCCCAGCACGGCGGGGGTGGTCATGCCGGCCATACCGTTCCCGGCGTCCACCACCACCTTGAGCGGACGGGACCCGCTGAGGTCGACGAGGCTGCGCAGGTATTCCGAGTAGTCCTTGAGGACGTCGCGCACGCTGATCAGGCCGCGGGGGCCGTTGGCGGGGATGCTGCCGGCATTGAGGTATTCCTCGGCCAGGGCCTGGATCTCCTTCAGGCCGGTTTCGGAGGAGATGGGCACGGCGCCGGCCTTGGCCATCTTGATGCCGTTGTATTCGGCCGGGTTGTGGCTTGCGGTGAACGTCGCGCCGGCGGCGTTGAGGGCTCCGCAAGCGTAGTACAGCTCGTCGGTGGAGATCAGGTCCAGCAGCTGGACGTTCGCACCGCGGGTGGCCGCGCCGTTGGCGAAGGCCCGGCTGAACTCGGGGGAGGAGGGGCGCATGTCGCCGCCGACCAGCACGGTCTGTCCAGCCAGGTCCAGGACGTCCACGAAGGCAGCCCCGACGGCTTCGACGATCTCTGCGGTGATGGATTCGCCCACAATTCCGCGCACGTCATAGGCCTTGAAGGAAGCTGAAAGGTCAAAAGTCTTCGTCTGGTCGCTAGTCACGGCTCCTATCTTACGTGGAAGCAGCAGTGGGCCGTCCGGCCGGGGCGCGTATGTGGATACTGCTTATCCATGCTTATCCACATGGGACGCCGCGCGCTTCGTGGCTGTCGGAGGGGGCTGGGATACTGAAGCAATGGCCAATAACCAGAACGCTGCAGTCCTTTCCGCCCCCGAGTCCTCCTCCGCCGGGGGTACCGGGACCCGGGAGCAGGCCCAGGCGGTACTGCGGGAACTTGTGGGGCACCCCGGTGCCGAATTCCATGACGGCCAGTTCGAGGCGATTGAGGCCCTCGTCGACGGCGGCAGGCGGGCCTTGGTCGTCCAGCGCACCGGGTGGGGCAAATCTGCCGTGTACTTCGTCGCGTCCCTGCTGCTGCGCCGCCGTGGTGCCGGCCCCACCCTGATCGTGTCCCCGCTGCTGGCGCTGATGCGGGATCAGGTGGCAGCCGCCGCCCGCGCCGGTGTCCGCGCCGTGGCCATCAACTCGGCCAACCAGCTCGACTGGGACACCGTCCGCGAACAGCTCGCAGCTGATGAGGTGGATGTGCTGCTCGTGTCTCCGGAACGGCTGACCAACCCATCGTTCCGGGAGAACCAGCTGCCCGAGCTGGTCCGCAGGACCGGACTGTTGGTCATTGACGAGGCGCACTGCATCTCGGACTGGGGCCACGACTTCCGCCCCGACTACCGGCGCATTGCCGACCTGATCACGCAGTTGCCGGATAGCGTGCCGGTCCTGGCCACGACCGCAACCGCCAACTCGAGGGTTGTCCATGACATTGAGGAACAGCTCGGCGAGGGCGTGCTGACCATCCGCGGCGCCCTGGGCCGCGAGTCGCTGCGCCTTGGCGTGCTGCGCCTGCCGGACTCCCGGGAGCGGCTGGGCTGGCTGCTCACGCACCTGAAAGATCTCCCCGGCAGCGGGATCATCTATACCCTCACCGTGTCCGCCGCGGAGGACACCGCACGGCTGCTGGCCGAGGCCGGCCACGACGTGCTCGCCTACACCGGACGTACCGACCCTGCCGACCGGGAACGCGCCGAGCAGCTGCTCAAGGACAACCAGGTCAAGGCCCTCGTCGCCACTTCCGCCCTTGGCATGGGCTTTGACAAGCCGGACCTGGGCTTCGTGGTGCACCTCGGGGCGCCGTCGTCCCCGGTGGCCTACTACCAGCAGGTCGGCCGTGCCGGGCGTGGCGCAGCCAACGCCGACGTTCTGCTCCTGCCCGGTTCCGAGGACCGGGACATCTGGCAGTACTTCGCCACCGCGTCGATGCCCTCGGAAGAAAAGGCCGCTGCAGTCCTGACCGCCCTGGCCGAGGCCGGCACCGCGGTGTCCACCGTGGCACTCGAGGCCAGGGTGGACCTGCGACGGACTCCGCTGGAACTGCTGCTGAAGGTCCTGGCGGTGGATGGTGCGGTTGAGCGCGTGGGCGGCGGTTGGCGCTCCACCGGCCAGCCGTGGACGTACGACGCCGAGCGGTACCGCCGGATTGCCGAAGCCCGGGTGGACGAGCAGGATTCCATGGTGATTTACCAGGACACGGCCGGCTGCCGGATGGAGTACATCACCTCCGTCCTGGACGACGAGACTGCGAAAGCCTGCGGCCGCTGCGACAACTGCGCCGGCCGATGGTTCCCGGCAGATATTGCCGCCGACGCCACGGAAGCGGCGGGCGCGACCCTGAACCGGGCCGGCATGGTGCTGGAACCGCGGCTGCAGTGGCCCAGCGGCATGGACCGCCTCGGAGTGAATGTAAAGGGCAAGATCAAGCCGGAGGAAAGCCTGGCCAACGGACGGGTTCTGGCGCGCCTGACGGACCTGGGCTGGGGCGGCGCACTGCGGGAGACCTTCGCAGCGGGTGCCCCCGACCGGGCCGTGGACCCGGGCATGCTGCGGGCCTGCGTACAGGTCTTGCGCGAATGGGGCAGCGGCGACGCGCGCACCCCCGGCTGGAGCGGCGCCGGCCGTCCTGCCGCGATCGTCAGCGTCCCTTCCCGCGGCAAGCCTGAACTCGTGGAGTCGCTGGCCCGCGGCATCTCGGAGATCGGCCGCATCCCGTACCTTGGGCAGCTGCAGCTCGCCCACGGCGGACCTACCGGCGGCCGCGGCGGGAACAGCGCCTACCGCCTGGCCGGGGTCTGGGACCGGCTTGTGCTCGGTCCCGAGCTGGCGGCGGCGCTGGAAGGCATCCAGGGCCAGAGCGTCATGCTGGTGGACGATCTGGTGGACAGCCGCTGGACCGTGACCGTGGCCGGCCGTGCCCTCCGATTCGCGGGAGCCGGTGCCGTGCTGCCGCTCGTGCTCGGCCAGGCCGGCTAGGGCAGCCGGGCCAACGGCCTGTTCGGCCTGGCCTTGCCCGGGGCTGTATTCGGTGGCCGGGCGGGCCGATTCTGGCGCGCCCGGCCGCCCGCAACCCGACCGCCCGCAGCCCGGCCCGCCGGCCGCCACCCGGCCGCCCGCCGGCAGCCCCCTAGCTACGTGGCGGTTCCTCAGATTCCAGCACGGCCATGGCGGCGTTATGCCCCCCAATGGCGCTGACGGCGCCGCCCCGGCGGGCACCGGAGCCGCAGAGAAGGAGCTGCGGATCATCCGTAGCGACTCCCCAGCGCTGCGCCGGGGTGTCCAGCGGCGCGTCGTCGTCCACGAAGGGCCAGTCGAGGCCGCCGTGGAAGATGTTGCCGCGGGGCATTCCGACGGCGCGTTCGATGTCCAGAGTCGTCTTCGTCTCGATGCACGGCCGGCCATCCGGACCTGTCAGCAGCAGCTCCTCGACCGGCTCGGCGAGGACGCTGTTGAGCGAACGCAGCACCGCGGCCTGCAACTCGGCCCGCCGGTCGTCGTTATTCTCCGCGGTGACCAGCCGGTCCGGGAGGTGCAGGCCGAAGACCGTGAGTGTCTGCGCCCCGGCCGCCTGCAGTTCCGGGGACAGGATGCTGGGATCGGTCAACGAATGGCAGTAGATCTCGCACGGCAGGGGCTCCGGCACATTCCCGGCCGCGGCACTGAGGTAGGCCGCATCCAGCTGGGACCACGTCTCGTTGATGTGGAACGTGCCGCCGAACGCCGCTTCCGGGCTGATGGCGTCGTCCAGCAACCGGGGCAGCCGTTTGAGCAGCAGGTTCACCTTGACTTGGGCGCCCTCGCGGAGATGATTTGGGTTCTGCGTCGCGTGCAAGGCCGCGGAATCGCTTGCCTCCGGCGCGGCGGCAGCGGGCACGTCCGCGGCCGGCGCCGCGTTGCGCAAGCGGTCCAGCACCACGGGGGCGACATTGGCCAGCACCCACGGGGCAGCCGCGCTGTGGTGCGCGCCGTCGTGCCGGTAGCCGACGAGGCCGCCGGGGCCGACGGAGGTGACCTCCGTCGACGCCAGGATGGTCGCCCCCGCTTCCCGGGCGGCGCGCTCCAGCTCCCCGGACACCGCGCCCATCCCACCCACGGGCACGTCCCAGTCGCCGGTGCCGCCGCCAATCAGGTGGTACAGGAAACAGATGTTCTGCTGGAGGTCGGTGTCGTCGGCGCGGGCAAAGGTGCCGATCAGGGCATCGGTCAGCACCACGCCGCGGACCAGGTCATGGCCGAGCGCCCGGGCGATGGCAAGGCCCACCGGCTGCTCGATCATGGCCTCCCACGCGTCGGCGGCCCCGTTGCGGACGGCAAGCTGCCGCGCCGCGGCCCGGGTGGGCAGCGGGGAGGTCATGGTGGGCCAGAGAGCCTGGGTGAGCTTCCCGCAGCTGGTGTAAAAGTCGTTGAAGGCGCGGAACTCGTCCTCTGACGCGCCGACC